>OLQG01001151.1_pt1 | contig 17961 bp, 14 predicted proteins | sample 1672221 | NCBI WGS metagenome assembly OLQG01 (sample SAMEA3136660, study PRJEB25190) | human gut metagenome | biome: human gut; feature: human-associated habitat; material: faeces | place: Austria | collected 2013
CATTAATGTAATCATCCGGCTTTTGTTTCAGTTGGGACAAAAGAACAACCGTCTCAACATGGCTCGATTGCTCCAGATTGATGTCAAGTGTGTAGCTAAATTCGCGTTCATTCGCGGGAATTTATCAAAGCGTGTTTTTGTCATAAAACACACCGATTTTTACCCCTGTACGTTCTCGGAAACAGGTCAAAGACCTTGCTCCTACCTATAATATGCAAATCCACAGATTTGCCGACCGCTTCAAGACTTCGCTCTGAGGAAATAAGTCTAAAAGCCCATCGCGTCAACTCACTCAGGCTTTATTTCCTCCACCGCCATGCTTTCCCTTGGTAACAATAAATAGCGCGATACTGCCAACCGTGCCCACTGCACCTAATACACCATTTCTAATATTTGCATTCCTTTCGCGTCTGCAATTATCACATAACTTGTGCTTATGCGTGCTTACAAGTTCGCATCCGCACTTCTTGCAGTAACGAATTTCTGGAGCTTTATTATTGCTCATCAGAATCACCTCCGGTATGTTCTGTTTCTGCGGTCAACAGATTATGTACTGAATACTCAATTTGTGCCTTCGGATCAAAGGCTGTAATCCTCGCTGCAATATCGGTAAACTGGTCAACTACTTCGATCCGCTTCTGAGAAGAATTCTCATTGAGCAACAATAATGTATCTCGCTCATTAAGTTTATTTTCCACTATGAAGGATTTGAACTCCTCTAAGCATTCCTTGCACGGTTCATATTCTCCCAACATAGCGTATCCTTCACACTCGGTCTGCACAGAGTTGGTAATGTAAACAAGTGCCTGAAATGCGTCAATTGCCTTCCTGCTGACGTCTTTTTCTCCTTTGAAATCAAGCATCATTTGAAAATCAGACTTCTGGGAATGTTCGGTGATATGATACATATTCTGAGAAAAGTTCCGCATCAATACTCGCTTTGCATCTGTCGCACTATGTATAACATCCAGCATAGCCGCTTCTCTCAGCTTTGCATCCTGAATCAGCCTTGCCTGCACTAGTTTATCCCTTGCTCCTTCTGCCATAGCAAGACGATCATTCTGCAGTTCTACGTGGATTTCTCTTATTGCATCACCTACATATTCTATTTCATCAAGAATCTGAGCCATTACCGCGTGCGTCGATAAGTTATTTAAGGACTGTGTGAGATTGGGTGTCAAAGCCATATCCTCAAGTCTCACCTGTTTAACAAATCCATCTGCGTCACGAATTGTTGGTAGTATTTCTCCCTGCTTATCAATGGTGAATCGATAGATTCCCTTATCTATTAGATCCTTCACATAGGAATCCATCTTAGCAACCATGATGTGATCCTTGCCTGCCATAGCTCCTATTACTTCTGCAATTGCAGGGAGCTTTACCTTGATATTTTCCCACTTACCAAAATACTGAATAAGACTCCTATTATCTTCATATGAGATAATGCTTAGTTCTCCGCGATTCGGCTGCCACTCTTCAATATCATATTCAAAGATCGGAACCATCTCGTATTTGTCCTGCTCACTGATTGGCCTCTTTGGATCGGCACTTTGAAATCCACAATGCGGGCACTTCGTAGCTTTGTCCGATATTTTTGTCCCGCATTCCGGGCATAGTATTCTGCTCATTTATTCACGACCTTTCCTTTTTATTTGATGTTTCATAAGCGGACTTGTAATTTTTGCGAATTAATCTTACTCGAAAAATTCTGCAAGAAAACCCTAATAGGTTTAGTCTGCACTCCAGCGGGATTCAAAATCATCATTTGACATTTTGAGACCCGTATTCAACTTGTCGAGTATATCCTTTCCACCGGGTGTCATTCTCACGGTCATCAGGTACTGCTTTACGGCAGTGCGGATATCACGCAAGGAGGCTTTTGCCTTAGTCCAGTTCGGAGGGCTAAACACCTTGTTGTTCTGACTTGCATCATCAAGTGCAATTTCAAAACCCATATTCAAACACTGACCGGCAAGTTCAATAACCGTATCAAGAAGGTCGTTGTCCTTGAGCTTTTGCATTGCAACTGCCGGATTCGGAACAAGATCCTGCATCTTATTGATTTCGCAGAATAGAACAGAAACAGCGAAAAGATGGTGATACGGAGCGTAAGCCTTAAGGGCTATCAAGGCCTCGTTCAGTCCAAGCGGATTATCATTACCCCAGTTCTTATAAACCTCTTTGTAGAGATCAGAAAGCGCCTGAACCTTTTCTGGACTATACTCTCTATGGAACAGCTGCTCGAAATACTTGTCGAATATTCTGCTCTCACTGTAGGAGATGGTAGGCCTCTGAGAGTGCCACGCAATCAGCTGTTTGCCGAGTGATGTCAGATCCACAATATGTGCTGTGTTGTATTTAACCGGATCAGCATTCTCTCCGCGTTTTGTAATGAAGTATCCGTCAGTAAAATGCTGTTCGTATGCCTTCTTCATCGCCAGAACATATTTGTCATTGCTCCTCAAATCACGAGCTTTTACAGCGCTCTGAGAGTTAGTGCATGTACTTATTTCATCTGCACGCTCTGCATTACTAATCTCATAGAAGCGGAACATTATATAAGCGTCGCTGACATTGCGGACGGACTCACTGCAATTATAGATCGTACTCAGGGATTGGCAGCCATTAACCACGTTCAGTTCCCTTACGCTCATGGTTCCATTGATAATTTTGATAGACGAGCAAATTGCCGTTATTCCATTGTGAAGGAAGAAGAACTCCTCCGGATTATTCCGAAGTGTGCGAGCGATTCCTTTATTAACCTTATTCCCGGTACCAAGAGACTGGCGTACATTTTTCCTGAAAAGTGTCCCGTCCTTGATGCCGGGAATCTTTATAGACTCTTTCAGCGGAATAGCTGCGATAACAGCTCTTGTCGCGCCAATCTGCATCTCCATATATTTCCCTTGTTCAATTGAAAATTCATAATTGATATAGGGACGATTTCGATTCAATGCCTCGTCATATCGAGCCTGAAGAGTTTCATTGTCAACAAGCACAAGATTCGCGCTCAAAGTTTCGCTCTCCGCAAGTTCAGCCTGAAAAGCAGCCAGATCAGACTTAGCAGAATCTGTCAAACCGGATGTAGTAATCAGTTCAAAACAAACCTCATAGTCGTCCTCTAAGGCTGTAGCAATCTCACTGATTTTTGCCTGCAGCTTTTCATTGGCCGCCTCCTGCAACTTTGCAAGATTCTTAATTTGAATCCACGACGATGTTACCTCACGAAGAGGTTCTGCATCCACAGTGTCGCCTTTGTAAAACTTTCCCTGAATAATGTATATTGTCGATGACTGATCATCGATATAAACCGCATCAATCTGCTTGTCTCCGGCTCCATCGGTAATGCAGGCTTTAGCCTCAAAGGTATCAAGGTTATGGATATTACGAAGGTACCAAGCAACAAACCGCTGCCCATCGTTGGGATAGTTCTTCACATAATATTCTTGTGATATGTCATTCTTTATTTTCTCGTACATAATATTCCTCCGATTTATTGTCTATGTGAGAACATCACTCATCCTGATATTCAGCCAAAGCATCCGTATCGATTGCCTTAATTTCAAACGTTTTCCGTGTTGACACACAGAAGTTATACTCAATCATCAGATTAGCAAGTCTCTCACCATCAATCAAAATAATGTGATGAGTATTTGCGTAATCCATAGCCTTCTGTGAAAACTTAGCTGTCGTAACGAAAAGTCCATCGCCGTGCTTCCCGGCAATCGCACCTACAAAGCTCTGAATGTCCGGCTGGCCAACAACTCTATCTGGTGCCCATTCCTTAGCCTGCATATAAATCAAAGAGAATCCGAGCTTGTCCTCCATGATGACTCCATCAATTCCATCATCACCGGAAGCGACTGTTGCATGACTTCCGTAAGCCACAGTTCCATAACCCATCTTAGAAAGAAGATCAACAACGAGATTTTCAAAGGTGTATGGCGAGATTTTCAGAACCTCACTCAACAAATCAGATGCAAGGCTTGCATTAATCTGCTTATATGCGTCTTCAAGTTGGTCATCGGGTGTAAGATCCGTCGGCTTTGAAATCGTAGACACCGTATCATCTTTATTTACAGGATCAGAGGCGGATGCAAAATCTACAAACGAAGGAAACTGTTCCAGATATTTGGAGTCTATTTTCTCTGGATTTTCTGCAACTACTTTCTTTCCAGCTTCCGTAATGACAATAGTGGCGCGGGCAGGACTATCAAGGAGTCCAGCTTTTTTCAGATAAGTCTTCGCCCATCCGACCCTGTTTTTAAACACGGTTTGCCTACCGCTCGGAAGCATTTCTGCGAGGTCTTCTGCTGATAAATTTAGCTGTTGAGCTAACACGGCAGTAACGTCCTTAATTTTATAGACCTCACCGTCTTTTACTGCTGCCAGTAAAGGCTTCATTAATTCATCGTATTTTGGCACTGCCATGGTTAGTCCTCCTCCTTGACTCACTGAAGATCGGGATCGCTCCCCAGAGGAGTAATTCCGTTTTCTTTGAGCATTTCATTTATTTCATAAATCGAATTCTCTGCACAGGCTCCTAATACGCATTGATAAACGTATCCCTCGCCCTTCATTGAATTTAATTTAAAGTCTGTTTTACCGAGAAACATCTCAGCCTCTGGCAAAGGCAGCTTCAGACCTACGCATAAGGCAAGAATTGTCTGAACTGAAGTCGGGTACTCTTCATCGTTTCTCAAACGCTGAATGGTTTTTTCTCCCACAAGTGAACGGTCAGCCAGCTGCTTATTTGAAAGCTTCCTTTCCTTCTGCAGCGCTATCAGCGTCTCAGCAAAGGAACCAGGATATCTACGCATGGCCTCTGACCGGCGCTTTGCGTTCTTGATTTGCTCAAGAAGTGTCTTGTTATGCGCATTAAGTTCAAAGGAATATTCAACCTGATTTTCAACCGGTGCGGCATTCCGCATAAACTGCGTGTAATACCTTGCCCCTTGATATTTCGATTGATAGCTATATCCCTTCGAGAAGACGACGCAGCACTCATCCATGTGCGAGAGAGCATATTCTGACAGCGTAGCATTCCCAGACTGATCTCTCGCTATGTATTTCTCGTTATTGAGAACGAGATGACGATCTGCAAAAATAAACTGTCCGCTGTCAATCAGCTTCTTAAACTCACGATCAAAGCAGTACGCCTTAAACAAATCGGCATAGGGAATAGTGAACGTCTGATTCTTATCCAATGCACCTGCTTCGAATGAATATCCGCGAACATACTGACCATCCACAAATGGATATGCGCCCTCGGCTTTGGAATATCCCAGATCCATCAGGCGAACCTTGGCGGCCTGTCTCGACACATCGAACAGCTCCGCAAGTTCATCAATGACATTCTCGTAGGCTGCAATGCTCGCATCATCAGCCCCACCATAAACTGCAAGGAGCTGATCTGCCTTCAAGCGCGTCGGTTTCGCAGGCATCAAGATTCTCGGAGCGACGCCCTTGGCTTGCCACTCCATCCAATCTACAGCCTTCCATTTATCTGAATCCATGGAATTAGCGGCTATTTGACATTGAATTGCTTTTCCCAGATTATCATCGGCACCTATCATTTTCATCAGCACGTGGTATGGCTGATGACGATGCCAATGAAAACACTCATGTGCCAGTGTAGTGCGCTTTGTTCCTACAGATCTCTTATAGGAAACACGCGGATCAAGATATACGGTTCCTCGTTTGGCATTGCGAATTGTAATCTTCCGGTGCTTATCGAGAACATTCCCGTTATCAAATATGATAGTTCCAAAGTAAGTAAGATCATCTGACAAAGGGATATCTTCGATAACCTGTAGTTTCATATCGCTGGCTATTGTCTCGATTGGAACCCTCATAGGTTTTTCCAACGCTTCAGGATAATACCTTGTTAGGAACTTCTCCGCCTCGTCTTCAAACTGTTCGCAGGAAATAATAGGTACAAGCTCTCCGGACAGGCGGTCATTATCAGATTCCTCTTGCGGCTCACAATTACCAACAGACATGATTCGGAACCCACTCATATCGATGCCAAGAGTAACCTGACAATGAATCTTCAGCCAGCGCTCATTAAAATATCCCTTGCGAGATGCGGACGGCATTTCGACATCGCATGATGCAATTACATCGAAAGCAATCACACCATCCGCAAGCTGCTCAATATGGATAACATTCTCGATCTCCATATCAATGACTGACAGTCTTTTCGTGTCAGCAGAATGCTCCTCTTGAATATAAGCTATGGCCGCATCCCGGATGTCATCATAACGGGATTGGTCGATCAGTTTCTGCAGTGGGCTTTCATCCTGCGCCTCATAGTAGTCCAGTCTGCTGTCGTTGAGTTCTTTACGAACCTCCCGCCAGTTTGGCATATACCTGTCCATGTGCGCGATGAATGTGGCGTCATGTTTTCTTGTAAGCAAATGCGTCAATTCATGCAAAATAATATAGTCGAGGCAAGCATATGGTTTCTGAGCGAGCTGCAGATTAAACCATAGTTTCTTTTTATCCGTGCTGCAGGCACCCCATTTTGTGACCATATATTTTGTTTGCCAAGAATCGCATTTAAGGCCTGTCTGTGCTTCCCACTTGGGCAGGCGCTTTTTTATTTCTTCTTTCAGAATCTTTCGATATTCCTCTTTGACATAGGCATCCCGCTGCTTTACCGTGCTTTTGGCACTCATGGAAAGGACAATATTCTGGTTCTGAATCTCGAAGCTGTTCTTCTGATTGTCCGGCTTAAAGACAAGGAAGTACTGCTTTCCCCAGATATACATCGTCTCACCGGAAACATACTGCCGCTTCGATGCCCTTGGCTGTTCCTGAAACTGCGCAATAGCCCTCTTGATAAAGCCCAACTGAGTTCTGGCATAAGCCTCTATAGCTTTATCGTCCACGGATAAAGGCGCAGAAATTACCACATGTCCATCCGGCGGCTTCACCTGAAGGTGCATATTCTTTATATTCTTTTTTTGCACATCAATCGGAATCCCGGAAATGACAATGCGCATTAATACTCCTCCTGCTTCTCAATGATCTTATAGATGCGTTCCACCTCGGAGTCATCACCCAGAATCTCAAAGAGAGCCTTTTTTATTCTCCTGACAACCACCTGATTATCCCTGAAACCAGACAGTGCCTGCTTTTTCACGGCCTTGTGAATGCGAAGAGCAAGTTTCTCGTCCTCACCGGTGTTGTCATAAATGGCCATGAGCGCTTTGCTCTTACGGATGCTTTCCGGATATTTATCGTTATCCTCCGGACAATCAACATCCTTGGCCAGCTTTATATATTTCTCAAGCATCTCAGCGTAGTCAAGAACTCCCTGCTTACGCTCTTCGATGAGCTTATCAAGGATTTCTGACATCTTTGCGTAATAGCGCGGATTGACGGTAACCTTTTCGATAACCTTCTTACGGATGTTATTCTCGATGGCCTCTGCTGCGCCTTCCTTGTGGCCGCTATCACCTTCACCGGTAAGCGTTTCGCCCTGTTTTGCCACAACATCCAATAAGGTAAGATCATCAAAATCGCCAATCTTTTCAGCATCCGCTGCCGTGATATAGTTATCGATCATCTTTCTCATATCAGGCTCATAGGCCTTCAAATCGAGGAAATCACCACTGGCCGTACCGATGGTTTTCTTCAGCTCAATATTGAAAGTGACCTTCTTGTCATATTCATTTAGTTTGCCAGATGAAATGTCATCAACCAGATATGGTTTTGCTTCCGCGAAAGCTCTGACAAGACTGCTCACCAGACGATAGAGTTTTTCTCTCAGGCGTGCATAAATCTCGTCGCTCTCCTCCGACTGACCGGAAATACCACAGAAATAATGGATGTACTGGATCTCCCCACGAGGTTCCTCGACGCCTTCGCAGAGCTCTTCGACGGCATCATACACTTCTTCAAAATAGGATACCGTAGCATCATGGCGATCCTTAACAAGTCCTTTTACATCCTCCGGATCATATCCTTCAAAAGCGCCGGAAGTATAATCTTTCATTGCAGTCTGGAGCTGTCCAAACAGCTGCTTGTAATCCACGATATAGCCGAAGTCCTTACTATCATCATCGAGACGGTTGACGCGACAAATTGCCTGAAACAGGCCGTGATCCTGCATCCTCTTGTCGATGTAAAGGTAGGTACAAGGAGGCGCATCAAATCCGGTGAGAAGTTTGTCTACGACAATAAGGAGCTTCATATTTGCAGGCTCCTCTACAAACTTCCGTTTTGCTTCCTTTTCAAATTCCTCTACCTTGGCCTGAACCGATCCCGCATTCGGAAGGTCAGAAGGATCGAGTCCCAGCATCTTCAAATACGTCTCGTATTTGAGGAAGGTTTCAGTATCATCCTCATCGCTGACGGTATCAGTGCGCAGTTCGCCCTTGTTCGGTGTATAGGAAGATATGATGGCGCACTTCTTAAAGCCCATCTGTTGGAAGATTTCGTAATACTTACAAGCCGTGGGAATACCATCGGCTACAAGAATCGCATTACCGTTTCCATCCATCAGACGCGGCTTCATATTAAAGTCCTGAATGATGTCCCACGCCACCTTTTCAAGACGAGAGCGCGAGCTATATACCTTTTGCATCGTACCCCACTTCTCTTTGAGCTTTGCCTTAGCGCGAGAAGAGAGGCCTCTGGTCTTTACATCAAACCACTGGTCAACTCGATCCTGTGACGACAAATCTTGTGGAACATCACGGTATTCATATCGCAAATCCAGCACGACGCCATCAGCAACGCCTTCGTTATATTTGTAAGCATGGATGTATGTACCGAAAACTTCGATACTAATTTTTTTATCCTTTTTCAGCAACGGAGTACCCGTAAAGCCAATAAATACAGCATTCGGCATGATAGTCTTCATCGCCGTATGGAGCTTACCGGACTGCGTTCTGTGGCATTCGTCAACAAATACTACAAGATTTCCCTTTGCCTCAAAATCGGCGGGGAGGGAGGCTTTCAGCTCTTCAATATACTTATCGTAGTCATTTTCTGTCGCTTCTCCGCCACGACGGCCAAACTTATGCACGAGGGAGCAGATCAGCGAATCATCATATACATTCAAACGATTCAGCAAATCTTTACCGCTCTTGGTACGAGCAATATTCTCATCCACGCCAGTGAATGTTTTTTCTATTTGCTCATCAAGCTCATCTCGGTCTGTCACGATAAGGACGCGGGCATTAAGCTCCGCCCAATGTGTCAGAATCCACTTTGCAAGCCATACCATTGTCAGCGTCTTGCCGGAACCCTGCGTATGCCAAAGAATACCGCCCATCGGTTTATCCGGATCTCTGTTCGGATTGTGAAGCTCCGTCCTCAGATTATTAAGCCTCTGCTGAGTGCGCTTGATGCCAAAATACTGATTATACCGGCACACCTTTTTGATGCCTTTATCAAAAACAACGAAATTCATGATAAGGTCGATAAAACGTTCCTTATCGAACATGGCATATATCTGCTTCAGGAGTTTATTCTCGATGCCTTCGCAGGTTTTACTGATACGAACATCTACGGGATCACGCTCCTCCTCATGTTCTTTGAAGCCGTCATCCTTCCACTCCATATAGAACTTCTCTCCGGTCAGAAGCGTGCCGTAGCGCAGACCTTCCGACTCGTTTCCGGCCATACAGAACTGCATGGTAGTAAAGAAGTCCCGAATAAAGGAGTCCTTCTGATTTGTGAGATTCTGGCGGATGCCTTCGGACACAGAGATGCTGCTTCGTTTTAATTCGATAACGGCCACAGCAATACCATTCAAATAGATGACAAGATCCGGCCTCTTCTCCTGCTGCTCAACAACAGTTACTTCCTCAGCGATTGCAAAGTCATTATTCAGCGGATTGGTCTCGTCGATAAGTTCAACTGTCACCGGAGGCTTCTTCGGACTCTCACTGACCGGAATGCCGTACTTTAACCGCGAATACACAGTCTTATTGGCATCATAGACCCCACGAGAAAGATTTCCTGCTTCCTGCTGAAGCTGCATAACGGCAGCATCAATCAGTTTATCTGCATAGCCCTTCAGCCGAAGATACTGGCGCAGACGATCTTCCTTGATGTTCTTATTCTGATAATCTGACAGGTTACCGATATACTGATAGCCCAAGATCTCAGGATCTTTAAAGAAGCGGATCACTCTTTCCTGTGTTTTGACTTCGGCATCTCCAATACTCATCCGACAGGCACCTCCTTATATCAATCTGACCTTGCCGGTCAGCAGTTCTCCCATCATTCCTTGCTTTATTTTCTGGTATTTTAATAGCTTCTTTTCGAGTCTATGGATATCTGAATCCATGTCAAAAAGGATACCAGCTATGGCTTCTTGTTCTTCCTTCGTTGGTGGCACATATAAATCAAACTTCACAAGGTCTTTCTGATACAAGTGATTAATCGTCGACCCCGCTGAAAGTTGCTGAAGAAACGCTTTAAATACTGACGACTCTAATACGTAAAACATAAAATGTGCTGTATATGCATCCGTTATAGGCTTTACAAGAAATACGCCACTATTTAATGTCGCCGGTCTGGTTAAATCAGCCACATATGCAACTTTTCCAATGGTACCGTCTTTTGTAAGCAGGAGATCGCCGTTTGAAACTTGAATATTAGGATCTTGCTCATACCTGTTGTAGTCCACATAATGACAACCATTCCAGTCAATCTGACCATCCTTAAAATCTGTACCAGTAATCAGGTATGAATAACCTTCATCCAGATATTCCGCAGTGGTCAATCCCTGCCAGCCAATACGCGCTTTAAGTTTGGAATTCTTTGAGAGGTTGATTTTTACCCATTCTCCATCGAACCCATCCAGTCGCTTCTTCCCGGTGACAAGCATTTGCATCGTACCCTGACGGATATCCTTTTTCTTCCGGATGAGCTTCTGCAAGTCAGTGATTAGCGTATCAACGTCGGATAAGACACCAACTATTTTTTCTTGCTCTTCTGCTGAAGGCAATGAAATCACCATACCCGCAATCATTTGTCTACGTACAGAATCAACTGAAGACTTTGCTGTATACTTTGCCACCTCAGCATAGAAGTTTTTGGAAAACCAGTAATAAAAATACTTTCCTAAAACCTCCTGTTTAAACTGTGACATAACATATACTCTCTGATGTGCATCGAATTTTCCATTTATGTAATGAAAAACCTTTCCGGTACCCACTCCATCTCCGGCTGTAAGAACAGCTTCGCAATCATAGTGAAAACTATCTATACGCTCAACAGTTTGCGAACGTACAAAAAACGGATATTGCCCATCATCATTTTTGTCTTCAGTATTTCTGCTGCCGGTTTCAATTTTCACCAAATCTTTAACCGGAGCTTCTTTCCACTTAATGTTTACCATTTGAATCCCATCCTTTCCAGATGAGACTTCACCTTGGCCTCATACTCAGTTGTATCTTTATCAAGCTCCGGAAGCGTATTTTCATACCGCTCTGCAAGCTCAACAATTCTATTAGTCAAGCGATGAGAAATTGCAGCATACAGATCAGCTATACCAGAGAAGATGCTATCAAACCACTTCTTGTTCACCAACAGATTCTTAATATCTTCATCTGTCAGGCTGTCATACCTTGCCCTGTACTTCTCATCAAGCGCCTTGTTCAGATCCTTTACAACCTTGTTGTAGTCAGACACTTTGCCGCAAAGATCTAAAGCCTGTCTGAGTTGATTTACATCATCCTGCAAGCTTTCCGGCACGCTCTCTACTGTACGAATAATAAATAGGCGCATCATGATAGAAGACTTTGTGACAGTTCCTTTTTCTGTTACAGCGCTTTCGCAAAGCGGGTGTCCCACCAGATATGCCTGAAGGCGCTTCTTCTGCATCGGAAGCTGATCCATCAAAAGTTCCAGCTCTAAGGTTTCCTCCGTCTCTACATGCTGAGTGAGTTCTTCAATCTTGGCTTCTAAGTCCTTAACCTTGACTTTTCCGTTCTCAGCCACATCGGCAAGAGCAGATTCCTCATCGGCGCTCTCAACCAGATCAGAAAGCAGGGATTCTGTTTCTGCGACAACGTTCTCGGCTTCCTCTATGGCCTTCTTCTCCTCACGGAAGAAGGCATCTATCACGATTGCCTTTGGAATCAATCTTCCTTCCCACCCAGTGACTTTCATCTCACCTTTATTCTTGCCCTGCGTGATTTCCTCTTCGATATTGTCCGTCGCTCTGGCATTGGCATAGCCATCCGGTTCGCTTATTATAAGCGACACGTCATCGTTCATGACCTCATTCCAATAAGCCAGCAGCACTTGATACACGTCGTATTTATCAATCAGCGTCAGGTATTCAAATTCAGCAAGGATATCCTCCGCAAGGCTAACGATTAACTCTCTCGCGGATACATCTTCATCAAGGGAAGATAGGGCAGGATATTCCTTGGCCTTCCATGCTGCGAAAGCCTCATCAAGTTTTTCTCCGTATTCTGAGAACTCGCCGTTTTTATATATCGTCTGACGGATATTCTCGTGCTCCACATTCAAGCTGTAATACTTTTCGCTAATCGCCGTCAGCAACTCAGCCTTCAGCGAAGGGAACACATCCCAATACTTAGACAGACTGTCGATATCAACCGCCGGAATACCGCCATGAATATGCGCATAGATATCCTGAATATCCTCCGGATCTGTGGAGTCAATATAGCGAGTAATGTTCAAGTTATACCCGTTTTTCTTTTCGATTTCATCGTTTGGTACGAAACGCGCATACTTTGGATCTGTAGTTATCTGCTCATTAAACGTCGTAATGATTCTATAGATATCACGTTCACGCAAACGATTCTTGTTGCCGTCCTTAACGTACCCACGGCTAGCATCAATCATAAAGATGCCTTGTCGGTTTGCAGCTCCTTCTTTATCAATCACGAGCACGCAGGCGGCTATGCCGGTGCCGTAAAACAAGTTTGCCGGAAGGCTGATAATACCCTTAATCCAGTGCTTCTTTATAATTGCTTCTCTAATAGTCGCTTCGGCATTTCCACGGAACAGAACACCATGAGGGAGAATAACCGCAGCCTTGCCATTTGACTTCAATGCCTTAAGAATATGCATGAGCCAAGCATAGTCGCCGTTCTTTTCCGGTGGTGTGTCCCCATAGCCCTCGAAGCGACCATATTCTTTACCGGCAATACCATCGCGCCAATTCTTCATAGAGAAGGGCGGATTTGCCACTATGTAATCGAAACGTTCAAGTATGGAATTATCGGATTTATCAAGATACTGCGGATTTGAGAATGTGTTACCGCTCTTGATGGTAATCTCGGCCTTACGATGCAGAACGGCATTCATCTTCGCCAGACCAGCTGTGGTGCTTTCCTTTTCTTGCCCATACCCCATAATCGGAATCGGAGCCGCGTCGATAGCTCGAATTAACAGGCTGCCACTGCCACAGGCTGGATCACATACTGTAGCACTGGTATCCGTACAGCGACTGATGCCCACAACATCCGCGAGGATTCTGGAAACCTCTGCAGGCGTATAGAATTGTCCCTTGCTCTTTCCGCTCTCCGTAGCGAATTTACGCATTAGATACTCGTAGGCATCGCCGATGATGTCATCACCCTCTGCCTTGTTTCGGGAAAAGTCCAGTTCCGGACGCTGGAAGATAGAGATAAGGTCGGTCAGCTTATCGACCATTTCCTTACCGCTTCCCAGCTTCTTCTCATCATTAAAATGAGCAATATCAATAACGCCCTTCAGGTCGGTGTTCTCGTCAGCAAGACGGGCGATGATTTTGTCCATGCCCTCGCCGATGTTCTTCTTTCCCTTAAGCGCGATAAAGTCATCAAAAGAGCAGCCCGTACGCTTTTCTGGATCGGGATCTTTGTCATGTGCCTTATCGAAGACCTTGATATCCTCGTAGGCTCCCTTATTCTTAAATTTATCGGTGACATACTTCATGAATAGAAGCGTCAGAATATAGTCCTTATATTCCGAGGAATCCATGCCTCCACGAAGTTTGTCGCAGCTCGCCCATAGCGATGCATATAATTGCGTTTTCTTAACAGCCATCTTTGTCTGCTCCTTGTCTAATGATTTTCTTCGATTTTCCCCTTGAATCAGTCAGCGCTTTTACCGCTCTTAACCCATTCATCGAGTTCGGAAATTTTAAACTTCCACTGTTTTCCGATTTTTTGAGCAGGCAAACCTTCTTTACCATTTCTGATCCAGCTGCGAAGAGTAACGGTTTTGATTCCTAAATATTCCGCAGCTTCATCTATGCTTATCCATTTGTCATTCATGATTTCTTCCATGCTCTCACCTCGTGATCTGAATCTGAATGCAGCTTAACTATTTTAGTATACACCATAAAGGTGAATTTTCCAAGAGTTTGCTGTTATTTGTTGATATTATTTTTTATTTGTGCGTTCTCATATTTCCCTGCCGGACACAACTATGTCCGGTCTTTTTTTGCCCGTTTTTCAATGTAAAGCTCATCTTGGCCTTCTCGTTTCTGCCTATCAGCACTGCAAAAACAGACATGTCTGTGTCTGAGGTTCCGATCCCTAAAAATGTCATACTTGCTTTAGCACGTGGGAGCCATCTGCGCAGGGTGTTTCCGGTTCCACGTGACTACCGATGACAATCAAATACTGTACCGATCACCGGAAGTGAGGTGCAGCCGAAATGGAGTAATCCTTCGGTATGCCCTCACGCCTGTGGTCTGGTTTTGCATGTCTGGAGTTCTCCATTTCGGCAAAAGCCGAAGGAGGGCTTTCATTATGCAAAACAATGACAATCAGAAGACTCACTTTATTTACGTTCGCAGCACCGGCGAAAAGGTACCGGTCACCAAGGAACAGCACGACTCCTTCTATAAGGAAGCCGACCGCATTCGCCACAAGGAGCAAGACCACGGCAGGTGTATGTGCCCATATCGCTTCATATGGAGCTGCGATGGCGACTGTCTTGACTGTGAATATCACGCTGCTGGAGACATCACCTCTCTGGATCAGCCTCTCTCAGATGGCAATGCCACCCTCGGCGACTATATGCCCGACCGTAGCAAGTCTATGGAAGAAATCATCTCCGACCGTATGCTGTTGGAGCAGCTTTTTGCCAGGCTGCGTGAGCTCGATCCGGATGCTGATACCATCATTCAGTGCTGGCTTGATGATTACAAGATCTCAGATCGTGCAATCGCTGAAAAGCTCGGTCGCCCGCAGCGTACCTTCGCTGATCAGATGAAGAAGATCCGCACGGAGCTCCGTAAGGTCCGTGGTCATTAATCCTACATATCGTATGTAGCCCCCCTCCCTCTTGGCATGCCATCAACAGATGCCCGGAGGGCTTTTATATTTTTTTAAAATTTCTCCGCTCAAATCCGCCACTCATCTCCAGTGGAAGGTGTAAGGCATGAAACAACAAGCCTTAAGCATCACAGAAACGGAGGTGAAGCACATGAAGAAGTCCTACTTCGATTCAGGCGGTAACGACACAGAGCTGATTGCAGTACTGAATGCAATCTCCCACGTATCCGCAAGAATGGCGAGAAACATGACAATCCTCGCACAGCAAAGACAATCAGAGAAAGGAGAACGTCGCTATGAGCAAAATGAGCGATATGGCTATGACCATCGAAGAGCTGCGCAGTGCAGCCGCTGCTATTAATGAAGCAGCCAACTGGTTAGCAGAACAGTTTGGTGGCACTGCTAACAGCGCACCTGTCGAAAAGCCTGCTGCCAAGGAAGAAAAGAAACCGGATTTGAAGCTTGAGAATGTACGAGCTGTCTTAGCAGAAAAGTCCCGTGCCGGGCATACCGCTGCTATCCGTACATTACTTCAGAAGTATGGTGCTTCCAAGCTATCTGCTGTTGATCCGAAGCACTATGAAGCCTTGTTAAAGGATGCGGAGGTACTTGACGATGCCACCTAAAGGACATGCTATCTTATCTGCTTCCTCTTCGGACCGCTGGCTCCACTGCCCGCCTTCCGCAAGGCTCTGCGAGACCTACGAAGATAAAGGCAGCGATTATGCTGCGGAAGGCACCGATGCTCACGAGCTTTGTGAGTACAAGCTAAAGAGAGCCCTGGGGATGGATGCCAGTGATCCGACGGAGAATCTCACCTGGTACAACAAGGAAATGGAGGACTGTGCCAATGGCTATGCCGCCTACATCCTTGAAATGGTAGAGGCTGCCAAGGAAAGCTGCGTTGACCCGAAGGTTCTGATTGAACAGCGTGTAGATTTTTCTCGCTGGGTGGAGCAGGGCTTCGGAACCGCTGACTGCATCATCATTGCAGATGACACTTTGAAAATATGCGATTACAAACACGGTCTTGGAGTCTTCGTAGATGCGACCGATAATCCGCAAATGAAGTGCTACGCGCTTGGAGCCCTGGAGCTCTTTGATGACATCTACGACATTGATAATGTCAGCATGACCATCTACCAGCCAAGGCGTCAGAATATTTCCACCTTTGAAATTTCCAAGGATGCGCTGTACAAGTGGGCGTATGAAGTGCTGAAGCCGACCGCAGATCTTGCCTTTGCCGGGGATGGGAACTTCCTCTGTGGCGAATGGTGTGGTTTCTGCAAGGCCAAGCACGAATGCCGTGCCAGAGCCGAGGCCAATCTCACACTAGCTCAGTACGATTTCAAGCTTCCACCTCTTTTAGAGGATTCGGAGATTGAATACATCCTCTCCCGTGCAGATGAATTAGTCGCCTGGACATCCGACATCAAGGAATATGCTCTGCAACAGGCCATCAGCGGTAAGGAATGGGCTGGTTGGAAGCTGATCGAAGGTAGATCTAACCGCAAGTATTCCAATGAGGAGGCAGTCATCCAGGCAGTTACAGATGCCGGGTTTGATCCATATGAAAAGAAGCTCCTTGGTATCACTGCCATGCAGAAGCGTCTTGGCAAATCCAGATTCGATGAGCTGCTTACAGCCTATATTGAAAAGCCGCAAGGTAAACCGACGCTCGTGCCGGAGAGCGATAAACGTCCGGCAATGAACAATGCAAAAACTGATTTTATGGAGGAAAATTAAATGAACAAGAATGTAAAAATCAACAATCCTATGAAGGTAATCACTGGTCCTGACACTCGTTGGTCTTATGCCAACGTCTGGGAGCCGAAATCCATCAATGGAAGTACACCGAAGTACAGCGTATCTCTGATTATTCCGAAGTCTGATACCAAGACCATCGCCAAGATTGAAGCTGCCATCGAGGCCGCTTACAAGGAGGGCGACACACACCCTTCGGTTACCGGATCGAGAATGGCAAGGCAGTGATAGATGAAGCTGCTGCCGCTCAGGTTCGAGACCTTTACAAGAATTATTTAAGCGGTCTATCCCTTACCAATGCTGCAAAGGAAGCCGGGCTTGATCTTCTCCATGCAGGTGCCAAGCGCATGATGTTAAACAGGCATTACCTCGGAGATGACTTCTACCCGGCCATCATTGATCCGGCATCCTTCGAAGCCGCCAGTGCGGAGCTTAATAAGCGCTCTACGCGCTTTGGACGGAACGACCGCTATATTGCACCAATCATAAAAAGGCCACCTACCGCCTTTCGACTTGGTGACATTACAGAGAATTATGAAAATCCGGTCAGGCAGGCAGAATACCTATACAGCCTGATAGAAAGCGAGGTCAAATAATGGGAAATGTTATGGTCATCCCTGCAAAACGGCAGGTCGGAAACACTGCCAGGCAGCAGGATGCAAAGCCAAAGCTTAGAATCGCAGCGTATTGCAGAGTCAGTACTGACAGCGATGAGCAGGCTACAAGCTACGATGCTCAGGTCGAGCATTATACAGAATTTATACAGAAAAACCTCGAATGGGAATTTGCCGGTATCTACGCCGATGATGGTATTTCCGGCACCAACACAAAAAAGCGTGAGGACTTTAACCGTATGATTGACGACTGCGAAGCCGGAAACATCGACATGATTATCACCAAGTCCATCAGCCGATTTGCCAGAAACACGCTG
>OLQG01001161.1_pt1 | contig 17815 bp, 19 predicted proteins | sample 1672221 | NCBI WGS metagenome assembly OLQG01 (sample SAMEA3136660, study PRJEB25190) | human gut metagenome | biome: human gut; feature: human-associated habitat; material: faeces | place: Austria | collected 2013
TCCACCGGAAGCAGTCTGCTCACCATCAGTCTGCATACGAACCATGTGCTTTCCGTCAGGAGTAATAGCAGAATACTGATAAGGAATCCAGTTATCTTGGAACTCAGCTTTGAAAGACATAAACCCTTTACCGGGGGTTTGAGTAGGCGTAATCAAACGCACAATCGGGGAAGTGACAGTAGGTTTCCCCATAATCTTCCACTTATACTGAGTATCACCAGCATTAATAGGTTTCTTACGAGAGATATTCCCTTGACCTTCTGTAAGAGAAAGAAGAGGGAATTGATTACTGTTCCTACCCCAAAGATAAGTAAGAGACTTATTCAAATCGACAGCACCAAGAACATTAAAGTTCAATAGCATATCGGCATCAGAGTAAATCTCTTTGGAATACTGTTTTTTTCCAATTTCTCTAAGCATAGTTACGATAATTATTTATTTGAATCAATAATACCACCCGGAACAATAGGACGTCTATTAGGATTAACTTTAGTACCGCCACCTTGAGTGGATACCTTAACTTTAGGTTTACCACTAGAAGTAATGTTCAAACGACGAACAGCTTCTTGTCGTATAGATGCAGCAGCTAACTGACTAATATCAGCACCTAATAAGTTACGAAGTGCTACCATAGCGAACGTTTCATTATCAGCAAGCATATCAAAAACATCTTTCTGAGCTTGCGTATAGAAATCACCATTAACTTCAACAACAGGAGCTGTCAGATACTTAACAATATCTTTACGAGAAAGAATTTGTTCTCTACCATTAACAATTCTTTTAACACCTGCTGTTGGAATTGCAAGACCTCCGATAGTACCTTTATTAACGATCTTATCGTATAAAGAATCAGGAACGTTAAGCACTTTAGCTTTACCATTCTCATCATAGGTAATACCATAGGCTTTATCAAGAGCCTCTTGAGCAGCTTGATATTCGGCTTCTTGCCTAGCATTTGCAGCTTCAATCTCACGTCTCTGAGCATTGGCAAGATAATCAAGACTCTCTTTAGCAGTTTCAGTTAATACTTTATCAACTTTAGAAAAACGAATAATACGTTCAATTTGGGCATCAGAAGTACCTTTACGTTTTTCAGCAGAACGAATAACAGCTTCTAACTGATCATCTGATTTATCTTCAAGCGTCATTGTAGCCCAATCAATATGATTAGCAAAACCGTCAAGAGAACCGTAAGTTTGTTTATAAAGAGCAGCTTGATAAATATCCGGATTAGTACGGAAGAAATTGTTGATAGCTTCACTTTCAGCTTGACGTTTAGCAAGCTCTGCAATATCCGCATCACGTTGAGCAAGACCTTCAACAGTCATTTCATATTGCTTAGGAGTACCATCAGCATTTACCGGAGTTAAACCAGAAATAGCAGAAATAGCAGAAACATCTATAGTTTCTTCTTGAGTTTCAGCAGCAGCAAATTCATCTAACTGAGCTTTAGTATAAACAATCTCTCCATCTTTAACGGCATTACCGTCAGCATCAAGATCATACTCAACATCACCGTCATCGGTAGTAAGAACAATCTTAGTAGGAGTTTCAGTTTCAGTTTCAGTTTTTTGAGTAGCAATTTTAGCAGCTTCTTCTTCAGCTTTACGTTTAGCTTCTTCTTCTGCTTTCTTACGTTCTTCTTCTGCTTTAGCAGCTTCTTCTGCTTCTTTAGCAGCTTTAGCAGCTTGTTCAGCAGCTATCTCTTCCGCAGTTTTAGTAGTATTACTATCAGTAACACCACCGGGAACAATAGGATTTGGCATAATGTTTTATCTTTTATAAATTAAGTTATAACAGTGACAAATGTAATAATAATATATGTATTAAAAATGGCATTAGAAATATTATTAGAAACAGCATTAGTACCGCCTATCACACGGCTCTCTGAAATTCCAATTAATTTATGCCATTTTAAGGCTTAAATGAAGACCTCTGATGAACCCAAATTTCAATCGATATAGTTGTTCAATTCAACAAAAATAAGAGCCTACATTAAGACTTCCGTGGCTTATTGGCGTTAATACGATTCATGCGCTTTTGTTCTTCAAACTTGGCACGTTCCAGATTAGCTCTATCAATATCTAAGTTTAACTTAGTCATTTTAAGATAATCATCAAGAGTACCACTATTAGATTCATCTTCACTAATGTAATCATTACCATTCTTATCTACCTGAAGTTTAGCATCAGTAATAATAATATTAGTAAGATTAGTATCAGCAGCAATAGCTTCTTTAGAATCACGATCAAGTTGAGCTTGTTCAGCTTCAAATTTACGTTGAGCTTCCGCATTAGCAGCACGAGTTTGTTCAATCTCAGCATCCCACTTCTTTTGAATCTCTTCTTTTTGAAGTTCAAATTGACGTTGAGCTTCGGCAGCTTCTTTAATATATTTGCGTAAAGAAGCAACGTTATGATTACAAACAGCCTCAGCAGCTACATCGTAATTTCCATTTTGAGCAGCACCAAAAGCAATTTCCTCAAGCTTACGTACTTGTTCATTAAGTTCAGCAGAGTTACCAACAAAGATACCTAAATTAGAATTAACAAAGTCAGTACCATTTACACGAACTTGAACAATCTCATTGGTATTAGGATCTACATAAGAACCTTCATAGCCATCAATCCAAGCAATCTTAGCAGCATCAAGATTAGCCATCATATCACGAGAACGGAAGCAATCAAAGATTTTAAGTGACCACACAGATCCCATTAGAGCCTGATTAAGTCCCATTTCAGTGACAGCTTTACCAGCACGGGCTTGAATATCTCCAGCACGTTGATCGTTCATATTAGCAAGTTCATATGCTTCTTGCTTAATAGACTGCTTAATTTGATTAATAGTCGTAAGATAATTAATCATTGTAGTATTAGCAATCTCTTTAATAGCTTGAAGTGATGCTTGCTGTTTAGCTATCTCACTATCATCAAATACAAGAGTACCATCTCGATTAGCTGCATCAAGACGCTCTTCCATAGTCATATCTTTAGTATCAGCTAAGAAACTTTCAGGTATCAATAGCCATGATCGGAATTTACTAATAGTACGTTCCTCAACTAAAGTATAAAGACGATAAAGAGCAAGATAAGGCAATAAGCGATAAGGAATAGGTTTAGGATTATTAAGAAGCATCAAACGACTTAAACCATTATAAGGTAATTTACAATGATTAAGATTATTCACTTCTTCACGTTGAACAATGATAGGTTGAGATTTAGTATATACACCCCAATCTTTATCACCAAAACGATAAGCTTCCCAACATTGAAGAGTCCAAGTATATTCAATATCAATATCACCAAGAGTAGTATCTAAGACATAATCTTCATCAACAATCTTTTGCTCAATCTCACCATAAGCATTAGTGTAAGTAAGAACACCACGCTTCATAGGAACCTTAAAAACACAATGGCGAGCTTTGAGGACCCCGGTAGAGGGCAAGGAGTGGTACGGAGCAGCATTCTGCGCATCAATCGTAGGATTAAAAGCAATCTCACGAGAACGAAGCATAACAGGAGTAACTGTATATTCACCCGTACTTTCATGATTATGAATTATATCTTTGATATAAGCAATATCTTTTTTAGAAAGAACTTCTTGATATTCACCAATTATATCATTGATGTTAATATCAAACTCTCGCATCCCATAATCATCATCTTCAACAAAAAGATTACCACTATCAATTCGATAATACTCAAGAGGAGAAATAATTTCAAAAATAACATCATTGTATCTTACATCACGATAAGAATAAACGCTTTCAGTACAGAACCAATAATAGAAAGCTTGAATATATTTCTCATTAGCTTTAATAAGGGAATTAAGAAGATCAAGAGTTTTCTGACCACGATCAGCTTCTTCATCAATCCAATCCTTAGCAGCTTGTTTCATAAAGTCTTCAGCAGATGGAAGATCTTTAGAAGGCTCACCAGTTTGAACACCGTTAGCATTCATGATGTTTATAAATTGCTGACGAAGAAGACCATCAAGAGCAACACGAAGATCAGCGTTACGTCTAGTGACAACATCAATATCAGCATTATAAACTTGGTAGTTATTATAGGTGTTAATGAACTCTCCTATATATTTCTCTTTAATAGGAGTAATAAAATCAACATCTCTAATCTTACCAGGCAAATCTTCTTTTCTACCATTAACGGAGTTGTAGGTCGCCATTACATACTTGTAAGTAGATTCATCTACAATTCCATTTGCAGCGTCAAGAAAGGCTTTAATATCTGCTTTATCATTATTAGAATGAGCAGTAGCAATAACCCAATCACACATAGCCTTAGTCCAAACAGCTCCACGCTTAGTAGCTTCCGAAGCAAAAACATCAGGCTTTTCTAAAGAATTAGGAATCTTAGAAGCATCCATTTAACGACGATTTAAACGATTTGCAATACGTCTGTCATTATTCTCTGTATTACCTTCAACAAGACGCTTAGTATTTAAAGAATCTGCAAGAAAGACATACATAGCAACAATAGCAGCACTAATATGGTCGAAGTTACCCTCAGCAGTAAATCTCTGACACTCTAGAAGCAATCGAACACTACTAATAGACTTAAGTCTACGAATAGGTTTACCATCAGCAGTATATGAAAGAGGTTCATAAATAAACTCCTTTAGCATACGAAGACCATTATATTTCTTATCACCATCACCAATTACAATACCATAATCATTATTGTTAGGATTAGTCAATTTACGAGTATTAGCATTGGTTGGGTCAAGCATTAAGTAACGTCTAAGTTTATATTTAATGAAGTTAGAAACAGTCTCACCAGTACCAGCTTCTGGACAACATTCAGCATTATACATAAGACACATACCCATAGTGACTATATCATTTTGCTCCATTGTGTCCAAACGCCCTATATATTCGCATACAAGTAGTTTTTGATTTGGATATGGAGTAATAGTATTACTACGCATCCATACTTGTGCAGAATAAAGAGAATGTTTATCTGTTACGTCTTTTTGAGCCTTATCTACCTTATACGCATCCACACTAACAAAATATAAATCTTTAGGCACTTCACCATTTACTAAGAACGGACGATAGTACATTCTAACACAACCATGAGTATCATCACGAGAACCATGCGGAACTTGATTAACAAACTCATGGAATCTACCTTTACCAAATATATCACGTTTAATACATTCAGCTTTTGGTATAAATTCAGCTTTATTAGAATTACCTAAATCATTAACGACAATCCAACCATCTTGAAAGAATCTAGTAGCATTATCATTAATTAAATCTGAAACGTGTAGATTAAGTTCAGGAGAAGCGAACATATTCTCTGTTGTATTAATGAACGCTTCGGCAGGAGTATCAGCACGTTGGGCTTTATAGATTATATGAGTTTCACTATCATTATTATGAAAGTGATTCTCTTTATCTTGTTTATCCCAAGCATAAGCAGTGAATATAATTGAATTACCACGTTCAACATAAGGTTCACAATCCCATACTTGTGGAAAGAAGAAACCACATACTTCATGACGTTTATTAATATCCCAAACATTTTCCATGCAAAGCATCTTATTCATTTTGGGATTATAAAAGGCTTTACTAAATGCAGCCCAGTTAGCACCTTTAGTACCACCCGTACCATAAACACGAATAGTACCAACAGATATAGCACCAGATTCTGTATTAGATAAAGTAACGTCAAGAGCTTTTTGGAGATTAGGAAACTTACCTGCTTCTTCAAAGTCAATCTCAATAGCTTTCTTACCTACAGCAGCGGATTCATTTTTACCACAAGCAACGCTATAAAGATTAGACATCCAACCAAAATTTTTAAGACCTTTAGTAGATACACGATAACCTAGAAGTATATCATCAATAGCCTCAGAAATATAACCACGACGCCAAAATGTATGTTCCTCAAAATGATCAAGACATTTCTTAGCCATAAATGTAGTAGCACCTTTATCTGTAAGATAAGCTAATTGGTCAGCAGCAAGAGTTACCGTAACATTTGGAAATAAATTAATTGTATTTGCAGCTTGACTACCACGTTTATATGAGAAACCTTTACGACGAGCTTTAGCCTTAGTAAGATGAAACTTATTATTAGCAATAAACTCATCTATTTTGAAGTTCCAATAGTCACCATCCCAATAACGAGGAAAACCCATAACAGTTTCAACGTGTTCAGCACCTTCACGTTTAAGTCTTGCACGTTCTTTATCATTAGGTGTACGTTCAATACGACCATAATTAAGATAAGTATAATGCGCACCGGTTATACGTAAAGGTTGAAGTAAACTTTCACGTTCCTCATCAGTAGTATTAGCATCAAAGAACTTAGGAATATCTTTATAATAAAGTTTAGCTTTAATAAAAACACCTTTCTTACGACGAGATGTTTCTCTTTGCCAAAATGATTCATAAGCCGGAGTACTAGGGTCGTAATCACAATACGTACCATATTCATCAAAAGTATCAGCAGCTTTAGAAAGTCTTTCTATATTAATAACAATGAAATCAATATTCATAAGAATACCACCAGAGTTACCAATAAGAAAATCATTATCCGGGTCATATAAAGGTTTATTAGTAATATAACTAATACCCTCAGACGCTTTCGGATATTTACTTTTATCTTCACAGAGATAATCTATAAAAGGAATATCTCCACGTTTATAGCCCCATTTATTCTCAGGAGCAGCATTGATGCCATCACAACTATTTTTCCAATAAGCATGAATAAACATAAAGTTATCAATAGCATCTTGTGAAAACTCATATTTACCATTCATAGCTTAATCAATCATATCTATTCCACCGCCAACACCATTATCTATATTGTTATGTACATCCATTGAAGCAGCAAGCTCTTTACCACCACGAACGATAGTTTTCTTGAGTTTAGACTTAACGTAATTATCTTCCGCTTCTTTAAGTTCAGCAATAAGTTTAGGTAAGTCTTTACCCATCTTCGTAATCTCACGCATATAACCGAGCATACCACCGATCTCTTCTTTAGTAAAAGAGTCTTTCTTTAGGTCATTACGAAGATTCTTATTCATAACTGCCATAAGATCTTTACCAGCTTGAAGAGCATTAACAGTTTCAAAGAACATCTGTCCAACATAATTGATATTATGCTCAACAAGCCAATTGATAGCTTCAATCATATCTTTAGTTGGTCTAAAGTCTGAATTAAGTTGAGCAACCTCAATAGCATAATCAAAAGCCTTTTGATCTTTTAAACCATTACGATGTATATATCCATCTTCATCAGCATAACAATCAATAAACTTAAATATTTTATACATAAGCTCTCTATCATTATGCCAATCATTATAAATAGTAGCAAGAATAGGAACTTTAAGAATTTGCTCTACATTCAGAATAAGTTTAGAGCCTTCAACCAACCATACGTGTAGTGCCATAACTAATAATTTTATCTGTTTTATTACGAGCAACAAAAAAGCCCGTACCAACTTAATGATACGGGCAAATATAAGAATTACTTCTTAAATACAAAATATAAGAATGACAAAATAAAATCTTTATAATAACTATTACTTTACCATATACTATTAGTAACCAAATTAATAATTTCAGTTCCTCCCTTCGATATAATAATATCTTCCTCTTGATCATAAGCACCACTATAAGCATCACAGATAACACTTAATGCTTTATTACCGAAACCTTCATCAGGAGTAACAGTTACAAATGATTTTTTTCATATATCAAGAATATTAATCAGATATAAAAAAGAATTTTATTTGTACAAATGTAACTCAAATTCAAACTGTTCATTGTTCGTAGTAGTATTTAAACTCATAGGTATAGGAGAATCTGGATATTGAAGAACTTGCAAAGCAAATTGATGTAAACTTAGATAATCAACTGCATCACTTAAAACATACTCTTTACAATTATTAGGATGTTGAATAGTTTTTGCAATAGGTACTATATCATTACCAACAATCTGAACACCATCACCGGAATTAACGGTATTAACTCCCCTCCAAAATACTAATTTATGTTCTTCAAGAGTATAAGAATACGTAATCAAAGCTAAATCTCCCGAAGTACTTTTCTGTTTATTCATAAATAAAGCACCAGACAAACACCAATATTCCATAGTAGTATCTGTAAATACAATATTTAAATTGAAATCTGCACCTGTAATACTAATAAATTTACTTGGATAAGCCATAACATTTGCTAAATTATAAACTAGAGGACCTCTATCATCAGCAAAATATAAACACTTAAATCCAGTAATAACATTAGTTTTAGTTAAGAAAGAATTATAGAGATCTATTCTAATCTTTTGCATAGAAGCAAACTTACTAGCAACAGAAGTATCTCCATCTACAGATTGTACTCCAACAAAAAAGTTACTTGTATCTAATAAACCTTCTTTAGTTACATCATCTGCTAAAGCAATATTATTAGCTTGCAACAATATAGTTCTAGTTCTACTAGCCGTAGCATCACTAATGCAAGTACACTCAATAAGATTGTTACCCAATGCAATAACAAAAGTTTTATTTTTATACGAATCACCAGCTTGTTTAACAGCTACAGTTTTTGATACCCCCCCCAGATACCGTTAAAATAGTAGATCTTTCATCTCCACTATTTTGTCCACAAACAACATCAAAAGAACCATTATTAGTTCCAGAGTCATTTGCAACTTCAACAAAATCTTTATTCATATCTTTAGTTTTATTTATTTATCAATAAAAGTTTCAAATTGTTTCATAAACAAATTGATTTGAGTAGCATAAGCATCTACAACATATTCAATATCATTCGCATAATATTCATTAGCTTGAACGAATAAACAGTGAACATACTCATGCCAAAACGTTTGAGTTCTTATAGAACTAGAAATATCTTTACTTCTATCTCTAAGGATAATATAGATTAAACCAAGAACGTGATCAGAAACTCCATATTGTATTCCTTGAGTAGATTGATAAGAAACCTCAGCCATATTATAAGCTCTATAGATAATTGAACCAACCTTAAAACTCTTAGGATAATCAGTATTATATTCCCAATCAAAAGTAGAATCATCCCACCAATGAGTAAATAAGAAACTCAAATGAGCCATTGCAATATCATCAAGATGAGCTTTTTTGCTATTTGAAAATTCGGCATTTAAATTAAGCTCATAAGCAACAATAATAAAGAATGCTCTAACAAGTTCTCTAAGAGATGCAGTTGAATCTAAAGCATCATTGATTTATATGATACGTTTATCAAAATCAATTTCAGTAGTTTTGACATCAGCGTGTTTAGCTATATAATCAAAAGAACCAATCTTAAAACTGACAGATGTTACTTTCTCATTTAAATCAGTAGGAAAAAAAGGATTAAGAAAAACTGTTTTCATATTAGAATCAATAAAGTTAAAAATACAACATTAAGACCAATAGAAACACCACCAATCTTAGCCCACTTAGCAGAATGACGCATATACTTCTTAAGATCTTTAATCATATCTTTATTACTCTTTTCTAGTTCAACAATAGATTGCTTATAAACGTTCGCTTGATTCGTAAGAGTATAAAGAGTATGTTTCAAACCATCAATAAGAGTATCTTGCTTAACAATAATGCTCTTTAAAGATTTGCATAAAGCTGCATCATATTCACCTTGTTTAAGAAGAATTGCAATTTTACGATTATCTTCAAGAGTATATATAATAACAGTATCTTTAGAGACTTTCAATTCTCTGCCGTATATATCGAGCGATACTATCATCAGAAACAACATAAACATCAGAGAAGTTCTTAATATTTGTTTCATATTTAATTATAATTTTATTTGTATTAGCTTTGAGACTATCTATAAGACGTTCTTGTTTTATAGCGTAATTCTCCAAAGCAGAAAGAGAATCCAAAGTATGATAAGGAATATCAGTTGTCGGTATTCGTTTTTCTTCATTACATTGAATAATATTAGTAAGACATAGAGCCAAAAAAAGGAGGGCTATTAACACTCCTTTAAAATCTATCTTCATAACTCGAACTCTTTAATGTTAGTAAGAGTATAAGTAAAAGAATTACCATATAAATCTTTAGCCTTATTCACAAGCGGCATAAATTTGTCTTCAAAATCTCTAACAGATTCAAAAACTTGACAACCAGCAGAATAAAGACCGATAGTACGAATAATTTTCCACTTAGAAGCACGATGTATATTAATACCAGCTATCTCGTAACTAATACGACCAGATAAATCAAGTTTATTATCTCGATTATTGTCACGATAAAGTGGAAGAGGTTTAACTTGAACAAGCGCAGGGTAATCACCTTTATGCTTTCCAACTTTAAATGCCCCTCTAAATTGACCTTCTTTTAGAATAGCACAACCTTTAGAATTTATAGGTTTAATCAAATTCAAATCAGAAGGATCAGTAGTTATTGAAAACCAATCATAAGTCCATTTACCATTCATCTTAGGATTAGCATCATTAGCTTTGTAGAATACGAGAAGAAGATCATTAAATGTACCTGTATCAGCAGTGTTACATCTAATACCCCAAATGTTCAGATTGTATCAAAGATAGCAAAATCATGAACTTTAGCAATCTTACGAAGAACGTCAATATTAGTCTTAGCTATAACGTCATTATAAGTAATTAAAGCATTCGTTAATTCACTCATAGTTTACTTGATATTATAATTAAACAAATTGATATTTTCTTTACGTTCTTTATTTAATTGAGCAAGTCTATAATCACAAATGGCTTTAACCTCAGCTTTAAGGTATTTAATATCAACAAAAGTAACAACCTCTTCATGTGGCATATTGTCAGGAATCAAAGGATTCTCAATAGTCCTAATATGACAAAGCATATTACCAAGACACTTAAAGCCCCATTGTTCAATCAGATAATCATACATACTTAATTGAAGAGAATAATGAATACCAGTAGAATCCTGTAAATGATTTATAGGAAACAACATAGTCTCATTAGTAACAATGTACTTATCCAAGTCAATAGTACCATCTGCTTTCTTAGCCCAATATCCACCTTCAAATCGAATAGGTGCTTTATTAGTTTTCCAATCAAGAATAAAGAACTCATCCCCTTTAACAAATAGAATATCAACAAGACCTGAAATCAAATATTCTGGATGATAAACACCAATCTCAGCATAGATCTCAAATCCCATAGAAGTCATATCCTTAATAAACTCGTAAATTTGAGGATACCTATCAGCAATACCAACAACTCGAAAATAATCAAGATCAAGTCTGCCATAACTATGAGTTCTTATAATATCATCTACTGTGTAAATACGACCGTCAATAAAACCATTCGCATTTAAATAGTAGTTGTTACATCTTTTCACGCATTGTTCTAGGAAATTATGCTTTTCAGTTCCCTTAGCACAAGCCTTTTCAGTTTCAATCTTCCATTCAGCAAGAATCTGTTTAACAGTCTTACCTCTATATCGAATATATTTACTATAATTTCTATGAGTAGGAGGAACAGGACGACTACCAATATTAGCACAAGCTTCAGCAATAGCTTTCCAATCCTTTTGTTCTACAAACTTACCAATAATAGTAGTAGTAGATATATACTCTCTATCAAGAGCGTCAGTATATTTATGCTTTTCCTCGTCGAAGAAGATCGGCAAGTCTCTGGGTATAATCTGCGTCATAAGCTGCTTTATCAGTAAGTTTAAGGAATATCTTCTTTCGTAATCGTTCATAGAACGCTTTGTGACGTTCTTTCATATATTCATGTGGTAAAGAAGTCATCTTATTAAAATCAAAACCACATTCAGCATAAATATCGTAAGTTTCAGGATGAATCCAATGTTTACCAAAGGAAGGTATTTCAATCTCTCTATCCACACGTTGCATTGCAGTAAGAATAGACATCCACTGACTATCTGCAATATCATTTAGAAAACGTTCAAAATCTTCTTTATTACGAATAAATGTAAGAAAATCTCTACACCAAATCTGTTCGGGAGTATAACGTTCAATAAAATGACGACCTTTTTTGGTCTTATAATACATCTTAGTAGGTTCCTTTCTTTTACGATCTACAACTGCAACCATTCTCTCATAAAGTCTCGTGACTTGAAGAGGAAATAACCTAGCACCTTTAGCCATAACAGAATGGGATTAATAAATCACACCACCAATTTGATTAAGAGAAATAAGATTACATTCCCAAAATTCAACTTTACCATCTTCACCAACAATAAGCTTACTACGATCTTTAAGACCCGGACGATTTTCGACAACTCTAAAGTTATCATCACCACCAAGAACATCAATAAGCTTTTTGTCAAGATTTTTAATCTTATGACTTAGAGGTACACCTTTGCCACCATAAGACATATCAAGAACAACTTCACGACCGAGCATATCCGATAGGACATTGTCAGGAATAGCAATACAATAAGTAGCTTTAGGAACTTCTCTATCAACTTTCATAATATCAGTTACTTCAAGCTTAGACATCTTATATTGATTTGCAATAATAACTCTACCTTCGCCAACCTTAATATTACAAAGAGACCCCGGCGCAACACAAGCTGTTTTAAGATTATTCTTATCAGCTTTAATAGCTTCGATTTTAGTTTGAATTGAATCCATAGTTTAAATAATTTACTTTATAAGATAATCAATGTTAATAGGCATAATCTCATAACCTCTACAAAGACTTGCGTCAGTATAAAAGGTAATATTATAGACAACTAAAGTATTACTAACTGTAACAGTGTACATAATAGTAGGTTTAAAAGGAGGACGGTCTTCAAAAGGGCAAATGACAGAAACGGAAAATCTTTATCCAACACGTCCTCAATGTGAAACAAAGTATAAAATGAGAATAACAGAATTACCATTAATAATAGTGAGAGTACCAACAATAGCAGCGATGTCTTCAGTTACAGCAATAGTCAGTACTCCCGACTTCATTATGAGTAAAAAGCCACTCACAAAGATATGAATAAATTAGATATTACAAGGGATTACTTGAATATCTTTTTCTAAACCTTATATTTTTCTGTTTCAAAGGCAGTATTCAATAGAAATCTCAATAGTACTAGCGTCTTCACCCGGATTTGCAGCCACGCACGCAGTGCCTTGTTCTTCTAAATGCTTCGAATCAATATGCAAAGCATTCGCAGTACTACCACATTCATACCTTTGTCTATATACACGCACGCACGTGTGCGCTATGCAGAGTTTTGCAATATATATAAAGATATATATAAAGATTACTAAAGGTAATATCAATGACAGTATTACTACTTCAAATTCGTCCGTCCGTAATATGTATTTTAATTATATTCAAATAAACCTCTTATCCCCCACCAATACTCGCCTACTCATATCCCCTCTTATTACCCCCTATAGTCCCCCTCTTTTCTCCACTTTTCTCTCCCTCTCTTTTCCTCCCTCTTCTCTCCTTTACAAAGCACCACGAAGATACTTAAAATAGCTTTAAATATAATAGTATTACTTTTAGTAAGTATATGCCCTTCTAAGTTCCTTTAAATATCTTTAGTAATACTTAGAGTAACATTAAGTAAACTTAGAGTATATATAGGAGTTCCACCCCGTTCAATGCAAAATGTAACAAAGCTACGAAAAGCATCTGTAATACTTAGAGTAACAATACTATCTTGAATAGCTTTGCAACTACCAACTCTAGGGGCTTTGTAACGATCAGCAAACCCCAGTAGGGAAGAAGGGGCTGGTGACGCGCGGAGCATCCGCATCATCACCCGTATTATCAGAGTTGGTATAAGCATCTTCAATGTATTTTGAATGAGCATGAGTAAGATTCATAAGTTTTGCAGTGGTAGAAGTATCTTTAGTAATATTAGAATAACCATGGGTAATAGCAAGACGTTGCCCCCTTCCACACCTATTTCCCTACTGGGGATTACAAAGCTCATCAAAGTTATTATAAATACCGATAGTATTAATACTATTACTACTTAGAGTAACTCTGATATTACTTGTAATATTATCTGTAATAGAATCAACGTTACCACATTTAGGCTTACATTTTTGGCAAATTATACACTGAATTTTGATAATGCTTATGCTGATTGTCTTAATGTTACTCTAATTAATTTTAAAGTTAATGCCGATTATATTAAGTATGCTTTAGTATTACTTAAATTACTTTGAATATAAGTAAGGCTTCTTATTTAATTCACATTGCAAACTCTAATATTCGGATTTGTACACAGAGCGATTTAAGTGCTTATTCTAATTCTTTTGATATTGCAATTGCTTAAGGAACTTTGGATATAAGCAGGGCAGCTAATTTAATTCATTTTGCAATTTCTATTACATGGGCTCGTATTTACCAATCTTCTATTATTAATTCTAAAGCATTTTCTAACACTATTACTATTCAATTTTCTATCGGCTTTAATGACACTGCTTCTCATCTATAGATCTGGTGTGAAAGTCTATCTACGGGAACTTATTTTATTGCAATTTATTGCGGATATTCTCTGGATTTTATTATTGGTTATTTTAAGACTTTTAGTAATGCAATTTTTAATTTTGGTTTTTATGGAATTTCTATTGATTTTAGTGACGATAATTCTAAGACTTTTGATGATGGTGGTTTTAATAGCTTTGAAGACGGTGTTGCTGAACTTTAGGTCGGGCGTGAAAGTCTGTGTACGGGGACCTTCTTATACGACAGCACCCCCTTGTAATGCTTGGGGGGAATGCCCCCGTCAATGATTCATGAGGAATGATTTTCCGAATTGGAACTGCAATTTTCTATAGAGATGTTGCAGTTATAATTTCTATTACCTCACGACTATCTCCGCTTGATAGCATGGATTTAATTAAAATAAATATTAATTTTGAACCTCACGATCCTAAGGTGAATCGTATCTATCTTATGAATACAATGATTAATGCTCCTGAAGTTAAGAAAATGAGTGCAATTGTGTTGAATGCAATTGCTGTTCTTAAAGACACTGAAGATTATCAAGATCGTTATCTGATTGATTGCAATGATCTAGAAGGTAATACTATTGAACGCTTGTTCATTGGCAAGAAGATCTTTGATAAGATCGATGGTCTTGTTGGTAAGATTATTGATGTAGTCTATAAAGATTGCATTGCTAATGTTACTCAGTATATTGATGATGAGGACATCAATGAAGAGGTGAAGTTTCACACGACTACACACAAGCAAGTGGTTGATGTTGTTAAGACTAATGATATTAACTTGTTGATTGCTTGTGTTAAGCATGGTATTAAGGATATGTATAATGAATTAAAAGAGTTAAACAAATGAGAGTATTAAAGACGTTATTGAAGTGCATCATCATATTGGTGGTGCTCTTCTTGTTATCAGCAGGTGAGAGTTTAGCTGATTGGTTTGCATCAGTTATTGATGGTGATGTATTTATTGGTTGCATTATTGGTGCAATTATTGCAGTTGTTGTGCTATCTATTATTAAACCTGATAAATTCAATTAAGCTATGAGTGATTACTATGAAGTTAATGGCGAAGATTCTATCGAGATTAATCCTTTTACTGAGGCATTATTAGATGAATTAGAATCTTAATGTGTTAAGAGTAGTGCTATTAGTGCTACTCTTATTTTTTTTAGACCCTACAAACTCCGTCTAATCAACACGACTAAACCCCTTATTGTAATTGGCGATCGAGGTGATCGTCCTAGAAATTCTAATACTTAAAGTTATGGCAGACGAATTAAAGAATCCAGTGAGACGTTCAGTTATCGGTGAAATTATCTCTATTAAAGAGATCAACAAAGACGACTTTAAAGAAGGTAAATTTCGGCATGATTGTCGGATTGTTCGTGTTGATCCTCTGAATGGTGCTCCACTTGTTGATGTTTACATCACTAATGATCAGTATGACAAATACGGTCTTAATGCGATTGTATTCGCAGGTAATGTTGTGAACTTTAGCATTGATGAGAACATTGCAGGTGAGACCGGTTATATCGATCCTGATACCGAAGAATGGACGTATCACGAGAAAACATTCAACAGCTTTGCAGGTGCTGACAATGTTGGTAGCTTAGGTCTTATCGGTGTATTCGGTAAACTTGGTGTTGGTGCGGATATTGTTTCTGGCTTCATCAAGAACATCGAGACAGCTCGTAAGCAACGTGAAGCTGTTGCTAAGCCTAAAGCAGTTGAAGCTGTTGCTACTGAACAAGCAGAAGAAGCTGCGTAAATTCCGTGAGGTGGTGCTGAGTATACTCTCAGTGCTGCCTCTTCTTTTTATTACTTAATTAATCCGACTAATGATCATGAAATTACACGTTATTTATAAAGGTCAAACTGTTGATATTTCTTATGATTTACTTTACATCAATACTGATGAAGTGAATATAAGATTCTCTAATTCAAATGCACAGAGTTGTAAATTTTTAACACAATATCTTGAAGCTAATCGTCTTGATTATGTTCTTAAAGATAGAGAAGACTATAAGGAAGTTGTTGCACTTCCGGATATATTTGCACTTACTCTAAGTACAAAAGGTACATATTGTTCTCCAGTTGTTAAAGATAATCTCTATGATGCTATTATTAAACGCAGTAATGACATTGAGTTAGCTCATAATGCTATTAGAGAATTTAAGCGTAATGTTAAGATAATTGATGCTAAGCTTGTTGATATGCAAGATGATTTAAGTAAATCTGAATATGCTCGAAGCATTGATAATATTACTAAAGAAATACTTGAATTTAAACGCTGTAAACAGCTTGAAGCCTTAGCATTAACAGAAGAACATCTTGATGTTTCACGTGAAACAATGCCGACAGTTGAGACGCTGGAAGTGGCTTACGAAGTATCGACGTTGTTCAAACTTGAAGACTTTGCGAAGCTTCTATATATTTACGGGTATTTAGAAAAGCAATCGAAATTGTCTAAGAAATATCAGAAGGTATATGATGTATTAGACAAATTAGAGAAGTATATGTATCCGGAATATGTTAAAGAAGTTGAAGCATTAGGACAGAATTTATTTGCTGAATTGCAAGAGAAAGCTGCGAAATGAGCGGAGAATGAACCGAATATTAGTGAGTGGATACGGGAGAAATGTAGACAGTTTGGATTTGAGGTTGAGAGTGAGAATGAGGAGTAGAAATTGCAATAGAAGCTGCATCTCCACAACCATTCGTAACAGCGTCTTCAAAAACGTCTTCAAAAACCGCGATGCGACTTCTAAGTATTGCAAATTAAAATCAAAGTGTTAAACACAGAGCAATGAAAGTCGTAGAAAGTTTTGAATTAGAATCTGAATTTGCGGAAATAAAATCTGCGAAGCTATAATAGTAATTGCAAATTAAAATCAGAATATTTCAACCTGAAAATCGAAAATCGTAAAAAAGTTTTGAATTAGCATTAGAATGTATGCAATTAAAATCTGTGAAGTATTAGCACTATTTGCAAATTAAATGCAAAATGCTAAATTCAAAGCAATGCAATATGCAAAGAATTTTGAATTAGAATTAGAAAAGATGCACTTGGATGCTTCGAATTTATATGCGAAGTACTAGAAGTAATTGCAAAATGCTTCAAAATGCGAACTTGAATCTTTAAAGAATTTAGAGTAAGCATTAGAATATATACAGTTGAAAGATTCAAAGCGCTAGTACTAGATTCAGAATTAATTCAAATACTCACAAGCCTCAACCTTGAATATCAGAGTTATTTGAATTAGAATCAGAATGAGTATTCGCAAAACTCTTAATATTTGCAATTGTATCAATGTTATATTTAGTATAATTAATGCAGAATAAAGCAATTTGAATATAATTAAG
>OLQG01001164.1_pt1 | contig 17798 bp, 14 predicted proteins | sample 1672221 | NCBI WGS metagenome assembly OLQG01 (sample SAMEA3136660, study PRJEB25190) | human gut metagenome | biome: human gut; feature: human-associated habitat; material: faeces | place: Austria | collected 2013
TTAATCAAAGCTTCATCCGAAAAACTGCTACTACTTCTTAAATAAGCCTTACTCTTTCTTATTTCATTTATTTCTGTAGGTAAATATTCATTTCTTAATCTTTCAAGTTCTATATTTTCGCCATTAACTTTCCTGCCATTCTTTTTTTTAGTTTTTCCATTTATAACCATTAAATTAGGAATACTTTTTGCTGGGTCACTAGCCTGGTAGTATTTCATCTTGTAAATAGTATCTTCATCATTTTCCGGTTTCTCTAAATCTTTCAATTTACTTTTTGAATTGGGATTCATTATTGCTAAATAATAATATTTATTATCTTTTAATATAAAAGATGAGTAGTCGCTTTCTTTGTTATAACTCCAACCACCTAATAATTGTGGGTTATTAAAAGTAAGTCTAATTTTTTCATCTATGTAATCCTTTTTTGTAAGATAATTTCTAACCATATTATATATTTTATTAAACTTATTAAGCTCGTCCCATATATAATTAATATCCCCATAAAAACTATCGTCTTTGTCATTTCCCATAACTATTAAAGGCTTTACTATCCCCTGTACATTCTTTATTGAATCACATAAATTTTTTATTATTTCGACAGCAATTTCATCAGTTTTTAGCTCATTTATAAACTTATATTCATTAAATTTGTTTAAATAAGCATTAAATTCTTTTACTACTAAATTTATCTTTTCTTTGAAATAGTTTTCTACCGCAAGAACATTTTTATCTTTTAACAATTCATCAATATGTCCTATAGAAAAATATTTAATCTTATCTATAGCTTTTTTTCTTGTTTCATAATACTTATCATCTCTTACCTTATTCTTGTGTTTATAATCGTATTCTTCATTTATAAGATTTGGTATATATCCCCACTCTTTATATAAATAATTAGATATATTTGTCAAAGACTTATCATTTTTAATAAAAATACCATTCAAATTATAAGTATCAATATTTTCAAGTAAATTCTTTAAATCTACAGTTATCAAACTATATTTTTCTTTAAAATATTCATCAATACAGTCCAAAAGCTGGTTATCTTCAGTAAATTCTTCAATAAACGATACTTTATCTTTTTCACTTAATATTTGTTTATGTAATGTTTCTAACTTTCCAATTTTATTCTTTTTTACTTTCTGTTGTTGATTATATAGATTTATATTTTGATTTAAAATACCTATTAAATCATTATACAAATCTATTCCCGATTGAGTTAGAGCTTTGTTAAAATAATCTATTTTATTAAGTTCTTCAACTGTAACATTAATCCCATTACTCTTAAAGTCTTCATTTATTTTACCTGCTCCAAACGCCTCTATTGCTTTATTTAAAATCCTAAAATTTGAAATAAATTTCGGAAGATTTTCGTGAACAATTCTGTGTCCAATAGAAGTTGAAATATCTTCTTTAGAGTAAACATTTTCTCTATTAGAATTAAATCCTGTAAAGTAAGTAGTAAATTTTTTAAAATATTCTAAAATTTCTGTATCTTCTTTATCTGTAATATATTGGAATTTATATTTACTATCAAATTGAGGAAAGCCTTTTAACTGTGTTGAAATTTCATCTCTCATTTTCTTTTGAATTTTTGTTATATCCTTTTTTTGTTTAAGCAATTCCAAATATTCATCCAACCCTGAAATTGAAAAATCCTTTAATCCATCTTCTATAAAAGCTCTGTTTTCCTTATCAATTATTTTTTTAGCTATTTTATATTTATTCTTTCCTTATCTTCCTCAAGAAATTTAGCAATATTTTCACATGTTTTTCCTATCGGTTCTAACCCCATTCTTATAGTCTTATTCACCTGATACATATTAGTAAAATTTTCGTAAATGTTCATAATAACCCCGCCTTATCCTAAATTTTTTATGTTACTTATATAATATCAAATTATATATCCTATAAATCGGACTTTCGACTAAATTTAACAATTTATTTACTTTTATGGACATATTTTACTAAATATATAGGCTTGTACTAAAGATACAAAATACAACTTTTCCTTCCCCACTTACCTGCTCCCCAAGCAGCATCAAAGGATATAGAAACCTGTTTTTTACCCTGTGTATCCACGCAGTATATAGGCAATTTTTTCTTTGATGCAGTTGTTGGTTGTGTCATTGGTGTAAAAAGTCCGGCAGTTAAAATTAAAAGTGCTACTATTCCAAGGGTAACAACCGGAACTTTCTTATTGTTTAGCAACTTTTTTACTACTGTTTTTAATTTTTGTAACATAAAAAATCACCCCGAAACTATTTTATTCGGAGTGATTTTTTTAATGCCTTTTATTCAAAAGCTTTCTGGTAAAAACTTATTGAATTTAATATATCATTGGTATTTGTATAAATATCCAACTGTTTTTCTTCGGAGGACTGATTACCATCAACAGCTACAGCACGCACTCTGATTTTATCCACATTACTATAATCAGAAGTGTTTATAACTACAGGCTTTGTGTACAACACTGATGGTGTTGAGCCATCAATGGAGTAATACACATTACTTTCACCTGTAATAGTAACTGTTATTATGTCATTATTTTTTGTATAGCTTATTTCCGGAATTGTAGGCTCTGAACTATCGTTTTCAAAATGACCATACAAGACCTCGTAAATTCTATTTACATAGTCTTGATTTTGACTACTATAGTTAATATCTCTACACTGGTTAATAAGCAATTCGTCAATAAGGTCTTGGTCTACTTCTCCTGAAACAGGCTTTACATTTATAGACCTTATTAATCCGTCAGATACTGTTACTGAAACTGTATCCTTTCCAACATAACTTCTCAAAGGACTGCCATATGTACCGTCTTCATATTTTCCATCTAATTCGTCAGCAAAAATTACTTTTTGCTCCAAAACAGAAGATTTTGCATTATCCTTTACAGCTATTGCCTTTAAAGTAATCAGTCCACCACTTTTTTTGATGATGAAGTTATATCAGCAACAGTTAATTTTATGCTACCGTCATACTTGTTTGAATTTTCATTAGGTTCTGTGCCGTCTGTTGTATAGAATATATTGACACTATCATTACTACTCTTTAATGCAACTTCAGCAAAGCTATTATTTGCATTTACAGCACCACCTGATACAAAGTTAGAAGAAAGGTCTAATGATACTGGAATAGAGCTAAGAGCATTCTTAACAGCTCCTCTTATAGCATTTGAAGAATATGTTGCTGATGATACACCGTCTACGTCATCAAGTTCACTAACTGTCTTGCCTATGAAATTCTTAAACATAGCTATAGCCTTGCTATAGAACATTTCATTAAACATATCCTGTGTATCTGTGTTATCATCTAAGACAGAAATAATCTTGCCATCTCCGTCTACTGCTACAGCTACCTTAACATCGTAACCATACACTTCAACTGTTTCGCTACCCTTATATACAGCAGTTGTTGCTTCTGTTGTTTCTGTAGTAGTTGTTGTTGTTGTTTCTGTTGTTGTCTCAGTTGTAGTAGTTGTTGTTGTCTGTGTAGTTGTTTCTGTTGTACTCTCAGTTGTAGTAGTTGTTGTAGTAGGAACTTCAAGGGTATCTCTATCCTGTGTTGGGAATGTAATATCGTGAACAGTTACACCATCAAATTTTGGTGCTGCCTTTGTCTTATCGCCAACATATGTATCTGCGTAATATCTTGAGTAAACAACATCATAATCCTTGAAATCATCAGTAGTTTCGCCACTAAAAGTACCAGAGATATTTTTAACATCAATATTTGAAGTAAGAACCTTACCCTTCTTGCCTGCTGATGTACCTTCATAAATGTAAATATCATCGCCACCATTGACACCGTCATTGTCAACAAATGTACAATCAGTTACTGAAAGTGAACCATTTACTTCTTCACCTGAATTTACAAGTTTACCGTCCATAGCAACTGCACCACCGTAGCCTGCCTTGTTGCCCTTGAAAGTACAATTTTCTAATACTACATTACCTGTAGAACCGTAAATCGCACCACCACGACCAGTTGTACCGTCGCCTACGCTATTATTTTCGAAAGTTGAATTAACAGCTGTAAGTGTTGGAGTTTCTCCTCTATGGTAGTTTACATAAACTGCACCACCACCATTAAATGCTGATGTAGCACCTGCATTACAATTCTTCATTGTTACATTTGTAAGTGTAACATCTGCACCGGCTTCAAGGAACATACCACCACCGATTTTCTTCTTAAAGCTTGCACCGTCAATAGTAAGGTCCTTGACATTAACACCCTTTGCACCTGAAGTGCCGGCTGTTTCATTAGCCCCGCCGTCAAAATCAAATGTAAATGTGTTAGTACCGTCTGACTTTACTGTATGTCCGTTACCAATAATTGTTACATTCTTTTCTTTTACTACAAGTGTTGCACCTGATACGCCGTCTACATCAAATATTGCTGAACCGTCTGCTGAAATATCATTTGAAAGACTTATTGTATCGCCTTCCTTTGCAGTTGCAGCAGCTGTCTTAAATTCCTTCCAGTTTGTAACATTTGTTACTGTAGGTACATCTTCAATAGGGAACTTAAAACTAGAGTCTAAAGCCTTTTGTAAAATTAAAGCAACGTCTACAGAGTCAATAACATCATTTCCATTTACATCTGCTACATCGGCATTAAAGCCCTGTACTTCGTTAGGCTTAAGTACATAACTAAGTGCTAATGACGCATCATCTGAATTTACTTTACCATCTCCATTGACATCGCCTAAAAGAACTGAACTTGAATTTTCTCCAGCAAAAACAAAAGAATTAGTGGAAAAACTCAAGGCTGCTGTTAATAATAAAGCAACTATTCTGCTCATTTTTTTATTTTTAAACAGCATTTTAATATTCCTCCTTTTAAATATATTATATTTAGTTTTTTAATATAAAACATCTATATTAAATAAACCATTTCTGAATTTAGGTTAGGTTGTACTAACCTAGTTATCTAATAGTAACCACACTAGAGTATAGTATAATAAATTTGTTATGTCAACAAAGCTAATTGAGAAGTTTTATTGATTAAGCAATATTGACATAGGTATTAAGAATAGTTAAAATATATTAAGTTAGCATAGGCAAACTATGTAATTATGCTAGTTTTCTAACGGAGGTAATATATGAGTAAAAATATATCAAGGCGAGAGTTTCTGAAGTTGGGAGCTATTAATACTGCTGGCTTTGCATCTCTATGGGCTTTTGGTAAAAATGTATTTGGTGATACTCTTGTAGATACAGAATCTACAGTTTCAACTGTTGCCGATACTTCAAGTAATGCCATAATAAGAGATATTTCAAAGTGTATTGGCTGTGGTCAATGTGTTGATGTCTGTAAAAATACTCAAGCCATAAACATATTAGAATTAAAAACTGAAAATGGCAAAACATACTCTGACACTATTGGTGGATACGATTTGAGCCAAACTAAGTGCATTGGTTGTGGTCAATGTAGTAAGGTCTGTCCTACTGGTGCTATTGCCGAAAACGATGCACTTCAAAAGGTAACAACAGCTTTAAACAGTGGAAAAACTATAGTATGGCAGTTTGCACCATCTTCACAAAACATTTTAGGCGAAGAATTTGGTCTTTTGTCCGGAGAAAATGTTTCAGGTAAAATTGCTACATCAGCTAAAATGCTTGGTGATTATGTTTTCAGAACAGATTTCGGTGCTGACATTACAATAATGGAAGAAGTTACAGAACTTATAACTAGAATTAAAACCGGTGGCGTTCTTCCTATGATTACATCTTGTTGCCCTGGTTGGATAAACTATGCTGAACTTAATTATCCTAGCCTTTTTGACAATATTTCAAGTTGTAAGTCACCTCAGCAAATGTTAGGTGCACTCATTAAAAACTATCTTGGAAAAGATAATATATATCACATAGCTGTTATGCCTTGTACAGCTAAAAAGCACGAGGCACTAAGACCTGAAATGTACACAGAAGGTGGTCGTGATGTAGATGCTGTTCTTACTGTAAGAGAATATGCAAAGCTTTTAAGGTCAAAAGGCATAAATCTTGCAAAACTTCAAGACAGCGAATACGATTCATTATTCGGAAATACATCAGGTGCTGGTAGAATATTCGGTGCAAGTGGTGGTGTTACAGAGGCTGCCATAAGAAGTATGTACGAACTTATGACCGGAGAAATACTTACTGACGTTGAATTTAAGCAGTTGCGTGGTAGTGACGGTATAAAGCATACTGAAATTAAAATAAAGGACCAAACTATAAAAGCCTGTGTTATAAACGGTATTAAAAATGCTAAAAAAGTATTAGACGAAGTTAAAAACGGTACAAGCCCATATACATTTATAGAAATTATGGCTTGCCCTGGTGGCTGTGTAGGTGGTGGTGGTACACCTTTATACAGTGGTAACACAACATTGAGAAGTAAAGGACTTTACGAAAGTGACAGAAGTAACAAAATCAGAAAATGTCACGAAAATTCAAGCCTTAAAGCTATATACGAAAAGTATCTTACTCTACCTTGTTCAAATACTGCCCACAAATATTTACACACTTATTATACAAAGAGATAGAAAAACACCTGTACTGGAAAAAAATTCAGTACAGGTGTTTTCTAGTTCTTTTTCATTATTTTCTCATATAAATACATTATAAAAAGACTTAATTCAAATAAAATAACCATAGGAATTGCTGTAACAACAAGAGAAAATACATCAGGTGGTGTAATAATACCTGACACGATACAAATAATAACTATTGCAAATTTTCTCATATTTACAAAAGTTTTTCGTCTTGCTATTCCTGCTATATCGAGGCAAAGCAAAACTACCGGTAATTCAAACACAAATCCAAAGGCTATAAAGAAACTTACAATTATGGATATGTACCCCTCCAAAGTAACATAGGCTTGAAGTTCTGATATAGAGTTTGACTCAACAAAGAATTTAAGCACAAAGGGAATTATTATGTAATAGGCAAAGATACAACCCATTAAAAATAAAATCACTCCCAATGTAAAAATAATAGTTATTACTACTCTTTCAGTAACTTTAAGAGCTGGGGAAACAAACATCCAAATATTAAAAAATATAACTGGACTAGACAGCACAATTCCTGACATTATAGCAAGTTTAAGACTTTGAATTATTAATGCTTCCGGTGTGTTGTATATAAATTTATAACCTTTTGACAATGACATAAGATTTTTTATCAAATCCTCTGAAAACAAAAAGGAAATAAACGAAAATACTAATACCGTCAAAAATATTATTACAAGCCTTTTTCTCAGTTCCAATAAATGGGAAGTAATTGGCATTACTCCATCATTATTTTGTTTCATTTGCGTCTTCATCTTTTACTTCAACTTTATTAAGTCCATCTTTGAAATTTTTAATAGCCTCGCCCATAGATTTACCTAATGTAGGTAACTTTGTAGGACCAAACACAATTAAAATAATGCCGAAAATAAATATTAACTCTGTTAAACCTAAACGCATATACAATTCTCCTTACATAATTAGCTTATTACAACTTAATTAGTTTTCGCTAACTAAGTCTACATCACTTGAACTTTCTTGTCAATATTTTTTTAATTATAATCATAAACATAGTCATAAATATTGACATTGATTTTTAGTAATGATAGAATGTTAGTCAATGCTAACGATGAGGATTGATTATATTATGAAAGATAATTTAAAATGGATTATTATTTTTGCTGTTCTCTGCATTGTTTCAGCTATAGTATGGATAGTAATGAACAATGTTGGTGGAGAACATAAAAATGCTGTTATTCGCCAAAACGGAAAAATAATAAAAGAAATAGACTTAAATGCTGTAAAAGACCCTTACGAATTTGAGATAAAAACAAGTGATGGACACAGCAACACAATAAGAGTAGAACAAGGAAAAATTGCCATTATTGATGCTGACTGTGCTGATAAAATATGTGTAAATACTGGCTATATTTCTGACAGTGTAATCCCTATAGTGTGTTTACCTCACAGATTATCAATTACAATAGTGGATAAGGAGAGTGATTTTGATGCAATCGCAGGAAACAAATAATTCAACAGGCTACAATGTCAGAAGATTAACTCAGTTATCTGTTCTTTTAACAATAGCAATAATAATATTTGTTTTGGAATTACAACTTCCACCTCTTACTCCAATACCCGGAATAAAAATGGGACTTTCAAATATTATTACCCTTGTAATAATACTCCTCTACAACAAAAAAGACGCCTTTACTGTTCTTATACTTCGTATAGTTATAAGCAGTATATTTGCCGGTCAAATGACTTCCTTTTTATACAGCATAGCCGGTGGTATTTTTAGTTTTGCTGTTATGTCTCTTTTTTCTTTATTTTTAAAGAAGGACAAGCTTTGGGTAATAAGTGCTTTCGGTGCTATTGGCCATAACTTGGGGCAGATTATTGTCGCTATTATATTAACCGGTACTTGGCGTATAGTTTTCTATTTTCCACTTTTATTTATATCCGGTATTATATCCGGTATATTTACAGGTATTGTAGCACAGCTTTTAATAAAAAGACTTGAAACAAAATACAAGCATAATTAAAATTTTTCTTCGAAATTGATAAGATTTTTCAATAAAAGTAAATTATATACTATACTACAGTAATTGAAAATAAAACATCAAAAAGCTGGTTGACATACATTAATTAAATATTGTATCATTTAATCAAATTTTTAGTAGAAAAAATATTAAAAACAACTTTTAGTTTTTGAAATTTTTTCTACTTTTAATAATAAAATGCTTAGAAATAGGCATTTATTTTTTTGATGTGTTGTTAGCTTTTGCTAACTATTTTAAAGGAGGAAAATATGAAAAAGAGAGTGCTTTCTTTAGGCATAGTTCTTACTATGATGGCATCTTCAATGCAGACTTTTGCAGAAGATTATTCAGATATGCCTACTGGTTGGTCTAATGCTGCTATGACTTATGCAGTAAACAACGGTTACATTAAGGGTAGTAATGGTAAATTAAACCCTCAAGGTCTTGCAACTAGAGCTCAGGTAGCATCTATATTTGCAAGAGTATTAAAGTTAGAAAACAAGGCAGACCTTAGTTCCTATACTGATGTTAATGCTAGTCAATGGTACTATGATGATTTAGCTAAGGCTGTAGACGCCGGTCTTTTCAAGGGTTCAGACAACAAGCTCAGACCAAATGACAACATTACTAGAGAAGAAGTAATGGCAATTATTGCTAGAGCTTATGACCTTTCTGATGAAAACGGTAACCTTTCAGCTTTTACTGACGGTTCAACTGTTTCAAGCTGGGCTGTAAATGCTGTTTCAGCTTTAGTTGAAAATGGTATTGTAAACGGTAGTAATGGTAAATTAAATCCAAAGAACAACATTACTAGAGAAGAATTTGCACAGCTTTTATATAACTGTCAGAATAAATTTGGTGCTGATGAAGAAAGTACAGAAATAACTACTGATGCAGAAGATACTTCTGTAGACACTACAGAAGAAAGTTCAACTGAAACTACTACTTTCGTTGGCAAAAACTCATTAAAGGCTGCTGGTGGCTCATCTTCAAGCAGTAGCAAGAAGTCAAACACTAAGACAACAGAAGCTACTACAGAAACAACAACTGAAGAAACTACTGAAACTACTACAGCTGTTGCTCTTGAAAGCCAGAATAAGGTAACAGTTGATGGTGTTGACTACTATGTTGCTACACTTGAAAAGCCAATGTCTGATTATACATTTACTTTCAACGGTACTGATGTTACACCTACTGCTGTAAATGCTGAAAAGACTATTGTTAAATACAGCGATAATGCCCTTTCTGGTTACAAGTTTGCTAAAAAGACTTTAACTTACGGCGAATACTGGTATGCTGAAACTAGCAACGGTTTCAACGGTACTCTTTCTACTGAATTTGCTAAGAACGGTACTGTAGCTGAAATTCCTGACAGCTATACTGCTACTCAGAGTGCTGACGATAAGTATGCTGCTACTGGTGCTGATACTGACGCCGGTATGTACGATGCTGTTTCAAGAGCTACTACTGGTTACGGTTTAGGTAGATTATCATTTACTCAGGCTGTTAATGCTTTAAACAGCAATGGCGAAATGGCTCCTTTCTCTAGCTCTATCAAGTATGAAAATGGTGCTTACACTGTTGTAAGACCTGAAAACGCAAAGGCTAACTTTGGTTACGACGGTTCTTCTAACAGAGGTAGCAATGGTAAAATAACTGCTACTGGTATTAAAGATGTTGTTGTTTCTGTTTCTAAGGATATGGCTGTTAATGCTGAAATCTTAAAGAATGTTTCTGGCTACGAAGCTCAGGCTCAGAAGGTTTCTGACGAAATTGCATCTTTAAACTTTGATGCTGACTTAAACGAAAACAATGTTTATGCTTACAAGGAATTAAATGCTAATGGTCTTTACGGCAAGAGAGTTGTTAATGACAATGTTTCTGTAAAGAATGTTGGTAACTATTCTGAAGCTAATACAAACGATAACAATAAATTCACTGTAAACACAAAGTATGCTAAGAGATATGGCGATGTTACTTTCCTTGTTTACTTCGATGACTATGCAAATATGAAGGCTGACGACCCAGCTCATAAGAATATTAATACTGATGAAGCTGTTGCCGGTAAGGTTGGCGAATTTAAGGATTATATTTACAATGTTCAGGGTGCTAAGATTGAATACTTAGGCGAAGACGGTACTGCTACTCCTGTTGTTGCTGGTGCTAAGTTCGCATCTGACTTATGGATTTCTCCTAACCACGGTCCTGTTGTTGAAGTTGCTGTAACTAACAGCTACGATAGATTTAAGGCATTTGGCAACGGTAAGTACAGAATTACTTTAGTTGCTGACGGTTACAAGGACGTTGTTCTTGAATCTAGTGCTAGATTTGACCTCGACTCTCCTCTTAAAATGCAGGGTGATGACGATGATGTAAGCGAAATTACAAACGGTACTGATTTAGTATTAAACTATGATATTAACAATGCTGTATATGCTGAAAGCCTTGTAAATGCTGTTGCTAACGGTACTGCTAATATTACTATCGGCGAAGGCAGAAATACTGTAGCTGAAAATGGTAATGTTGTTGTAAACGGTAATGTTCTTACACTTACTTTTGAAAATGTTAAGGACAGCCTTAAGAAAGATACACAGTATACTGTAACATTCCCTACTTTAGATTACAATGATGCTGACAAGTTAGGTATGACTGCATCTGTACACTATGCTCCTGCTGACGCAGTTAGCACAACTGCTGAAGAAAACAACGAAGAAAAAGCAGTTGTTACTGAAACAGAAGACAATACTACAGTTTTCGAAGATGTTGTAAAGGACAGTACATCAGATATAACTGATGTAATTGCTGTTGCTTTACCGGAAGTTGACGAAACTAAGGCCGTAGTAGTAAATGAAACTACTGTCGCTGAAACAGAAGAAACTACTGAAGAAGTAACTGAGGAAACTACAGAAGAAGCTACTGCTGAAACTATTGTTGAAGAAGTAACTGAAAGCGAAACAGTTGCTGAATAAATTATATTAGTTTAGAGAGGGTGTGCAGATTTGCACACCCTTAATTATTGTTTAAATTTATGCCAAACTGTTGACATTAATTTAATAATATGATAGATTGTTTTAGGTGTAGTTAGCTACTTCTAACTAAATTTATACAACGACAGAAAGGTACTTGAGATGAGATTGTTTTCAAAGAAAATTCTACTTCCATTACTTGTAGGTTCATTGCTACTTACAGGCTGTAGTTCAGGTAAAATTCAAGAACAAAAGAAAACTGTATATGCTATGGATACAATTATGGATTTAACAGCCTATACTGATAATTCCGATGTTTTAAACGATGCTGAAAAGAAAATTAATGAAATAGACAAAGAATTAAGACGTGGAAGTCAGGAAAGTGAAATATATGCCGTAAACAACAATGAAGAAACTAAGCTTACTGATGAAACAGCTTATATTGTTGAAACAGCACTTAATATTGGTAAAAAGACAAGTGGTGCATTTGATATTACTATTGCCCCTGTTATGGATTTATGGGGTTTTTATAATCAAAAATTCTATGTACCTACAGAAGATGAAATAAAAAATGCCTTAAAAACTGTAGACTATAGCAAGGTATCAATCAAAGATAATGTTATTTCTAAGCCTAAAGAAACACAAGTGGATTTAGGTGGTATTGCCAAAGGTTATACCTCTGATACTGTTATAAAACTCCTCAAAGACGAAGGAGTAACATCAGCAATTATCTCATTAGGTGGTAATGTTCAAACTTTAGGAACAAAGCCTGACGGCAATCTTTGGAAAGTTGCCATACAAGACCCTTTTGACCAAAATAAATATGTTGGTGGTGTAAAGGTATCTGACAAAGCTGTTATAACTTCCGGTGGTTATCAAAGATACTTTGTTAAAGACGGTGTAACTTATGAACACATCGTTGACCCTAAGACAGGAAAGCCGGCAACAAGTGGTTTAAGTTCTGTAACTATAGTAACTGATAAAGGTATTGAGGGCGACGGCCTTTCAACAGCCTTATTTGTAATGGGACTTGATAAAGCTACGGAATATTGGAGAGAAAATCAGGATTTCCAAGCTGTGTTTATTACAACTGACGGTAAAATATACGTTACAGAAGGATTAAAAGATAGCTATTTCAGCGATAGAGATTATAGCATTATAGAAAAATAGAAAAAATGCCCGTTTCCTTGTTGTGGAAATGGGTATTTTTTTATGAACATAAAGCCTCCCCTTATTTACATATTTTCAATATTGGCATTTTTGTAATTTGTTGCTATGTTGTTGCTATTTATATGTTATAATAATATTGTAATTAAATTAATTTCCCTAAATTAAAGGAGGTTGCCTATGAAAAAGAGAAGGTTATTTAAAGCATTTTTATCAACATTTATTATTTTTAATTTGTTTTCAACGTCTGCTATGGCAGATACAGGCTACAATGTTGCTAATTCAGTTTCACCTGAAATGTGCAATTCAAGTTACTGGACTTCCAAAATTGCTGAACCAGACAAAATCATTATGAACAGCAGTGATATTGAAAATTTTAATAAAAGCATAATTAACACTTCCGGAACAAATATGGCAAACCTTGAATGTGTTAATGAAAATTTTAATGGTGTAGAAATGGTAAACAACCTTTCTAACTTTACATTAAACAACACATTTTACATAAACGGAAATGTTATGTCTAAAGATTATATACAGAATATTAGAAACAATATTAAAAATAGTGATGTTTCTATCAGTATGACTTTAAAATATGGCATTGTTGTAAATAGAACAGTTCTCAAATACCAGCCGGATTCTGCAAATTGGTCATGGCGTAAAGACCAATGGGATTGGAATGAAAATTCTGCAACTTCAATGGAAGTTAATACACCTGTTGTAGTATACTTCCAAACAGCCGATAAGAAATTCTCATATATAAGATGTGATTATTACAACGGCTGGGTTTCCAACAATGATATAGCAATATGCCAAAGTCGAGAAGAATGGTTAAATGCTAAAAATCTAAAAGACTTTATTGTTGTTACAGCACCTAATATCCGTCTTGAAAAAGACGAAGTAGATTCAAGCTTATCCGAAAAATTTCTGGGTATGGGTACAAAACTAGAGCTTGTTAAGCAGGAAAATTTGCACTATAACTACTATAGAACAAACTGGTTTAATTACACTGTTAAGATACCTGTAAGAAACTCTGACGGTAGTTATGGTACAAAATTAGCTCTTGTACCTGTAAACCGAGATGTACATGTTGGTTACTTAGATTACACTAGAAAAAACACTTTAGACCTAGCCTTTAAATATTTAGGCAACAGATATGGCTGGGGTGGTTCTCTTAATTCTCGAGATTGTTCAGAATTAGTAATGTCAGTGTATAGTTGCTTTGGATTTAAGTTACCAAGAGATGTTTCTACACAAAGCAAAATTCCTACTGCACAAAGTGTGGCAAATATGACTGATTACGAAAAGTCAGTAGTTCTTGACAATACTCCAGCAGGAGCAATATTGCAATTTAAAGGACACGAAATGCTCTATTTAGGCAAGGTTAATGGCAAATATTATATATTAAATGCTTCAGGCTCTATTAATTCAAACGGCGTAAATACATATATAAATACCATTACAATATACAGCCTAGACGTACTCCGTGCAAATGGTGTATCTTTTTATTCAGCTATTAACAATGTTGTAAATATAAAGTAAATTTACTTATAAAAAAGACTCTGTTCAGAGGGTATATTTTAAAAATATACCCTTTTCTTCTTTCTATAAAAAAAAGACTCTGTTCAGTCTTCCCAATCGGCTAAACAGAGTCTTTATATTTTTTAAATTAAGAATTTAAACGATTTACTGTACTATACTTATTTTTACCGGAAAAACCATAGTTGGCACTAATACTAACATAATTTGTCTTATCACAAATATCAAAATTAGTTATGCTAATTTCTGGTGTAACATATTCCCGTTTCATAATTCTATATATCCCCCTATTTTAATGCTTATTTTAATCATCTACTATATCTGCATAACTTGTAGTATAAAGAGAAGGTGTGTTAATAAAAATCCAATCTGTGATGTAATCACCATCTGTATTTTCAGCAGATGCTATATAGTGCTTTCTAACATAAAACTTTATATTAGCTGATAAATTCTTAACTTCAAAGCCAAAAACACCCTTAGCACGTTCTGCCCAATAAGCAGAATTTTGCATATCTCCGTTAAGGACAGGTGAACATCTTCCGTCAAGAGCCCAGCCTGTTATAGGATTTTCAACAAAATACATATTTTCACCTTCTGTATCTTCTGCTGGAAGTATAGTTTCATTGCCCCAGATAAAACCATCATAGTAAGCTACATTCGTATTTACAAACAATGGTTCTGCAGAAGATGGGTCAAAGTTTTCATCTTCACTGGAAACAACGTCAAAGCCGACAGCATCCCATTTTCTCTTTTCAGCTTCTTCACGTTCTTCGTTTGCATATCCCCAGCTAAATGCTCCTGCAACTACAAACCCGTATCTTGCACTGTCTTCACCAATATTATTATTTTCTCTATATATAATTACATCTCTCAATATATTGCTGAATTTTATAGTTTTAGTATCATTCTCTAAACCATTTGAAACTCCTGTTGCTCTTACTCTATAGTAGTAACCACTCTGAGATTTAACTATTATACCTGGGTCATACTTTATCATTTCTTCTTCATTTGCATACTCTGAATCAGCAGGAACATCAACATTAATATCAAGAGTTGAGCTACCTAAGCTATAATAATATGATGAAACAGCAATTGTATTTTTATGTCTGTCACTTTCTTTAAAATAAATTGGTGTTTGTGTCTGGTTCAAACAAATCTCACCAATTTCTACACTACCATCAAGATAAATTGCTGTAGATGTATATATGTCAGAAAGATAATTTGATAATTCTGTACTATCCTGACCATAAACATAAACATAGTTCTTATTTGACCTTATTTGGGCGTCTGATGTAGGATAAAACAAAAGATTATCTGCACTATCACTAAGAGTGATTGCTCCCTTTTCACCAACTGTTTCATTGTAGTAAATATCAGTCTTTTTAACTGTAATTTTACAGTCATTGCTGGCACACAATATACCTGTACCGTGATTATATGCAATATCAGCACCATTTATTTCAATCTCTGAACCAGAACCTAAAGGATTGATTACAGCATAGTCAATCGCTTTCCACGCAACACTATGATTTACTGAATAATTTCTTACAAGTGATACTTTGTTATTTAAAACAACCTTACCACCCTTAACACCGATAAATGCACCAAAGTCAGAACCCTTATTAGTTCCATCTATAACAGGATTTAACTTCTGATTATCATAATCGTACTTAAAACCACCATCAAAAATTACACCCTCATTATAGTTATCACTACCAATATTAAGTTCTGCACCATCTGAAACCACTATAAAGTTTTCCAAAATATATGTTTCTTCATACTTATACCAAGGATTTACCTGTACTGTTATAGTTTTAGTATAATCTGAAGTATCTCTAATAATAGAGTGTCTTTTGCCGTTAGATACAAGAGTAACCTTAGTATTAATTCCCGAAATCAAAGGTGCTCTGGATTTGTCACCATAACTATAACTATTACTGTCATTTGAAATATCATTTGAGTTAATGTAATAGTCTTCATTTAATGTAATTGTTGCTGTTCTACCATTTGCAGCTGTAACAGCCTCAAGGAAAGTCATACACTGAGTAACATTATTATTGCTATCTGTTACTGTGAAAATACCGTTTGTTATCTCTGTACTTTTACCCTCTGTTCCACCTGAAACAAAGGCAAATTTAAAAGCTTTTATCTTAGAAGTAACTGAATACACATAATATGTCTTACCTGCCTCAAGTTTATAAGCTCCTTCAAAAATTAAATCCTTTGACTTATCATTATAAACTTCATTATTGCATATGTAAGATGTTTTTCCACCACCTAAACCAACTTTTACATAAAATGTACCGTCTGTTGGGGCAGTGAAGGCATAATACGAACCAGCACTTGGAACTCTGTTTCTAACAGTTGGATTAGTAGAACCCTGTACATATTTTCCGTCAACAGAACTATTTTTAGGTGACATTTTTTCGCCTATAATAAGACCATTGTCATCACCGGCAGGAGCTCCCTTTGCATATTTGTCTGTGCTAAAGTCCCAGTATGTAGCATCTTCTGTTGCCGGCCAATCCACAGATGCCTGTGTAGTTTCTTCAGTTGTAGACTCTGTAGTTTCCTCAGTAGTAGACTCATTCTCTCCCTGTTCTGCTACAAATTCTAAGTAGTAAATCTGAATTTTAGAGCCACTTACATACGCCTTATAGGTTTTACCATTTTCAACATCAAATGTAGATTTTTTATATAAACTACCACCTGTTTTGTTTGGCACTGTTTCATCAAATATGTAACCTGTTTTACCTTTACTTATTTTATAAGCAATAGTAAACTTACCTTTTGATGTAGGAGTAAACTCAATACCTGCATTATTTGCTACAGCTGTAATACTGTCGCTAAACTGAACACCATCAATTTTAGCACCACCGGCAACAGTAAAACCACCATTTACAAATTTAAGTCCATTTTCTTCTGAGTCTTTAGTACGGTCTGAACTTAAATCCCACTCATATGTGTTATCTTCTTCCGATTCCACTAAGGTAGTTGTTTCTGTTTCGTCTTCTACAACTACATTTTCCGTTGTAGTTTCTGTGGTAATTTCTGTAGTTTCAGTTGTAGATTCTGAAGTGCTATCCAATTTACCAGCAATATCTCCATAATCTATTTGAGTAGAAACACCAACATCATCACCGGCATAAACCGACAATACCAAGTTTGCACTCATTAAAAAAGTCAATACAAGTGCTAAAAGTTTTTTCATACAATAATCCCCCCGTTTTGAATAAACTTTAGCTAATTCTGAATTTCCCATTTTTCCAGAATTATAAATGGATATTACATTACATAAACTTATTTGTAATATCTCTTACCTGCATTATACAACCTTAATATAAATTTTACAATATCTAATTTTAACAATTTTCTATATATTTTTTTATAAAACATAGTTAATTCATAGAGGTACTAGTATACAACATTAGAATTAAAAAAATATATACGCTAAATTTTAAGATTTTAAAAGAAACAATATAAATTCTTTTTTATTTAAGTTAATAAAATTTTTTCTCTGTATCCTTTTTATAAACTTTTTTATTTTATATTTCTAAAACCCGTTATTTTAAAGACTTTTTTAACATTTTT
>OLQG01001169.1_pt1 | contig 17737 bp, 16 predicted proteins | sample 1672221 | NCBI WGS metagenome assembly OLQG01 (sample SAMEA3136660, study PRJEB25190) | human gut metagenome | biome: human gut; feature: human-associated habitat; material: faeces | place: Austria | collected 2013
GCAGTGTAGATCCTCCGATTACAATTTTTGCATTCTGAAGTCCGATGAATGCGATGAACAGTCCGATTCCTACGCTGACGGCTGCTTTTAAATTCTGTGGGATTGCATTGAAAATAGCTTCTCGTACATTTGTTGCAGACAAAAGAATAAAGATGATTCCTTCTGCAAATACGGCTGTCAGTGCATATTCCCAGCTATATCCCATTCCTAATACGACTGTGTATGCAAAATATGCATTCAGTCCCATACCAGGTGCCAGTGCAAATGGATAGTTTGCAAAGATTGCCATGAGCAGTGTTCCGATAAATGCTGCCAGAGCAGTGGCAGTAAATACAGCTCCTGAATCCATACCCGTTGCTGAGAGTATGCTTGGATTGACCGCAAGAATATATGCCATTGTCATAAATGTTGTGATTCCGGCAAGTATTTCTGTTTTCGCATCGGTCTTGTTTTCACTAAGTTTAAATACTTTTTCTAACATGATGTTCCCCTTTCGTTCCTGTAGTGTATAAAAACAACATTTTCATGATAGCATACCACATTTTAAAAAGCTATATTCTAAAAGCGGTTCTTCCATCTCAATCAGATAAAAAACCGCTCCTTTGTCCATTTATTAGTTTACATAATAACTATTATAAAATTTTACTTCTTTCAACACGAAATCACATTTTTCTTGCTAACTTTGTTAAAGAAAATTGAGTTCATATCCATCTTCGGTCTGCCGCACGGAAGCTTCAAAAAATGTCTTCATAGCCTGGATCATGTAATCTGTGTCTTTCACGCTTCCTGTCTCATATGGGGAATGCATGGCGAGCTGAGCCAGTCCGATGTCTACTGTGTTGACTGGTACCTGTGTCGTGGAAATGTTCCCGAGTGTGGAACCTCCCAGTATATCGGAACGGTTCACGTAAATCTGATACGGTACATTTGCCCGGTTGCAAATTTCCTCAAACACCGCTGCTGATATTGCATCGGTAGTATATTTCTGATTGGCGCTGTACTTGATGACCACTCCATTTCCCGGATATGGCCGATTCGTCGGGCATGCCTTGTCGGTATGGTTCGGGTGTACGCCATGAGCATTATCTGCTGAAAGCATAAAGCTGTTGGCGATACTCTGCCTGTATCCGGCCTCGTCCCGTCCCATGGCATGATTAATCCGAATCAGTGTATCTGCAAGAAATGTAGATGCAGCTCCTTGTTTTGTCCCACTTCCAACTTCTTCGTTATCGAATACGCAGTGAACTGGGATACTTTTTCCATTGATTACATTTTTTTCATTGATTACATTTTTTCCATCGACTTCGCTTTGTTCATTTGCCTGTACATTTTCCGATGGCAAAGATTCTTCAGACTGCAAGAAAGCTTCTAATGAAGAAAATGCGCACTGAAGATCATCCAGCTTCGGACTGGAAATGAATTCTTCGCAAGCTCCCCAGATGCTTCCTTTCATGCGATTGTAAAGGAACAGGTCACTTGCAAGAATCGCGTCCTCTTTTACATTTGCCGCCTCTGCAATCTGCTTCATAAATTTTCCTTTTGCTTCGCCGCAACCGTAAAGTGGCAGCATATCTTTCTGTATGTTATAATCGTAACCTTTATTTGCCTCCCGGTTCATATGAATAGCCAGATTCGGAATCATGACCAAATCCCGGTCTACGTTGACCAGCTTCGTGACAAGTCTGTTATTTTCTTTTACGATCAGACGCCCTGCCACAGACAGTGGTCTGTCAAACCACGGTGCACAGAGCATACCGCCATATTTTTCAACATTCAATTTTACATAATGTTCTTCCACGTTCATTTCCGGATTTGTTTTAATCTTAAAGCTCGGAGAATCACTATGGGACGCCACAATCTGGAACCCACAGTAATTCTGAGAATCCTGCGCCGGAATTCGAAATGCAATGAGTGATGAACCACTGCGGATCACATAATATTTCCCACCTGATTTCAGCTTCCACGCTCCGCTCTCTAAAAGCTGCTCATAGCCAGCCGCTTCCAAATGCTTTCTCATTGTATCAACGGCATGATACTGACTCGGGCTCTCTTCAATAAATGTAAACAGCTTTTGCACTGTGTCTTTATATTCTCTGTCTTCTTCCACGATATTAAATCCCTCTTTTCCTGTTTCTTCCGGTTCTTTCTATTCTATTTTCATTTTACTTTTTTACACGGATCCACGGATTTTTCTCCATGAAATGTTCCAGACGCTCTGGGTTCTGGTCGGAATGTTCGACCTCTCTGGAGTAGCGGTAGGTCAGCTCCACAACTTCTTCCATGGAAAGTGTCTTTTCATTTTCCAGCCATCTGGCGCGCAAGATTTCTTCTATTATATAGACACTGTACACGCACACCTGCATTTTCGCCTGAATACGTCCATCATAAACTGCCCCACAGAAATAAGTAAACACAAAATACACCAGCATTTGTTCCAGCATAATGTCCCAATCCGGCATATGCTCCTGCTTCCACAGTTCAAATTCCTGGAGATTTACAAAGTATCTGAGCTGGTCAATGTCTTCCTCTGACTGTTCCTCTCCACCCTTTTGTGCTGTATTGTCTTTTTGTATTGCATTGCCTTTTTGTTCTGCATCGCTCTTCACCGAATCCTCATACACACTTGCCAGACCGCCGTAAAGTAATTTGTCTGCGTCCATCAGCACATACAGCCAGTTTTCTTTCAGAAGCTCCAGCCGATACAGATACTGAAATGTTTTCTGTGCGAATTCGAATCGTCCGGTCTCGTCTTTTTCAAATGCTTCCAGACGTTCTTTTGTGTACTTTCGGGCTGTCTCGGACTCGTATTTCTTCGGAATATCCTCACAGGAAAACATTTCCCTGCGGTCTACATGTGCCTGCATATCATGGCTGATCGCCAGTGCCAGCGCCATGCGGTGATGAATGGAGAGACTTCTATCCTGAAGCATTTTTAAAATGCTTTCTCTTGCGTCCACCAACTGTGAATAAAAGAACAGGTCGAAGTCGCCATAATCTTCTTCTCCCGGCTTCTCATAACTTAAGAAATGCACCGGATTTTTCTTGCCTAATATGATTCTTGCTGCCTCCGGGCAGGAAAGGGAGAGCGTGATTTCCCTGACTCCCTCGAACTCTTCTATGTGGCGCGGATACATTTTACAAGTCCGGCACAGGCTGTCCGGTCCCGCCATCTGATAAAGCCGGCAGAGATTATTCTGGTTTAAAAATGCACAACGCTTTTCCGTATCCTGACGGAAGACGCCCTGGCGCCAGTTGACGCAGCGGCGCAGCTCGCGGGCGAGATTCTTTTCAATATTATTAAGTCCTGTTGCTGCCTTTGCGTACCGCCGCTTCGACTTCTCATCAATTACAATCTGCCACCCCGCGCAACAGGTGTCCTCGCAGTCTGCGGCGATACAAGAAAATTCTTTATAATAATCTGGTATGGTATATAACATCAAATATCCTTCTTTCCAAGACGGACATCTTCCATCTCTTTTACAAATGCTTCATCCATATGGTCGAAAAGGTAATTTTTTGTGCCGCCTGTGCGCTCCTTAATTTCTTCCTGAATCTGTTTGCGGGTGATTTCTACCTCTTCATAAAATTCTCTGGAAGAAATAAGTGCGCTTCCCTGTCCCTGGGTCACAACCTGCTCCACGCCATCGGAAGTTACGACTGTCACATGACGTTTTCGTCCGATGTGGTGCACGACTTTTTCTATGTACTGATCTGCCGTCTCCGCCTGCTTCGTATAAACAACGTGAATGTTGTGGTATTTCTGAATCTCCAGCGTATCGCCATCTACCTTATATGCATCAAACACAAGGATCACGGTACATTTCTTAAATCCCTGATAGTTGCTTAAGATATCCATTAATTTATTTCTGGCACTCTCAATGTTCACCTTTGCCAGTTCTTTCAGTTCGTCCCACGCGAAAATGACGTTGTACCCATCTACTAAAAGATATTCCGCAACCTTCTCCTGTGTTTTTTCTTCTTTATATTGGGACTGGGCAATGATCGTACGCGGTCCGTTGCCTGGTTTCTTGCGTTCAATCTTTCCGTAAGTCCGCATGAAAATCTCTTCCAATTCCCGGTCTTCCGCGCCAAAATCACGACTTCTGCCTGATTTTGAAGGACTTCCACCGGCAGCACCATTTCTTAATACACCTCTGCCATTGCCGTCAGCTTCTTCGTGCATTTCCCCCGCATCTTTGTCTTTTCTGAGATACTCCTCCAACTTAGAGGAAATGTGCATATGCTCCGGCACTTCCTGCCATGGTACATAATATCCGGCTCCGTGACTGCAAAATATAGAACCGGTCGGATTCTCGTTGTCCGCTTCCGGGTCATAGCCTGCATTTTCCAGAATCTCTTCTGTATTATGGCATGGTGCATAGCCCTGAAATACAAGTGTCAGCCGTCCCCGTCCTCTTGTGTAGCTCACCACTTCTTTCTGGTAATCACGCATACAGGCAACCGGCGCGCTTCCTGTAAGCACACTCTGATCCCCGTCTGTCTCCGGTGGCGCAAACTCACCGTACATACGCTGAACATCCGTCAGTGCACGCCCGATCATTTCTGACGGCACTTCCAGACGGAATTCATAATATGGCTCTAACAGTACACTTTCCGCCTGCATCAGTCCCTGGCGCACCGCCCGGTAAGTAGACTGTCGAAAGTCACCGCCCTCCGTGTGTTTCAAATGTGCTCTTCCTGCTACCAGTGTGATCTTCATATCAGTAATTGCCGCTCCAAGAAGCACACCTCTATGCTCCCGCTCCAAAAGATGTGTGAGAATCAGCCGCTGCCAGTTCAGATCCAGATCATCCGTACTGCAGTCGGTTGAGAACTCAAGCCCGCTGCCCGGAAGTCCCGGCTCCAGAATCAGATGCACCTCCGCATAATGGCGGAGCGGCTCATAATGCCCTACACCTTCTACGACATTTTTTATTGTTTCCTTATATACAATATTTCCAGTGCCAAATGTCACATCTACTCCGAATCGTTCGCTTACCAGGCTTTTCAGAATCTCTGTCTGCACCTCGCCCATAAGCTGAACATGGATTTCGCCCAGTTCTTCATTCCAAATGACCCGAAGCATTGGATCTTCTTCCTCGATCTGACGCATATAGCCGAGCATGGTGTGTGCATCCACCTGATCAGGGAAATAAACCTGATAATTCAGAACTGGTTCTAACATCGGTGTTACTGCCTGTTTACCGGCTTCAATTCCGAGTCCCTCCCCTGGAAATGTATGCTTTAATCCTGTCACAGCACAGATCATGCCTGCTTTCGCCTGTTGTACTGTCTCGAATTTTTCTCCGGAATAAATTCGGATCTGGTCTGCCTTCTCTTCCCACGGCTCAGAGACTTGTCCACCTTTCAGCAAAGATTTAACTTTTAATTCACCGGAAGTAATCTTCATGTGAGTCAGTCGGTTTCCCTGAGGGTCACGGGAAATCTTATAGACACGCGCACCAAACTGCTGAGCATCTCCACTGTTCTGTAATCTATTATCTGCCTGATCATAATTGGCCGAAACATTATCTCCCACATATTTTCCAATCCCGTCCAGTAATTCCTGTACACCTTGTAATTTCAGCGCAGCACCAAAATAACAAGGGAAAATCTGACGATCTGCAATCATCTGGCTTATGGTATCTATAGAAACTTCTCCCGCTTCCAGATACTCTTCCAGTGCACATTCATCCCCCGTGGCAATATCTTCCGGATCTTCCATGTCCACACAGGAAGCATCCAGTTTTTTCTTCAGCTCTTTTAGAATCAGCGCCTTGTCCGTCCCTGGCTGATCCATTTTATTGACAAATATGAATGTCGGAATCCGGTAGCGCGCAAGCAGATTCCAGAGCGTGCGGGTGTGTCCCTGCACGCCATCAGCTCCGCTGACTACCAAAACCGCATAATCCAGCACCCGGAGCGTCCGCTCCATTTCCGCGGAAAAATCCACATGCCCCGGTGTATCCAGAAGTGTCACCTGGCTGTCACCAAGCTGAAACACTGCCTGCTTGGAAAAAATCGTAATCCCCCTCTGTCGTTCCAGCGCGTAGTTATCAAGGAACGCATCCCCATGATCTACACGCCCCGGCTTACGGATCTGTCCTGTCAGATAAAGGATTCCTTCTGAAAGCGTTGTCTTTCCAGAATCCACATGTGCCAGAAGCCCCACGCTGATATATCGTTTTGGTTTCGTTTCAGATGTCGTTCCCACCTAAAATCCCTCATTTCTACTAAAATCATTCTTTTTTCATCATAGCATACAACAAGACTTTCGTCGATATTCGGTATCCAATCCATGCACTTAAACTTCCAAAGATAACTCCACCGAGAATGTCTGTCGGATAATGTACATACAGGTACATTCTGGAAAATGCGATTAGAATTGCCAGCGCAAGGGCTGGTTTCCACAGTTTTTTCTCTCCTGCCAGATAAAGGGCTGTCACACTGGCAAACGACGCTGCTGTGTGTCCGGACGGAAAAGAAAAATCTTTCGGTTTTGCAACTAATACCTGTACTGCTGTGTTGACATCGTATGGCCGCACTCTCGCAATCAGATTTTTTAAAATTACATTGCATAAAATCACATCTACAATCAGTGCTGCTGCCATGATCACACCACTTTTTCTTGTCTTTGGAATCAGAATCATGACTATCGTAAGGATTATCCATATAATTCCCGCGTCTCCCAAATGTGTGATTAACTGCATGATCTTGTCCAAAATTGGCGTATGTAAGCTCTGCAGCCAATTCAATATTTGTATCTCCATAACATATCTTCCTTCCTGCGACAGCAAAGGGCAGTCTCAAGGAATGTTTTCTTATGTTTTCCTTAAGTCTGCCTCTCATAATTTTATTTCATATTTCATTCAAGAATGCCTCTGCAAGTCTACACTCCGTTTCGGTCGGCGCAAAACCATTGTCCACCGGACAATGTGCGCCCTGTCGGAGGCTATATCAGCTGTTTTCTCATAAACTAGCTGCTCTTAATAAGTCCCATTTCTATAAATATCGGATATAGGTAGCTTGCGCCGAAACATTTCAGTTTTTTAGGTCCTGCCACCTCTCCACTTAATTCTATGATTTTTTCAAGTGCCAGATCCACGGAAGCTTTCGTTATGGATTTCGTCTTTCTTGACACAAACATTTCATTTCCACGGATTTGATAGGTATACTCCAGTCCCTTCACGGTACGAAAGGTCTGACTCTGTAGCAGGACTAATTCGTTCCATAAATAATCCTGCGCTTTTTCTCGTTCTGTCTCCTGAAAGATCCGCTCTCTAAGCTTCATAACATTTACCGGACCATAATTGTCAGCACAAGGTTCGTTACCCATAGAATTATAGAAAGTACAATTGCAACTATACAGAAGTTGCGCCCGGCTTTTGCCCGTCCTTTTAATGCAGACTGCATGCCTATGCGTGCTCTACTGTAACCAAGTATTGCAAGGATAATAGAAATCAATGGTGATAAAAAGCTGATACCAAATGCCAGAATTCCGAACACAAGTGCCATCGTTGCTGCGCTGGAATTATCCACGGTCTTCACCGGAACCGGATGTGGTTTAGGCTGTCCATTTGCACCATTCATGCCCTGCTGTCCTGCCATCTCATTCATACCGGTCTCAGGAATCGCCTGTTCCAATACATGAAAGAGCTGCTCAAGCCCCTCTCTATATGGTTTTTTCTGCAAAGCTCCTACGAATCCGTCCAGGCCCATTTCTTTTCCAAATGTGCTTTTCATCCATGCTTCCAGATGAAGTGTTCCATTTTCATAGGACCATTTCAGATACTTGTATCCTTCAATCAGCGCATCTCCTGTCCGGTAAGCCGGCTCGCCTTTCCACTCTGATACAACGAACTGATTTTTCTGTAAATAGTCGTTCATAATAAATGTTACAAAATCTTCTGGTTTGTTCAACACCAGGTCTTTCACATATCTTGCCATTTTCTACGCATGTCCTTTCTACCGGATTGCGTCCTTCATCTCTTTCACGAACGTGGAAATGTGTGGGACACAATCTGCTCCATATTTTTCACAGAGCTTCACAATTGCTGAACCTGCAATAACTCCATCTGACTGGGCTGCCATTTTCTTCGCCTGCTTAGGTTCCGAGATTCCGAATTCTTCTGCTTCTTTTGCGATCATGGCAATTCTTTCGTGGGAAGTCGGTGCGATCAAGGAGATGAGATCCCGTCCATACTCTTTAAATGGTATGGCAAATTCTTCTTTCTCTTCAAATGGTACGTCCGGCAAAATAAGTCCGTCCATCCCGATTTCTGCTGCCGCCTTCGCAAAGCGCTCTGTACCATAAGAGTATACCACACTTGCATAGGTCATGAAAACCATTGGTATAGAAGTTTTCTGACGAATGCGCCTTACCAGGTCAAATATTTTGTCGGTTGTCACGCCGCCTGAGAGCGCCCGTACATTTGCCGCCTGAATGACCGGGCCTTCTGCTGTCGGATCTGAAAATGGAATTCCAAGTTCAATGAGGTCTGCGCCTACCTCTTCCATAGCGTAAACAATCCGTTCTGTCACCTCCAGTGACGGATCACCACACGTGATGAATGGAATAAATGCTTTCCCTTTTCCAAATGCTTTTTTTATGTTTTTATTCATGGATATCCTCCCCTCTGTAACGTGCGATTGCTGCACAGTCCTTGTCTCCGCGTCCGGATAATGTAATGACTACAATTTCATCTTTGCCCATCTGTGGTACAATTTTCTTTGCATATGCTACTGCGTGAGCGCTCTCGATCGCCGGAATGATGCCTTCGATTCTGGATAAATATTCAAATGCGTCAACTGCCTCGTCATCTGTGACCGGCACGTACTTCGCTCTACCGATGTCGTATAAATGTGCGTGTTCCGGTCCGACTCCCACACATGCCATAACCACATCCGGAAGTCTTCCTTCTTTTTCTAACATTTGTTCTTTGATTTCCTTGGAAATGACTGCCTGAAAATCACGGACGATGGTCGGAAACGGGTGTGGTCCCATGGCAGACCCGAGTACATAATGAGTGTCTGCGATACGGTTTGTCCTCTCACGCATCGTTTCCGATACGGCATCTTTTAATGTTGCTGTTCCGGAAGTGACTGCGTGAACTTTCGCACCAAGAAGTTTCATGCGATATACATTAAGCACCTAACCCGGGTGATCAACTGTCCGAAGTTCTTCCTCTGACCAGCCTCCCAGACTGGTCTTTCTGATTCGCATCTTCCCGTCGGTACTAGTGATCTCCATGGACGGATCGTATCCAAGAAATGAATATCGTCCCCACTGCTCGGTCTGACCCGCACTCTCTGTGCGCGCATGATTGCTTTAATCTCCGCTTCAACGGTTTAGTTGATTAAATTATTTTTCTATAAATTAGCACAACATTTTTTATTGTCAACATATTCTGAAATTTCTTTTGTACTTTTCTAAATACATTTTGCAAAATACTATCTTTTTCCCCTTTATATGACTTATAATATGTCTTATCAATTTAGGATATGTAATTCAAAATACAGGAGGTATTAATCAATATGACTATTACAGAAGATATCAAATATGTTGGCGTGAACGACCACGACATTGATCTTTTTGAAGGACAGCATCAGGTAGAGAATGGTATGGCATACAATTCTTATGTGATCACGGATGATAAAATTGCCATTTTTGATACCGTTGATGCACATTTTTCAGAAGAATGGCTTGCAAATATAAAAAATGTGCTCGGTGATGCAAAACCAGACTATCTGATCATTCAACATATGGAACCTGATCACTCCGCAAGTATTGGCATATTTATGGAGAATTATCCAGATACCACAATTGTGGCAAGCGCGAAAGCATTTACTATCATGAAGCAATTCTTTGGATGTGATTATGCCGAGCACCAACTTGTAGTCAAAGAAAAAGACACACTGGAACTTGGAAAACATACACTTACATTTGTTGCAGCACCTATGGTTCACTGGCCAGAAGTCATTATGACTTACGATTCCTATGCAAAAGTATTCTTCAGCGCAGATGCATTCGGAAAATTCGGTGCATTGGATGTTGAGGAAGACTGGGCTTGCGAAGCAAGACGCTATTATTTCGGAATTGTTGGAAAATACGGCGCTCAGGTACAGGCACTTCTTAAGAAGGCTGCCGGTCTTGATATCCAGACCATCTGCCCACTCCACGGACCAGTACTGAACGAAAATCTGGGCTTCTATCTGAACCTGTATCAGACATGGTCTGCTTATGAGCCGGAGGATAAAGGCGTGCTCATTGCCTATACTTCCGTCTATGGAAATACAAAGAAAGCTGCTGAATTACTGGCTCAGATGTTAGTAGACAAAGGCTGTGAGAAAGTTGCAATCACAGATCTTGCAAGAGATGACATTGCCGAGGCTGTGGAAGATGCATTCCGCTATGACCGCCTCGTACTGGCAACAACAACCTACAATGGGGATGTCTTCCCATTTATGCGAGAGTTCATTGAATCACTGACCGAACGCAATTACCAGAAACGTACTATCGGACTGATTGAAAACGGTTCCTGGGCTGCAACCGCTGCCAAAGTGATGCGTCAGTTATTTGAAAAGAGCAAAGAAATCACATTTACAGAAACTACTGTAAAGATTATGTCAGCGCTCAACGAAGAAAGCACAACACAGCTTGAAAACCTGGCAGAAGAGTTATGTAAATAGGTTAAACTTTTAACAGGACACGTAGTCAATCGCCCGTTGACTACGTGTCCTGTCTACTTTTATCCTGAAACTTTTTATGCCAAATACTTATTTTTTCACGCTCATTCAAGAATGCCTCTGCAAGTCTACACTCCGTTTCGGTCGGCGCAAAACCATTGTCCACCGGACAATGTGCGCCCTGCCGGAGGCTATATCAGCTGGGGGATTGACTCCCAGCTGATATATAATCATCAATATCGCACATAATGTACTGGTCTCCCTTTGTGTGCAGTGTTTCAAAATATTTCATAATATACCTGTATATATCATATTTGCTGAATCTTTCAGCCACTTCTGCCCCAGAAAGCCCTTTTAAATACCTGTATCTTTCCATGCAATAAATTAAAAAATTAACTTCTTTACTCATAATTACGCCTCCTCAGGATAATCATAAGAACCTGTCAGCAACTCGTCCTGATACATCGTATATAGTGTTTTCGGACTATAATGCCACAATTTTGACTTTTCATCAGAAAGCTCCTGATACAGCTTTGACTGATAAAACTTAGGAATAATCTGTTCTACATCAACATTACTGTTCTTTGCGATTTCTTCAATAATCGGAGGCACAATGATTGCCAACATTGCACTGAACTGATCTTCATTCATACTAACTCCCTCCTTTGAAACTGCAAATACTGTAATGATTTCTCTGTGGTAAAAACCAATTGATTAAATAATTTACGAATTTTCAATGCCTGCAAGGTCTGTTCTTTTACGTCTTTCAGCTACTTTTAATGCAAAATTTTCTGCCTGTTTCCGATTTGTAGTTGTATAAAATCCGAATCCAAAATCCAGAAAGCGATTTTGTTTTACAAGCTTAGGGTGTTCTACAATCACATTACTCCCGTGATATAAAATCATGAATGATTCCCCCTTGTCTTAATTACTTTTCTTTTTATTATTGTATCAAATCACCAGCTTAACGGCTAGTCCCTTCTTCACTAACAAAATTTATTTCAGGTAGAAATTCATTTTAGGAGAAAATGTTGAATGACAGTTTCAGTTGTCGTTCAACATTTTTTTGTATACTAAGAGATAAGAATGGATATACAATCATCAATGGTACAGGAAATTATTATACAGAAGCGCAGCCCCGAGAGCAGACTCGAACCGACATAATCGTGGATTATTTAGGAAAACAGTATGTAATAGAATTAAAAATCTGGCGAGGTGATGAGTACAACAAAAGAGGCGAAAAACAACTGGCTGAATATTTAGATTACTATCATTTGTAAAAGGGATATTTGTTGAGTTTCAGTTTCAATAAGAACCAAAAGACAAGATTGAAAGAAATCGAAGTGGGTAATAAAAAAATCATAGAAGTGGTAGTATAAAAAATATTACAATGATAGCAGAAGAATAACCGCCCATCGTCCTACAAACATGAGCGGTTATTCATAACCCATTAATATCAGGCGAACCGTCAACGGTAGCACCTTTCTTATTCTTTTGATATATCTATATTAACATTAAATATATATCAATTCAAGAGTTCCTTTCCATTCTCCCATCATCTCTATTTTCTAACCCCAAGGATTTTCGTCCGGGTATCTTACACCTTTCGGCTGGTTGTATCCAATCTCGTCTACCGGTACTCCAATATATTTGAATACTTCGTAGAGTGCTTTTGCGTAATGACCGAATGCTACTGCGCCGTGATGTGGGAAGTTCTTCTCAATTAGCACATGGCGGTAGAAGCGTCCCATCTCCGGAATTGCGAATACTCCGATAGATCCGAAAGAGTGTGTTGCTACCGGCAGGATCTCGCCCTGTGCGATATATCCGCGGAGGATATTGTCTGCGGTGCTCTGGAGACGGAAGAATGTGATATCTCCTGGAACAAGATCACCTTCCAGTGTTCCCTGTGTTACTTCTTCCGGAAGTGTTCTTGCCATGATCTTCTGGTATTTCATCTCGTGGCTGCTCAGCTTACAGGAAGCTGTATTTCCACAGTGGAATGCCATAAATGTATCTTTCTGGGTGTAGTCGTATTTGTCCTTGATGTCTTTTTCGTACATATCTCTCGGCACAGAATTATTGATATCAAGAAGTGTGACTGCGTCCTGGCTGACTACTGTTCCGATGAACTCGCTGAGTGCACCGTAAATGTCTACTTCACAGGATACCGGAATGCCTCTTGCTGCCAGACGGCTGTTTACATAGCATGGTACGAATCCGAACTGTGTCTGGAATGCCGGCCAGCATTTTCCGGCGATTGTCACATATTTGCGGTAGCCTTTGTGTTCCTCAATCCAGTCTAATAATGTCAGCTCATACTGTGCCAGTTTCGTAAGGATCTCCGGCTTTTTATTTCCTGCTCCGAGCTCAGATTCCATATCTTTTACGACTTCTGGAATTCTCTCGTCTCCGGCGTGTTTGTTAAATGCCTCAAACAAATCCAGCTCTGAGTTTTCTTCGATTTCAATTCCGAGATTGTAAAGCTGTTTGATTGGTGCATTACATGCAAGGAAGTTGAGCGGTCTTGGACCAAAGCTGATGATTTTTAAGTTATTTAATGCATCAACGGCTCTCGCAACCGGAAGAAAATCGTGAATCATATCTGCACATTCCTCTGCGGTTCCAACGGGATACTCTGGAATATATGCATGAATATTGCGAAGTTTCAGGTTGTAGCTTGCATTTAACATACCACAATATGCATCGCCACGTCCGTCCAGAAGATCTACTGCGCTCTCTTCTGCAGCTGCCACAAACATTTTCGGTCCATCGAAATGTTTTGCGAGCAATGTCTCGGAAATCTCCGGTCCGAAGTTTCCAAGGTAAACGCAAAGTGCATTACAGCCTGCTGCCTTGATATCTTCCAGCGCCTGTACCATGTGAATCTCACTCTCCACAATACAGACTGGACATTCGTAAATGTCTGTCTCATCGTATTTTGCTTTATAAGCCTCTACCAGCGCTTTTCTTCTATTTACTGATAATGGCTCCGGGAAGCAATCTCTGCTGACTGCTACAATACCAATTTTAATTTTAGGAATATTTATCATGTTCTTTTCCTCCTTAAGTTCTGGCCGGTTCACTCCCTGCCAATTAATTTTCTGATCATTTATCTCCCTGGCTGACCGTAATAAGCATTTGCACCGTGTTTTCTGTAATAATGCTTATCCTGAAGTTCCTGTGGCGCTGGTTTTATCTGTGGATTGATCAGTTCTGCACGGGCTGCCATTTTCGCAACTTCTTCCAGTACCACTGCGTTATGTACAGCTTCTTGTGCATCCTTTCCCCATGTAAATGGGCCGTGATTCTTGCAGAGTACTGCCGGTGTTGCGATATAGTCCAGATTTTGGATTGCAAATTCATCAGCAATCAGGACTCCTGTATTTTTTTCATAAGCTTCGTCGATTTCTTCTTTTGTAAGATTTCTCACACAAGGAACTTCTCCATACAGATAATCTGCATGAGTCGTTCCATAGCACGGAATTCCCCGTCCTGCCTGTGCCCAGCTCGTAGCCCACGGTGAGTGTGTATGTACTACACCACCGATTTTCGGGAAACGGTTATAAAGAACAACGTGGGTGGCTGTATCAGAAGATGGATTTAAATCTCCCTCTATTTTATTACCATTAAGATCTACCACGACCATGTCTTCTGGTGTCAGTTTCTCATAATCTACTCCACTTGGCTTGATAACAAAAAGTCCTTTTTCCCGGTCAATTCCGCTGACATTTCCCCATGTAAATGTGACAAGTCCGTAATGAGGAAGAAGCATATTGGCCTCATAGACCTCTTTTTTTAATTCTTCTAACATTGCTGTCTCTCCTTTTCCCCTGCACGGCTCGTATTGATTATCTCATTTCATACTTCAAAGCCGTACAGGGCACTACCACCGATTAAACTATAAGATTCTCAAGAGCTGCCTTCTCAATGGCAATTCCTTTTTTATATCTCTCGATAAATGTCTCGAATCCTTTTACATCTTCCGGATCTGGATCCATAGAAGTTCCTTTATTGCCTGCAAATACTTTCTCTGACAGATAGTGTGCCAGTGTCTCATCTGATTCTTTGTTCAACATATAAGATGCCAGAAGTGCCATGCCCCAAGGGCCGCCTTCTCCTGCGGTCTCCATAACAGATACCGGTGTGTCAATGGCTGCTGCCAGAATTCCCTGTCCGACACCTTTTGTTTTAAATAGCCCGCCGTGCCCAAGAATCTTATCAATCTGTACCTGTTCTTCCTTTAACAAAATGTCCATGCCGACTTTTAAGGCTCCTAATGATGTATAAAGGTGTGTTCGCATAAAGTTTGCAAGATTAAATCTGCTCTCAGGCGATCTGACAAAGAGTGGTCTTCCTTCTGTCACGCCTGTGATATTCTCTCCTGACAGATAACCGTAGGAAAGAAGTCCGCCACAGTCTTTGTCTCCTTCCAGTGCTTTGTTATATAAAGTTCCAAATAACTGGTTCATATCCACTTCCATACCGAAGCTTTCGGCAAATTCGCGGAAGAGTCCAACCCATGCATTTAAATCTGAAGTACAGTTGTTGGCATGTACCATACCGACCAGACTTCCGTCCGGGGTCGTAACAAGATCGATTTCCGGATAGACTTTCTTTAATTCTTTTTCCAATACGACCATGGCAAATACTGACGTTCCGGCAGATACATTTCCAGTGCGTTTTGCCACGCTATTCGTAGCTGCCATTCCGGTTCCCGCGTCACCTTCCGGCGGACAAAGTGGAATTCCTGCTTCCAGATTACCGCTTGGATCAAGCAGTTTTGCACCTTCTGGTGTCAAAATTCCTGCGTTTTCCCCGGCAACCAGTATTTTCGGAAGAATATCCTTTAATTTCCACGGATAATTCTTGTCTGCAACTAAGAGATCAAACTTCTGGATCATGGCTGCATGATACTGTTTTGTCTCTGGATCAATCGGGAACATTCCGGAGGCATCTCCGATTCCGAGTACTTTCTGCCCCGTCAATTTCCAATGAATATATCCTGCCAGTGTGGTAAAAAAATCAATATTCTTTACATGGTCTTCTCCATTTAAGATTGCCTGATACAAATGAGCAATGCTCCATCTCTGAGGAATATTGTACTGAAAAGCTTCTGTAAGTGCCTCGGAGGCTTCCCCTGTGATTCCATTTCTCCATGTGCGGAATGGAACAAGAAGTTCTCCATTTTTATCAAATGCCATATAGCCATGCATCATGGCACTGAACCCAATCGCTCCGATTTTCTTTAAAGTCACTCCATAAGATTCTTCTACGTTAAATGCCAGTTTCTGATAACTGTCCCTGAGTCCCTGCCAGATATCATCAAGGCTGTAGGTCCATATTCCATTTTCCAGACGATTCTCCCACTCATGATCTCCAGAAGCAATCGGGTGATGATTTTCATCAATGAGTACTGCTTTGATTCTTGTAGAACCAAATTCAATACCAAGGACTGTTTTTCCTTTTTCTATTAATTCTTTTCTACTACTCATATCATTTCTCCGTTTCTTTCCGGAATTATCTGCGATAAGCAAGCTCATTCCAGCGAAGTTCATTTTTCAACTGACGGATGGTTGTGTCTGCATCAATGTAGACAGCCTCGATTCCCATTGCTTCTGCCCAGTCGCCCATCTGTTCTGCACTTAAATCATAAGAAAATGCAGTGTGATGTGCGCCGCCTGCCAGAATCCAGCTCTGCGCACCGGTCTTAAAATCCGGCTTTGGTGTCCAGAATGCTGTTGCTACCGGAAGCTTCGGCATCGGCTTTTCTGTTTTTTTACACTCCACTTCATTAATCAGAAGGCGGAAACGGTCTCCCAGATCGATGAGTGAAGTCGCAATTGCCGGTCCTTCTTTCGCCGTAAATACAAGTCTTGCCGGATCTTCCCTGTCACCCATGCTAAGTGGCTGTTCTTTGATACTGATCTTGCCGTCTGCAATGGTCGGGCATACCTCCAACATATGTGCTTCCAGAATTCCTTCTTTACCTGGCACCAGATTATATGTATAGTCTTCCATAAAGGAAGTTCCTTTTGCATCTTTCATGCAGCCTGTCATAATCTTCATAAGTCTGACCATGGCTGCAGTCTTCCAATCTCCTTCCGCTCCGAAACCGTACCCTTTTTCCATCAGTCTTTGCATTGCAAGTCCCGGAAGCTGTTTAAATCCGCCAAGGTCTCCAAAATGTGTAACGATTGCCTGATAGTTGTTCTCTTCCAGGAACCTTTCCAGACCAATTTCAATTCCTGCCTGAACGGCTACATGACGGCGAAACTCCTTCTCATCTCTTCCTTCTAAGAGAATTTCATATTTGTCATAATATTCTTCAACTAATGTATCAATATCTGCCTGAGAGACTGCATTTACTGCTTCTACTGCCTCATTGACCGGATAAGCGTCTACCTCCCAGCCGAACTTGATCTGCGCCTCTACTTTGTCACCTTCGGTAACGGCAACATTTCTCATATTATCTGCAATACGCATCACACGGATATGACTGCTTTCGACAACTCCGACTGCAGTTCTCATCCAGGAACCGATCTGCTTCTGCACGTCTTCATCTGCCCAGTAGCCGACAACGACTTTCCGGTTCATATGAAGGCGGCTGAAAATGTGTCCGAATTCCCGGTCACCGTGTGCGGACTGATTCTCGTTCATGAAATCCATGTCGATGGTGTCATACGGAATCTCCCGGTTGAACTGTGTATGCAAATGGAGCAGTGGTTTTCTGAATTCCTGCAGTCCCAGTATCCAGGATTTTGCCGGTGAAAATGTGTGCATCCACGTAATGACTCCTGCACAATTTTCATCTGTATTCGCCTCATTGAATGTCCGGCGAATCAGTTCATTTGTAATCAAGGTCGGTTTCCATACAACTTCATATGGAAGATTTCCGGAGGCATTGAGTGCCTCCACAATCTTCTTTGCATGTTCTGCCACATGGGCCAGGCATTCATCTCCATATAAATCCTGAGAGCCGGTACAGAACCAGAACTGATAATTTTTCGTTTTTAACATCGGTCATTACCCCCTGTTCTTACGAGCCATA
>OLQG01001171.1_pt1 | contig 17719 bp, 20 predicted proteins | sample 1672221 | NCBI WGS metagenome assembly OLQG01 (sample SAMEA3136660, study PRJEB25190) | human gut metagenome | biome: human gut; feature: human-associated habitat; material: faeces | place: Austria | collected 2013
AATCAGATACACTCCCTTACGATATAGTTACCATAAAAGATAGTATAGAGAGTTTTCGGGGGAAAATCAATGGGTTTTAGAAGAGGAGAAAAGTCGGATTTAAGAAAAATGTTCTTGACAAAGCTTTTTTTGTTATGTATACTTTGAAAGTCAAAATAATTGAAACTCAAATAAATTGAAGTTCAAAGAAAAACTTCAGAAAGGAAAGATATGAGTGCAAGATTTTGTGGAACAGGCTCCTGTGTCCCGGATTATGTTATGGATAATGATGGGGTTGCAAAGCTTGTAGAGACAAGTGATTCATGGATCAGAGAACGGACCGGAATTGCGAGACGCCATATTGCAGTGAAAGAGACGACCGTGTCCATGGCGAATGAAGCTGCAAAACGAGCTCTTGATAATGCAGGAGTTTTACCAGAAGAACTGGATCTGATTCTGATGTCCACGATTTCTTCGGATGTCATTATTCCATGTGGCGCATGCGAAGTGCAAAAGGCCATTGGTGCAGACAAAGCAGTCTGTTTTGATTTGAATGGAGCGTGTACCGGGTTTGTACTGGCATACAATACAGCATTGGCATACATAGAAAGTGGGATTTATCAGACAGTTCTGATCGTAGGAAGTGAATCGCTGTCCAGGCTGACGAACTGGAAGGACCGTGGGACGTGTATTCTTTTCGGAGACGGCGCCGGTGCAGCAGTAATAAAAAAAGATGAAAGAGCCAGTTATATTCCGGCGGCACATTCTGACGGGACTCGAGGAGAGGCGCTTTTGTGTCACAGTAAGCGAGAGGAGAATGGACTTCCTCTTCAGAAAAATGATGAGATTGGCGGGAAACATTTGAACAGTGAAGACTATCTCATGCAGATGGATGGTCAGGGAGTATTCCGGTTTGCGATTAAGCAGGTACCGGAAGTCATTCAGGAAGTGCTGGAAAAAAATGAAGTAAAACCAGAAGAAATCGATTGGTACATTTTACATCAGGCGAACCGGAGAATTCTGGAAGCTGTAGCAAAACGCATGGGCGAACCGGTCGAAAAATTCCCAATGAACATGGAAGAGTATGGAAATACATCTTCCGCAAGTATTCCGATTCTGTTAGATGAAATGAACAGAGACGGAAGATTAAAACGAGGACAGAAAATCGTGCTGGCAGGATTCGGGGCAGGCCTGACCTGGGGCGCAACAATTATTGAATGGTAAAAGGAGAAAAAAATTATGTTAGAGCAGATTAGAGAGATTATCGCAGAGAATTTAGCAATTGATGTGGAGAAGGTTACAGAGAGTGCAGATTTCAAAGAGGATTTAGACGCAGATTCTTTAGATCTCTTCGAGATGGTAACAGCATTAGAAGATGAATATGAGATCGAAATTCCGGAAGAAGACCTTCCAACACTCAAAACAGTCGGCGACGTAGTGAAATACGTGGAAGCACATAAAGAATAAAGATATAGCCTTCGACAAATTGCTGACTCTTTTAGAAGTGTGAATGCAAGAAAGGAAACAAATGATGCAGACAGAAATAACAAGACTTCTCGGAATAAAATACCCGATCATCCAAGGTGGTATGGCATGGGTAGCTGAGCATCATCTGGCGGCTGCTGTTTCAGAAGCAGGTGGTCTTGGACTTATTGGTGCCGCCAGTGCTCCGGCAGAGTGGGTGCGCGAGCAGATACGGGCAGCACGCAAGCTGACGGACAAACCATTTGGAGTGAATATTATGCTTATGAGCCCTTATGCGGCTGATGTTGCGAAAGTAATTGTGGAAGAAGGTGTCCAGGTCGTGACGACTGGAGCCGGAAGTCCGGGAAAATATATGGAAATGTGGAAGGAAGCAGGAGTGAAAGTAATTCCTGTTGTTGCTTCTGTGGCTCTTGCGAAACGTATGGAGCGGGCAGGAGCAGATGCAATTGTTGCAGAAGGCTGCGAGTCTGGCGGACATGTCGGCGAGAGCACGACTATGACACTTGTACCACAGGTCGTTGATGCAGTCGATATTCCGGTTATTGCCGCAGGTGGAATCGGAGACGGAAGAGGAATTGCAGCAGCATTTATGCTGGGAGCAAAGGCTGTACAGATGGGAACTGCATTTGTTGTCACAGAAGAGGCACAGGTGCATCAGAATTATAAGGATAAGATTTTAAAGGCAAGTGACATTGATACAAGAGTCACAGGACGTACAACAGGACACCCGGTACGGGCACTTCGCAATGAGATGACAAAGAAATACTTGAAGATGGAACAGGAAGGTGCTCCATTTGAAGAGTTGGAACTTATGACTCTTGGGGGTCTTAGAAAAGCTGTCGTAGACGGTGATGTGAAGACTGGAAGTGTCATGTCAGGCCAGATCGCGGGACTGGTAAATGAGCAGATGAGCTGTCAGGCATTGATCCAAAAACTGGTCAGAGAAACAGACGCTTTGATAGGCACTCTGGATCTGTATGAAACCGAAGTGTAGTAATTGGAGGATAAGAAATATATGAGTAAGATTGCATTTATCTATCCGGGACAAGGGGCGCAGAAATGTGGCATGGGTGCAGATTTTTACGAAAACAGCGCCAGTGTCAGAAAGCTCTTTGATGAAGCAGGCGAACGGCTGGGGCTGGATATGAAAGCATTGTGTTTTGAGGAAAATAATCTCTTAGACCAGACAGAATATACACAGGCGGCAATGGTAACAACATGCCTTGCCATGACAGAAGTTCTGATGGAACGTGGAGTAAAACCAGATATTACAGCGGGACTGAGCCTTGGCGAATACGCAGCCATCTCTGTGGCCGGCGGGCTGGAGCCGATCGATGCGATCCGCCTTGTGAGAAAACGTGGAATTTTGATGCAGCATACAGTTCCGGCAGGAGAAGGCGCTATGTGCGCGATTCTTGGATTAGATGCAGAGAAAATCGAAGCAGTGACAGCAGAGATGGAAGGTGTATCTGTAGCGAACTATAACTGTCCGGGTCAGATTGTTCTTACAGGAAAAACAAAAGCAGTTGAAAAAGCGGCAGAACATTTGAAAGAGGCGGGTGCAAAACGTACCGTAATGTTAAATGTTAGTGGTCCGTTTCATTCTACGCTCTTACTCCCGGCGGCAAAGGAACTGGAAATGGAGCTAGATAAGACAGAATTTCATGAGCTTATGATCCCTTATATTACAAATGTGACGGCAGAAGCAGTTACGGATGTTCGTAAGAGTCCGGGATTACTTGTGGCACAGCTTACATCGTCCGTTCGCTGGCAACAGAGCATGGAGAAAATGATCGCAGATGGAGTTGATACATTTATCGAAATCGGACCGGGCAAGACTTTGGCAGGATTTATGAAAAAGATTGACCGAAGCGTCAAGGTCTGCAATGTAACAACATGGGAAGATCTGGAAAAGATCATATAGAAACAAGGCGAAAATGACAGGAGTTATAAATAAAATGGAAAAAAAGGTAGCAGTTGTGACAGGAGCTTCCCGTGGAATTGGCGCGGCAATCGCAAGAGAGCTGGCAGCAGCGGGCATGTATGTTGTGATCAATTACTGTGGCAGCGAGGAAAAAGCACAGGAATTAAAGACAGAAATTGAGCAAAATGGAGGAGAAGCTTCTATATATAAATGTGATGTTTCTGACAACGTGGCATGTAAAGAATTTATTGGAAATGTGATCGCGGAATACGGACATCTGGATGTGCTGGTGAATAATGCAGGTATTACAAGAGATGGTCTGTTGATGCGGATGTCAGAAGAAGATTTTGACGCTGTGTTAGATACGAATCTAAAAGGCGCATTTCATACGATCCAGGCGGTATCCAGACAGATGTTAAAGCAAAGAAGCGGGCGCATCGTGAATATTTCATCTGTAGTTGGTGTGTCTGGAAATGCAGGACAGGCCAATTATGCAGCTTCTAAGGCCGGAATCATCGGACTTACAAAAGCTGTGGCAAAAGAGCTTGGCTCCAGAGGAATTACTGTGAATGCAGTAGCTCCTGGATTTATTGACACAGATATGACGCAGAGCTTGCCGGAAAAGGTTGTAGAGACTACGCTTGCCCAGATTCCTCTTGGAAAATTTGGAGTGCCTGAGCAGGTGGCAAAAGCAGTTGCATTTCTCGCATCGGAAGATGCTTCTTATATTACCGGACAAGTGCTGCATGTAGACGGCGGCATGGTAATGTAGAAAGTGATGCAGGGGAAGGAGTACAAAAAAGATGGCAAATAATAAAGTCTTAAAAAGAAGAGTGGTCGTGACCGGACTTGGTGCAATTACTCCAATTGGAAATAGTGTAGCTGAATTTTGGGACGGAATCCGCAAAGGTAAGGTTGGAATCGGTGAGATCGCAAAGTTCGACACTACAGATTATAAAGTAAAACTGGCAGCAGAAGTCAAAGACTTTGTGCCGGGAGATCATATGGATAAAAAAGCAGCCAGACGTATGGAAGCATTTTCTCAATATGCGGTTGCAGCAGCCAGAGAAGCTTATGAAGATTCTGGACTGGAGATTGAAAAAGAAGACCCATTTCGCGCTGGCGTGATGATTGGTTCTGGAATTGGAAGTCTTCAGGTAGCAGAGCAGAGCTATGAAAAAATTCTGACCAAGGGACCGGCAAGAGTGAATCCGCTTATGGTGCCTTTGATGATTTCCAATATGGCAGCGGGAAATGTGTCAATTCAATTAGGATTCCGTGGAAAATGCAGCAATGTCGTAACTGCCTGCGCCACAGGAACGAACTGTATTGGTGATGCATTCCGTACAATCCAGTATGGTGACGCAGATATGATGCTTGCAGGAGGAACCGAAGGCTGTGTATGCCCACTTGGTATTGCCGGATTTACAGCACTGACAGCACTTTCTGCTTCTACCGATCCACTTCGTGCCTCCATTCCATTTGATAAAGACCGGGATGGATTCGTACTTGGTGAAGGTGCGGGAGTTGTAATGCTGGAAGAGCTGGAGCATGCAAAAGCGCGTGGGGCAAAGATTTACGCAGAAGTGACCGGTTACGGATGTACAGGGGATGCTTATCATATTACTTCTCCGGCAGAAGACGGAAGCGGTGCAGCGAAGGCAATGGAGCTTGCCATGGAAGAGGCCCAGATTACACCGGCACAGGTAGATTACATCAATGCCCATGGAACAAGTACCCATCACAATGACCTGTTCGAGACACGCGCCATTAAGAAAGCATTTGGCGAGGCAGCGAAAGACGTGGTGATCAATTCTACGAAATCCATGATCGGTCACTTGCTTGGAGCAGCAGGCGGAGTAGAATTTATTACTTGTGTCAAAAGCATGGAAGATGGATTTATCCATCAGACGGTCGGAACAAAAGAGGCCGATGAAGAATGTGACTTAAATTATGCAATTGGAAGTCCGGTAGAGAAAGAAATCAAGGCAGCCATGAGCAATTCACTTGGATTTGGCGGACACAATGCAACAATTTTAATTCAGAAGTATGAAGCGTAAGGGGGAACCTGGAAATGGACGTAGAACAGTTGATGAAACTGATTGATAAAGTCTCTGAGTCAGACCTGACTGGATTTAAATATGAAGAAAATGGTATAAAATTGCAGCTGAATAAGAAAGAGAACCTGGTGATGGGAACGACTGCGCCAATGCAGGCTGTTACACCGGAAGCAGTGAAAGTTACAGGTGCTTCTTCTAAAGCAGCCACAGATTTAGAAGAAGGCGTACAGAAACAGACTGGGACATCTGAGGCGGCTCCTGTTGGAAATGTAGTCAAAGCTCCGCTTGTGGGAACATTTTACGCGGCTCCGGCAGAGGATGCAGAGCCATTTATTCAGGTTGGCGATTCCGTGAAAAAAGGTCAGTCGGTTGCAATTATTGAGGCCATGAAGCTGATGAATGAAATCGAGAGTGATTTTGATGGAACAGTCACGGAGATTCTTGTAAAGAATGGTCAGGCAGTAGAGTACGGCCAGCCATTATTCAGAATTGCGTAGGAGGTTATCATGAAACATTTGGATATTAAACAGATTCAGGAAATCATACCTCACAGACATCCGTTTCTGTTATTGGATTATGTAGAAGATTACGAGCCGGGTGAGTATGCAGTGGCGTACAAATGTGTTTCCTACCGGGAAGAGTTCTTTGCCGGACATTTTCCACAGGAGCCGGTCATGCCGGGTGTGCTGATCGTGGAAGCGCTGGCACAGGCAGGTGCGGTAGCGATTTTAAGTGAGCCAAAGAATCAGGGAAAAGTCGCATATTTTGGCGGAATTGATAAATGCAAATTCAAAGGAAAGGTCGTGCCGGGGGACAAGCTTCGTCTGGAAACAAGAATTATCCGGAAAAAAGGACCGATTGGTGTCGGAGAGGCTGTCGCTACAGTGGACGGTAAAAAAGTAGTCAGCGCGGTACTGACATTTGCAGTAGGGTAGGTGATCTGTGTGATTAAGAAGATTTTGATTGCGAACCGTGGTGAGATTGCAGTTCGGATTATCCGTGCGTGCCGGGAAATGGGAATTGAGACGGTTGCAGTATATTCAGAGGCAGACGCAGAAGCCCTTCATACAAAGCTTGCAGATGAAGCGGTCTGTATCGGACCGGCACCGTCATCTCAGAGTTATTTAAGTATGGAGAATATTATCAGTGCAACGGTGGTGAGTGGGGCAGACGCCATTCACCCGGGTTTTGGCTTTTTGTCAGAGAACAGTAAATTTGCAGAACTGTGTGAGCAGTGCGGAATTACCTTTATCGGACCGCCGGCAAATGTCATTGCAAAGCTTGGCAATAAGCAGGAAGCAAGAAATACGATGGAAGCAGCAGGTGTTCCGGTCATCCCAGGAAGTAAGGAGCCAGTCTGTGAGGTGCATACCGGACTTTTGCTTGCACGGGAAATCGGTTACCCGGTTATCATAAAAGCTGCCCTCGGCGGAGGTGGAAAAGGCATGCGTGTGGCATATTCCGAAGAAGAATTCACGCAAAGCTTTCAGACCGCACAGAAGGAAAGCCAGATGGCATTTGGCGATGATACCATGTATATTGAACATTTTATGGAGGAGCCGAGACATATCGAATTTCAGATTCTGGCAGATTCCTATGGAAATGTAGTGCATCTCGGAGAACGTGACTGCTCTATTCAGAGAAACCATCAGAAAATGATCGAGGAGGCTCCGTCAGCGGTGTTGTCTTCAAAGCTTCGAAAGAAGATGGGAGAGGCAGCAGTAAAAGCTGCGAAAGCCGCAGGCTATGTCAATGCAGGAACCATTGAATTTCTTTTAGAGAACAATGATGCCTTTTACTTTATGGAGATGAATACCCGAATTCAGGTGGAGCATCCGGTGACTGAGTGGGTGACTGGAATTGACTTAATCAAAGAACAGATCCGTATTGCAGATGGACAGAAGCTGTCATTTACTCAACAGGATATTGAAATCAATGGGCATGCCATTGAGTGCCGGATCAATGCGGAAAATCCGGAAAAAGGATTCCGGCCGTCGCCTGGAACTATTACAGATCTTCATTTGCCGGGAGGAAAAGGAATCCGTGTAGATTCCGCAATTTACAGTGGATGCAGCATTTCTCCATATTATGATTCCATGGTTGCAAAGCTCATCGTCTGGGCGAAGAACCGGGATGAAGCAATCCAGAAAATGCAGAGCGCACTTGGAGAGGTGATTATTGAGGGCATCGACACGAATGTGGATTATCTCTATGAATTATTAAATAACCCGGTATATCAATCCGGAGAGTTTAATGTGAACTTCATAGATACTATAAAGCATTAAGGTATACAACAACCGTGGAGTGAAAGAGTATAAGGAGTGGACATATGAAGTTAGATAATATGTTTAAGAAAACAAGACGTCCTTCCGGAAAAAAAGGGCATATCGGTGGGAAACACCAAAGCCCGGAAGTTCCGGAGGGACTTCTGTGTAAATGTAACAAATGTCAGAAAGCAATTATTACAGAGGACGTTATAACAGGCGGATATATTTGCCCGAAATGTCATGGATATTTCCGCATGCCGGCACCGGAGCGGATCCGGTCAATTGCAGATGAGGATACGTTCGAAGAGTGGGACAGAGGAATTGAAAATACGAACCCGATTGGATACAAAGGGTATCCGGAAAAGGTGGAAGCATTAAAACAAACAACTGGATTAGATGAGGCAGTGGTGACTGGAAAAGCTTCAATTCATGGAATTGAGACAGCGCTTGGAGTCTGTGACGGACGTTTTTTAATGGCGAGTATGGGAGAAGTCGTAGGTGAGAAAATTACAAGGATGGTAGAACGTGCGACAGAAGAAAAGCTTCCGGTTATCATCTTTACATGCTCTGGCGGAGCAAGAATGCAGGAAGGAATCGTGTCTTTGATGCAGATGGCAAAGACATCCGCTGCACTGAAACGTCACAGCGACGCCGGACTTCTTTATATTACGGTGCTGACAGATCCAACAACCGGTGGCGTGACGGCAAGTTTTGCTATGCTTGGAGATATCATACTGGCAGAGCCGGGAGCACTGATTGGATTTGCAGGTCCTCGTGTCATTGAGCAGACGATTGGTCAGAAACTTCCGAAAGGATTCCAAAGATCCGAATTCTTAAAAGAACATGGATTTGTAGACCAGATTGTAGAACGCCAGCAGATGCGGCAGACGCTGGGAAAAATCCTGAAAATGCATCAGACTGGAAATGAAAAAGTCGAAAAAGCGACAAAAGAATTTCAAAATAGAAAAACCAGATCAAAAACTCTGGAAGCCTGGGAGCGTGTACAGATTTCCAGAAGAAATGACCGCCCGGTTGCAGGTCACTATATAGAAGCTTTGTTCCAGGATTTTATAGAACTGCATGGAGATCGGTATTTTGCCGATGATCCGGCAATTGTCGGAGGAATCGCAACCTTTCACGGAAGAGCAGTGACAGTCATTGCCCAGGCGAAGGGGCAGAATACAAAAGAGAATATCGGACACAATTTTGGTATGCCGTCACCGGAAGGCTACCGGAAGGCATTGCGTCTTATGAAGCAGGCAGAAAAATTCCACCGCCCGGTCATTTGCTTCGTAGATACGCCGGGAGCATTTTGCGGAATTTCCGCAGAAGAGCGCGGCCAGGGAGAGGCGATTGCAAGAAATCTGTATGAGATGTCAGCGCTTAGGACCCCGATACTTAGTATTGTTATCGGAGAAGGTGGAAGCGGCGGTGCACTTGCAATGGCGGTTTCAGACCAGGTATGGATGCTGGAGAATTCCATTTATTCCATTCTTTCACCAGAAGGCTTTGCAAGCATTTTATGGAAGGACAGTACGAAAGCTGCGCAGGCTGCAAAAGTTATGCGTCTGACAGCAGCAGATTTAAAAGAAATGGGGATTGTAGAGAAGGTGTTTGCAGAACCAGAACATTTTACATCAGAAACGATGAGCAATATTGCAGATGAACTGGAGAAAAATATCGAAGGGTATCTGGAAGAATATACAAACAAAGACATCCAAGAATTAGTGGATTCCCGATATGAACGCTTCCGTCGGATGTAAGCAGAATCTGAAATATATCAGTACAAAGTTGTCTGTAAAATGCAAGTGTCAGAGAATTCAGAAGGAATGCAGGAGCAGGTTGACTTCTTTGACAAAAAACGTCTATAATGAAAAGCAAGTAAAGGATGAAGGAGCAGTGCGAATGAGTGATGTATATGCAACAATTAACTATGTCCTGGTGAATCTGATCAATGAGATCTGGGAGGTAGAAGGTAAGGCAATTATTACGGATGAATTTAAAGATATTACCAACAATGATATGCACGTCATAGAGGCAATCGGACTTGGAGAGGGCAATAATATGTCTACCATTGCAAAGAAGCTGAATATTACAGTAGGATCACTTACAACTGCTGTGAATAGTCTTGTGAAAAAGGGTTATGTTGACCGGTTCCGCAGCAAAGAGGATCGACGGGTCGTGTATGTACGTCTTCTGGAAAAAGGGGAAAATGCATATCATCATCACGAAGATTATCATAAGCAGATGACACAGGCCATTGTGGACAAGTTAGATGAGAGCGAGATTCCGGTACTGTTAAAGACGCTGGACGCACTGACTGGATTCTTTACCGATTATACAAGAGAAAGCAAAGGAAAATCGTCAGACAGCATGGATAAAGAATAGACAAAAAATGACTGATGATGAGAGAACGTATAGAAGAGTGAGGCGTACAATATGATCCGAGGCGTGATATTTGACATGGATGGCACTTTGTTTGATACAGAGAGGCTGTATACGATTGCGTGGAAGCAAGTCGGAGAAGAAATGGGGTATTCCATTACGACAGAACTTCTGAATCAGTGCCGGGGAAAGACGGCAGCGATTATCAGGGGAATATTTGAAGATACATTTGGCAAAGAATTTCGTTATGAAGAAGCAAGACAGCGAAAAGATGAGATTTTTATGGAGATGCTTGCGCGGGACGGAGTTCCTAAAAAGAAGGGGCTTATGGATCTCCTTTCCTATTTGGAAGAAAAGAAGATTCCGGCAGCAGTTGCAACTTCTACAAGACAATCGCGTGGAGAAAAAGTTCTTCAAATGTCAGGAATAGCTGAATATTTTGCAGCATTTGTCTATGGAGATACGCAAAAAGCAAGTAAACCAAAACCGGATATTTTCTGGAATGCAGCAAAAGCGATCGGATGTGATCCGAAGGAGTGTCTGGTAGTTGAAGACAGTACACCGGGAGTCATGGCAGGAATCGCAGCCGGTGGAGAAACGATTTATATTCATGATATGGTAGATGTGCCGGAAGAGGTTCTGGAACATGCATCAGCCAGTCTGGAGGATCTGGGTCAGATCATTGAGTGGATGGAAAATGTAAAATAGGGAGATGATTTTGTGAATAAGGAAATCGAAAAGTTGCAGGAAATCATTGATGACAGTGAAAATATTGTCTTTTTCGGAGGAGCAGGAGTATCTACAGAGAGCAATATTCCGGATTTTCGAAGTGCGGACGGCCTGTATCAGCAGAAATACAAGTATTCACCGGAACAGATCGTCAGTCATACCTTCTTTAAGCGCAATACAGAAGGATTTTATGAATTTTACAAAGAAAAGATGATGTTTTTAGATGCGAAGCCGAATGCCGCGCATAAAAAGCTGGCAGAACTTGAGCAGGCAGGAAAACTTAAAGCAATCATTACGCAGAATATTGACGGACTTCATCAGGCAGCAGGAAGTAAGAATGTATATGAGATCCATGGAAGCATTCATCGCAATTACTGTCAAAAATGCGGAAAATTCTACGATGCAGCATATGTAAAGAACAGCAAAGGAGTTCCACGTTGTGAGTGTGGAGGAGTGATCAAGCCGGATGTCGTACTTTATGAGGAAAGTCTGGATGAAAATATGATTGACAAGAGTATCCGTGCGATCAGCCAGGCAGACACACTGATCATAGGGGGAACATCTCTGGTCGTTTATCCGGCAGCTGGATTTGTAGATTATTTTAGAGGAAAACATCTTGTCGTGATCAATAAGGGCGATACGGCAAAATCAGTTCGTGCAGAACTTACGATTGCCGCACCGATCGGGGAGGTATTGAGTCAGATTACAGTATGAGTACATTAAAAAAAGAAATCGTGATTCGTGTTGCAGCATTAGATGATGCAGAAGAATTGTTGGAGATTTATGCACCATATGTCAGGAAAACTGCAATTACATTTGAATATGAAGTTCCCTCCCCAGAGGAATTTCGTGATAGAATCGCACATACACTTGAAAAATATCCATATCTGGTGGCAGAACATGATGGAAAAATCGTGGGGTATGCATATGTCGGTCCATTTAAGGAGCGCGCAGCTTATGCCTGGGCGGTGGAAACCTCCATATATGTAGATCAGAATTGTAAACGTATGGGAATAGGGAAAAAACTTCATAGTGCATTGGAACATTGTCTGAAAGAAATGGGAATTTTAAATATGGAAGCATGTGTTGGATATCCCGAGGAAGACGATGAGTATCTGACAAAGAACAGTGCACAGTTTCATGAACATCTTGGCTATCGTAGGATAGGAGAATTTGAAAAATGTGGATACAAGTTCCATCGCTGGTACAATATGATATGGATGGAGAAGATCATTGGAATTCATGAAGAAATTCAAACGTTTCCAAAGAAATTTGATGCGGACATGTTGAAGGACTAGAAGACAGCAGACTTGGATGGTAAGGTGAAATATATGGAAAATGAGAAAAAGCAGTTAAGACTTTGGCAGGGATTACTGGTAATCATCCTGGCAGGTCTGGAAGTATTTGTGTTCAGTGACTTTCTGCCGCAATGGTTAGGAATGGGACGGTCTTTGATTGGAGAATTGATTTTACTGGGCACAGCAGTTGGAGCAGTGGCAGTGTTTGGCGGAAAATTCCGGTCGGTGTTTCCGATTCATAAGCCAAAGCTTACAGAGGTCATGGGGACGATACTGATTTACCTTGGTGCGAGTCAGGCAATTTCTGTTGTGACCATGATTGAAATGTATATTGCCCCGGAGATGGTTACTGAAACATCAATCGGATTAAGCAGTATGTTCACAAGTTCTTCCATGATAGTAGCAATTATAGTTGTTGGAATTGCACCGGCAATCTGTGAAGAAGCAGTGTTTCGTGGTGTATTTTTTAATTCTATTTGGAATCAGACACACGGAAAATGGGTTCCAATTATAGTTACAGCGGCAGTGTTTGGCCTGTTTCATGGAAGTATCACACGATTTTTCCCAACATTTCTCCTTGGAATTGTACTCGGATATCTTGTCTATGAGACGAACAACATGTTTTATAATGTGATGTTTCATGCAATCAATAATATCATTCCGGTACTGGCGCTTTATGGGATGCAGTTTTTGATGCAGCTGATGGCAAGAGCACTTGGAATGTATGGAAGTGGAATGTGGAACTTTGTAATGGATACAGCAACCAGCCAGGTTTCTCAGCTTTCACCGGCATTTATGGGAATTTATATGATAGATGGCAGCGTGGGACTGGCAATTTTGTATCTGGGCAATCACGTGTTACATCTTGGGCGGGAAGGTTATCCAAAAGAATTATTTCCAAAAGAAAAACGCAAACAACAGTTCATCTGGCTGGCACTTGCCCTGGCACTGGCTGTAACCGGAGGAATGATGATCGTAGCAGGTACGCTACAAGGTCTGCATTTTTAAGAAAGATAAAGCGGCATTCTTGAATGGGGGGCTTTTCCCTCCAATATCATATAGTGTCGGCAATTAAAGTATAGGGAGGGAATAAAGATGGCGGCAAATGTATTAGACAGATTCGAATTTCGATCTGTCAGGGCAAATGAAGCAGAGGAAGTAGCAGAGATTGAGAAGATCTGTTTTCCACCACATGAGGTATGTTCTAAAAAAGATATGTTTGAAAGGGTGGAACATGCACCGGAGCTTTTTCTTGTTGCGGTAGACAAAGAGACTGGAACGATCGCAGGCTTTTTAAATGGACTGGCAACAGATGAAGAAGCATTTCGTGATGAGTTTTTCACAGATATTACCGTACATAATCCGGAAGGAAAGAATATTTTCATTCTGGGGCTGGATGTCCGGCCAGAATACCGCAGGCAGGGTCTTGCAAGAGAAATCATGAACCAGTACGTAAAGCGTGAGCAGGCAAACGGACGTAAGATGCTGAAACTGACATGCCTTGAACAGAAAGTGGAAATGTATAAAAAAATGGGCTACAAAGATGAAGGTATCTCTGCTTCTGTATGGGGCGATGAAGAATGGCATGAGATGAGATACATATTATAAATAGTAATATACGAGAGGAAATCTATGAAGACATATCAGATACAGCTTTTAAATTGCAACAATCACAATATTGAAATCTCAAAATATCTTCAGATTATGACAGAGATTCCGAAAGAAGATGCAGACCAGATTGTATCAAATGTCCCGGTTGTATTGTATGAGAATCTGGATGAGGAATGTACGGGATATTTTGAGACTGCATTAGACTATTATCAGGCAGAATATAAGATACTGCCGATGCCAGAAGAATGTACCATTCCGAAATTTCCGTCTAGACAGGTTATTGTACTTGGGCGTGTAGTTGATTATTTTGGTCAGAGAAGTGATTTTGTGCAGTTAGCACGGAAATATGGATTCAGCAGGAAAAAACAGTTGTCCCAGACTCCATTTTCGGCAAAAGATGGTCTTAACAAAGAGCAGGCGGTAAAACTTTGCCAGGAGTTTACCAACATAGGTATGCGGGCGCAGATTGTACGCAGTAAGAAGAAACCTGTGCCAATAGAAGAGAAGAAAAAGAGTTTTTGGAATATTATTTAATTTAGTCGTTGCGCAGCGTCATTGGCGTTATGCAATGCACTTAGCGAAAGAATGTGCCCTGGCACATTCTTTTTTCTAAGAAAAATCTAGAATACCGAGGCATTCTTGAATTTGCATATTTTTCTTGACTTGGAGTTCACTCCAGATGCTATAGTATGTCATGTAGAAGGCAGGTGTTTTGTGTATGACAATTAAAGAAGTCAGTGAGAAATTTAAGATTTCTCAAGATACGCTCAGATATTATGAGCGTATTGGTTTAATCCCGCCAGTTTCGAGAACGGCAAGTGGGATTCGTAACTATCAGGAATCGGATCTTGGCTGGGTAGAGCATGCTGTTTGTATGCGAAGTGCAGGAGTTCCAATTGAAGCATTGATTGAATATGTAAAATTATTCCAGATAGGAGACTCTACATTTGAGGCGAGAAGACAGCTTCTAAAGGAACAGTATGACGTTTTAGAGGAACAGAAACAGCAGATTGAGGCAACGATGGAACGCTTGAAATATAAAGTGTCCAGGTATGAAGAGGCTGTGAAGACAGGGGTTTTAACCTGGGAAGAAAAGGAGTGTAAGTAAAGATGTATATTGAAAAGATAAATGGACCAGAAGATGTGAAGAAGATAGAAGTAGCAGAACTTCCAAAGCTTGCAGAGGAAATGCGCCATGCGCTTTTGATTCGTGCAAGTAAACATGGCGGACATTTCGGACCGAATTTCGGTATGGTGGAGGCAACAATCGCGCTTCATTATGTGTTTGATTCGCCGAAAGATAAAATTGTATTTGATGTGTCACACCAGAGCTATCCACATAAGATGCTGACAGGAAGAAAAGACGCATATCTCTATGAAGAGCATTACGACGATGTGTCCGGTTACACAAATCCGCATGAAAGTGAGCATGATTTCTTTACTGTCGGACATACATCTACATCTGTGAGTCTGGCGTGCGGTCTTGCAAAAGCCCGTGATCTCAATGGGGAAGATGGCAATGTAATCGCGGTGATCGGAGATGGCTCTTTAAGCGGCGGTGAGGCGTTAGAAGGACTGGATTACGCGGCAGAGCTTGGCGGCAATCTGATTATTGTAGTCAATGACAATGATATGTCGATTGCTGAGAACCACGGAGGTATCTATAAGAATCTGAAGCTGCTTCGTGAGACGAATGGACAGGCCGAGTGTAATCTGTTCTGTGCCATGGGCTTAGATTATATCTATGTGGACCATGGAAATGATGTGGCTGAGCTGATTCAGGCATTTGAGAGTGTGAAGGACAGTAAAAAAGCAGTCGTTGTGCATATTAATACATTAAAAGGAAAAGGTTATGCGCCGGCAGAACAACACAAAGAGCAGTGGCATTTCAACGGACCATTTCATATCGAGACTGGAAAGCCCCTGTATGAGATGGAAGAAGAGGACTACTCAGATGTGACGTGCAATTATCTCATGAAGAAGATGAAAGAAGATCCGGCAGTTGTTGCCATTACTTCCGGAACTCCGACAGTTCTGGGATTTACAGAGGATAAGCGAAAAGAAGCAGGACAGCAGTTTGTCGATGTTGGAATTGCAGAGGAGACAGCGGTTGCACTGGCAGCAGGAATCGCAGCAAATGGCGGAAAGCCGGTCTATGGTGTGTATAGCACATTTGTACAGAGAACCTTTGATCAGATTGCACAGGATGTATGTATCGATAATAGCCCGGCAACGATTGTTACGTTCAGTGGTTCTGTCTATGGAATGAACGATGTGACACATCTTGGACTGCAGGATATCCCGATGATGGCAAATATTCCGAATCTTGTCTATCTTTCACCGACAACGAAAGAAGAATACCTGGCAATGCTGGACTGGAGCATAGAGCAGAAAGAACATCCGGTTGCAATCAAGCTTCCCGGCGGAGAGGTGATTTCAGACGGTAAAGAAGTCACAAAAGATTTCAGTATTCTAAACAAGTATGAGATGACGAGAAAAGGAAGTAAGGTTGCAATTGTCGGACTTGGAACATTTTACGGATTAGGAAATGATGTGGCGGATCTGATGAAAGAGAAAGCAGGAATAGACGCAACCGTTATCAATCCGTATTACATTACAGGTCTGGATGAAGAAATGCTTGAAGATCTTAAGAAAGACCATAGTGTTGTAATTACATTGGAAGACGGAATTCTGGACGGTGGTTTTGGTGAGAAGATTGCCAGATTCTACGGTGACAGTCATATGAAAGTTTTAAATTTCGGACTGAAAAAAGAGTTCCTGGATCGATACGATGTGACAGAAGTATTAAAAGACAACCATCTTACAAAAGAGCAGATTGTGGAAGATGTTGCAAGGATTCTTGCATAAGAGTTGTACGGACTAAGTTCCTAAGCCAGGGCAGGATTTTGGAATTCCAGGAAATACGTAGGAAAACATCAGATATAAGTTGAAACTAAAAATTCTCCGTGGTAAAATATTAATAAAAATTAATATTTTACCACGGAGGAATAGAATATGAAAAATGAAGAGATTATCTGTTACTGTTCAAATGTTACAAAAGGTCAGATTATAAAGGCAATGGAGCAAGGGGCAAAGACGTTAAATGATATCAGGAAAATGACTGGAGCTTGTACTTTACACAGATGCAAAGAATTAAGCCCAAAAAGGGATATGATGTTCTTCCGATATTCGAGAAGTGATGGTCGAATATATGTTAGAGGAAAAGAAGAAAGAGAAGAATGATTGAGAATAAAACATGGAACATAGAAAACGTGTAAAAATGATGCTATAATACTCTATTGAATAATCTGACAGAGGGAAAGGGCTATAACGACATCTATGGTAAAGGGAAGTCCGCTGAAGCTGTTGGAGCGCTTGATGCTTCTGCAAAATATTTGAGCTGTATGGGACTTTTCTATTGGAGCCTTGGAATCCTGACGGTTACAAGAATGGTGACACAAGGTCTTGGATATTCTGGAAGAACCGTTTTTTCAGGTGTTGCGGAGATGGTCGCAAGAGCAGTTGTCAGCTTTGGATTTGTAGGAACATTTGGCTACACAGCAATCTGTTTTGCGGATCAGGCAGCATGGATCGCAGCATGCTGTTACAGTGTTCCGACCTGCCTGTGGTGCGTGAAGAAGTCAATTGCAAAACTGAAACAGACTAAGTAATAGATTTTACAATGAAAAAGCTCCCGGGTTGATGTAAAAACCCGGGAGCTTTGTATTGCCTTTATAGTTTTTATAACTGTGGTCCAGCGGATACGAGTGCTTTTCCAGCTTCGTTTCCTTCGTATTTTGCGAAGTTCTTGATGAATCTTCCGGCAAGATCTTTTGCTTTCTCTTCCCACTCGGAAGCGTCAGCGTAAGTATCACGAGGATCAAGGATTCCTGTGTCAACACCTGTAAGCTCTGTAGGAACCTCAAAGTTGAAGTAAGGAATCTTCTTTGTTGGAACGTTCTTGATATCTCCGTTCAGGAT
>OLQG01001177.1_pt1 | contig 17627 bp, 18 predicted proteins | sample 1672221 | NCBI WGS metagenome assembly OLQG01 (sample SAMEA3136660, study PRJEB25190) | human gut metagenome | biome: human gut; feature: human-associated habitat; material: faeces | place: Austria | collected 2013
CTTCCGCGCCACAAGTTCCGCCCTCTTTTTCTCGCCCGCTGCACCGCAGGTACGAAGCCGCACGAGGTCGTCCGTATTCACCTCTACGCCTTCAGAATCGCGCTCAGCACATACTGATTATTTGAGAAGTTTTTCTGCGAAATATCCCCGAGTCTGATCAGGTCAACATCCAGCCACAGCTCCTCTGCTGCCACCATCATATTTGCAAACATAATCCCGAAATTCACCTCATCCCACTTCCGAAGCTTCTCCACACTGTGCTTCTTCGAGAAAATATGAATTCTGTTATCATACACCACAAATCTCCACGGCTGGCTGTTCATACTGGATGGCGACAGTCTCGCCGCTTCCAGCATCTGCGTCATCCACTGCCGCGGCACCTCTTTGAACACACAAAGATCCTCCAGCGGCAGTCTCTTTGCTTCACTTTGCCGTCTCGTATGCGAACCATGACTCTTACCAAAAGCGACGATCCCCACCAGCCGCTTTCCGTTCTTCTCAAGCTCCGCCTTTTTCACACGATTACTTCCGATAAAGCAGGTTCCCAGTCCGATACTGCACAGATACAGCACCATCTGTTCCATAATATAACCCACGTTCATCAGATATCGTTCTGACTCCTCCGAATAAAAAGCCATATAATACGGCGCCTTCACACTGAACATACTGAGCATTCTCTCCTGCCCTTTTCTGTTGTCCAGAATCGCCATATCCACACCGATGCCCGAAAACAGTGCCGGCATCTCCTTATAATGCTCCCAAATCTTATCCAAAGTCTGCGGCGGAAGCGTATCAAAACAATAATTCCTTACTGATTTTCTAACAAAAATAGCCTCATATAAATTCATACTCTCACCCTTACTTCATCTGCTATCCGTCTGTTTTTGTTACAGTTCACTGCTGAATGAACAGTAATATTTCTTTCATAGCCGGCCGCGGCCCGCTCCCCATTTTTACAGGAGCAAAGCCGCATTCCGAAAAATTTACGTTTAATCTTCCGCATTCGACAGAAATACGGAAATTCTCCCTCTTAATCGCAAATATTTTTCAATTTCCAGCTCATCCATTTTTACTCTGTAATAATATTGTAACATATCCAAAAACTTTTTCAAGGGAAAAACGCGCCAAATTTTGTATATTTTTCACACATATTTCCCATCAAATTTATGCAACTTTAAAACCTGTGCTTACGCTTCCGCGGTCAGCTTCTCCAGCTCCTCCACATAAGAAGCAAACACATCCAGCGCCTCTTCCACCGGCTCCGGCTTCGTCATATCGACGCCGCAGATCTTCAAAAGGTCAATCGGATCCATCGAGCAGCCGCCGCTTAAGAACTGTTTGTACTTCTCCACGATACCCGGCTCCCCTGCCAGGATCTTGCTGCTGATCGCAATCGCCGCCGAAAATCCCGTTGCATACTGATATACATAGAACGGTGTATAAAAATGCGGAATTCTCGCCCATTCCAGCGCGATCTGCGGATCCGAAATCATATCCGGTCCGAAATACTCCTTGTTGATCGACAGATACAGCTCCGAAATACCGTCCGCCGTCAGCGTGCCTTCCTCTGCCATCTTCTCATGAATCCGCTTCTCAAACTCCGCAAACATCGTCTGGCGGAACACCGTTCCCTTAAACTGATCCAGGAAATAATTCAGCAGGAAAATCTTCTCCTCTTTTTCTTTCGCATGCTTCAGCAGATAGCGGATCAGCAGTGCCTCGTTGCAGGTTGATGCCACCTCAGCGACAAAGAGGCGGTACTCCGCATACGTAAACGGCTGCGTATGGTTCGAATACCAGGAATGCAGCGAATGGCCCATCTCATGCGCCAGTGTGAAGACCGAATCGATATTTCCGTTAAAGCTCATCAGCACATACGGATGGGAATCGTAAGAACCCGAGGAGTAAGCACCGCTCTTTTTTCCTTCGTTCTCATAAACATCCACCCAGCGCTCCGAAAAGCCCTTGTCCAGCAGTGCCACATAATCATCCCCGAGCACGGCAAGCGCTTTCTTCACGATCTCGATCGCCTGCTCATACGTATATTTCTGCTCGTACTCTTTCGTCAGAGAAACGTAAACATCATACATATGAAGTTCATCCACACCGAGCAGCTTTTTACGCAGTGCCACGTAGCGGTACATCGCCGGCATTTTTGCATGAATCGCCTCGAGCAGCTTGTCGTAAACCAAAACCGGGATATTTCCGCCATCCAGCGATGCAGCCAGTGCAGATGGATATTTTCTTACATCTGCAAAGAATGCGGCCTGTTTCAGATTGGCACCGAACGTTGCGGCGAGCATGTTTTTGTGTTTTTCATACTCCGCATAATACTTCTCAAACGCTTCTTTTCTGACCCGGCGGTCCTTCGACTGTAAAAATCCGACGAAGGTGCCGTGGCTCAGTGGAACCTGATTTTCCTCTTCATCCGTGACCGGCTGGAATCTGAGGTCTGCGTTCGAAAATGCCGAGAAAATCTGATCCGGGCTGGATGCCATCTCTCCGGCTTTTGCAAGAACCGCCTCCATCTCCGGCGAGAGAATGTGCTCTTTCTTGCGGAAGTTTTCTTTTAATATGCGATCGTACAGACGGAGCGGCTCATATGCTTTTTCAAATTCTGTAACCGTCTCCTCGTCAAGCTCCAGGATCTCCGGCTCTACGAAAGAAGAGGCATCCGCAAGAACAGCCATCATGCTGTCCATCTTTCCGGCATAGCCCTGATACTTCTGATTTCCCATATCCTGGTGATATTTCTGGCTTGCATAGACATACAGGCTGGAAAAGACGCGGCTGATGTCATCAAGACCGGAAAGAACGTCATACAGCGCTTCTGCACTCTCTTTCATTGTTCCCTGTTTTGCGCGGAACGCTTCTATTTTCTTCGCAAGCTCCTGCTCTGTTTTCTCAAATTCTTCATCACTACCAAACAAACTCGAAAGATCCCAGCAGTACGCCGGATCCATCTCTTCTCTTTTTTTCAGTTTAATTTCTGCCATATTTCTCCCTTCATCCATCTTTTTAGACGGAACTATTTCTGCGGTTTTTCTTCTAATACTAATGTGCCGCACTTACGCTTAGTTTACCACAATTTAACCTCTAAATCTAAAATTTTTTCTTAATTTTCTTGACAAATCCATAAACCGATTGTATGATTGTACTATCAAATTAATACAGTAGTACAAAAGGAGTGAATGCCATATGCCATGGAATCTTGATTCCTCGCGGCCGATCTATCTGCAGATCATCGAGCGGGTACAGATGGACATCATCACCGGGCGCTATCAGCCGGGCGATAAGCTTCCGTCCGTCCGCGATCTCGCGCAGGAGGCCGCCGTCAACCCGAACACAATGCAGAAAGCGCTTTCCGAACTGGAACGCAGCGGACTGATCTATTCCCAGCGGACCAGCGGACGCTTTATTACCGAAGATAAGGAGTTGATTCATCAGATGAAAAAAGAACTTGCCGCCGCAGAAGTATCTGCTTTTGTTGCCCACATGAAACAGCTCGGCATAACCCCGGAGGAAATCCGGCAGCTACTTGCCGAAACGATTGAGGAGGAAGAAAATCATGAGTGAACTTGTAACGTGTAAAGACCTGACGAAGCGCTTCGGAAACCACACCGCGCTCGATCATCTCAACCTTTCCCTGGATTCCGGGAAAATTATCGGACTGCTGGGCCCCAACGGAAGCGGAAAGACGACGCTCTTAAAGCTGCTGAACGGACTGCTGACCCCGAGTGAGGGTGAAGTCCTCATCGCCGGAAATCATCCCGGTATTGAGACAAAACGGATCGTCTCCTATCTGCCGGATAAAATGTATCTCGGCAGCTGGATGCGCGTCTCGGATCTTTTAACGTATTACAGCGATTTCTTTGAGGACTTTGACATGTCCCGCGCCAATGCCATGCTGGAATCCTTAAAAATCAGCCCGAAGGACCGTTTGAAAACGATGTCGAAGGGAACGAAAGAGAAAGTCCAGCTCATCCTCACGATGAGCCGCCGCGCAAAGCTCTACTGCCTCGACGAGCCGATTGCAGGCGTCGATCCGGCAGCACGCGATTACATTTTATCTACGATTTTAAACAACTACGAACCAGACGCATCCATCCTCATCTCAACACATCTGATTTCCGATGTCGAAAATATTCTCGATGAGGTCATCTTTATCCAGGAGGGCCAGTTAAAACTGCACGCCTCGGTTGAGGATATCCGGATGCAGGAGGGTGAATCGATTGATTCTTATTTCAGGGAGGTATTCAAATGTTAAAAAAATGTCTGAAACATGAGTGGAAAGCATGCTGGAAAAACATGGCGCTGCTGAACGGTGCCGCCATTTTCATGGGCGCTCTCGGAGGCTCCGGATTCCTCTTTTCCCAGATTTCTGAGCTGCCGGATCTGCTGATCGTCCTCTATCTGTTTGCGTACGTTTTGATTGTGATCGCCGCATCCGTCATGACACAGGTGCTGATGATCCAGCGCTACTATAAAAATCTTTTTACCGACGAAGGGTATCTGACCAACGTCCTTCCGGTATCGGCAACGGATCATATTCTCTCCAAAATGCTGGTTTTCGGCGCATGGAGCATCTTAAACGCACTTTCCGTTCTCGCTTCCTTCGCTTTTTTGCTTCTGCCGTCCGCAATCCGGTATTTTACCGCAAACACCCTGCTTTTTTACAACAAGGCCATGACCTTTTCCGATTTTCTGTCCTATCTCTGGGCACAGATTACCGGTGTTGCCGATGCTGCTTTTTCCCTGATCGGCATCACGAACCACATCGGTATGGCACTGTTTTCCATCGTTGGCTTCTTCGCTTCGCTGTTCTTTGGCATTCTTCTGTTCTATGCCGCCATCAGCATCGGAAGCCTGGTATCCAGCCACAAAATTCTGACGGCTGTCCTCTCTTACATCGGCATGACTACCGTGATCCAGATCTTCGGCGGAATCAGCATCGTCCGTGTTTTCCAGGACTCCACACCGACTGCTGTGGTTACCACATCCTCGGTTTCCACACTTATCATCACCGTGGTGCTCTGCGTTGTTCTGTTCCTGATCTGCCGCTATATCTTAAGCAGACGGCTGAATCTTTCATAAAAATTGCATTAAAAAGCGCCGCCGCGGACGAACCGAATCGTCTGCGGCGGCGTTTTGTATGCATGTTCTGCACTTATGCCAGATGCCAGATATCCTCGTTGTACTGTGCAATGGTACGGTCGGAGGAGAAGAAGCCTGCTTTTGCGATGTTGATCAGGCACTTCTTGTTCCATGCATCTTTGTTCTCGTAGTCTTTGTATACTCTTTCTTTTGTCTTGATATACTCTTTCAGGTCGAGCAGCGTCATGAACCAGTCTTTGTTCAAGATCTCTTTGTAGAGTCTCTCCAGGCAAACCTTGTCGCCGATAGCAAGAAGCTCATCGCTGACGATGAAATCAACCAGCTTTGCAATCTCCGGATCTTCGTCATAGATGTCTTTTGAGCAGTAAGCAGCATCTGCGTACAGGTCGATGACATCCTGCGGTTTCTTTCCGAAGATGTAGATGTTCTCTTTTCCGACAAGATCGCCAATCTCAACGTTTGCACCGTCTTCTGTTCCAAGCGTCAGGGCACCGTTCAGCATGAATTTCATGTTTCCGGTTCCGGAAGCCTCTTTGGATGCCAGGGAGATCTGCTCGGAGATATCTGCTGCCGGGATCACCTTTGCAGCTTTTGATACGTTGTAGTTCTCAAGCATAATCACTTTGAAGTACGGGCTTACCTCAGGATCGTTATCAATCAGCTCCTGCAGGCACAGGATCAGATGGATGATATCTTTTGCGATGATATAAGCCGGTGCAGCCTTTGCACCGAATACCATGGTGATCGGGGTTTTCGGCTTGTTGCCGCTCTTGATATCCATGTATTTGTAAATAGCGTACAGGGCATTCATCTGCTGGCGTTTGTACTCATGAAGACGTTTTACCTGTACATCGATGATGGAATTTTCATCCAGCGCGATATTCTGTGTCTCATACAGGAACTGTTTGAGATCCAGTTTGCGGTTGTGTTTGATCTCCTCAAGTTTTGCAAGAACCTTCTTGTTGTCTTTGTATTTAAGCAGTTTTTCCAGCTCGTCGGCATCTTTTTTGAATCCCGGTCCGATCAGGCTCTCAATATACTGTGCCAGTTCACGGTTGCAGTGCAGCAGCCAGCGGCGGAAAGTGATTCCGTTTGTCTTGTTGTTGAATTTCTCCGGATAAATATCGTAGAACGGTTTCAGCTCGGAGTTTTTCAGGATCTCGGTGTGCAGTGCTGCAACGCCGTTAACAGAAAATCCGTAGTGGATATCCATGTGTGCCATATGGACGCGCTGATCCTTATCGATGATCGCTACTTTCTCATCTTTGTATTTCTTCTTTGCCTGTGCGTCCAGCTCGTGGATAATCGGCATCAGGTGCGGAACAACCTCCTCGAGGTAATCGATCGGCCATTTTTCCAGTGCCTCTGCCAGGATGGTGTGGTTGGTGTAAGCACAGGTCTTGCTTACAACATCGATGGCTTCCTGCATGGTAAAGCCTCTCTCCTGCAGCAGACGGATCAGCTCCGGAATCACCATGGACGGATGGGTATCGTTGATCTGGATCACAACGTGATCATACAGCCTGTGCAGATCATAGCCCTTCTGCTCGCACTCCATCAGGATAAACTGTGCGCCGTTGCTGACCATGAAATACTGCTGGTAGATACGAAGCAGCTGTCCGGCACGGTCGCTGTCATCCGGGTAGAGGAACAGTGTCAGGTTTTTCTGGATCTGATGCTTGTCAAAGTTGATGCTGTCTGATGGAACGATGCTCTCGTCTACAGTGTCTACATCGAACAGATGAAGACGGTTGCAGCCATTGTTGTAACCCGGTACGTCGATATCATACAGGGTAGAATGCATCGTGAAGTTTTTATACGGAACCGCAAAGGATACCGGCTGTCTAACGAGCCAGCTCTCATTTGTGATCCATGGATTTTTCACTTCTTTCTGTTTGTGGTCGACCAGAAGCTGGCGGAACAGACCGAAGTGATAATTAAGGCCGATACCGTCTCCCGGCAGGCCAAGCGTTGCGATAGAATCAAGGAAGCATGCTGCCAGACGGCCGAGACCTCCGTTTCCAAGGGACGGCTCCATTTCCATCTCCTCGATCTCGGTCAGCTCTCTTCCGTGAGCTGCAAGTGCTTTTTCAACTTCCTCGTACATGCCAAGGTTAATCAGGTTATTGGACAGCAGTTTTCCGATCAGAAACTCTGCTGAAATATAATACAGCTTCTTACTTCCGGTGTTTCTTTTGCGACCTGCCATCTCCTGTTTGGTGATAACCATCAGGGCTTCAAAGATTTCGCTCTTTGTGCAGTTGTCCAGATCTCTTCCAAAACGCTCTTTTAAGATTGCCTGAATTCTTTCTTCCATTTTTTTCTCCTCGTATTGCTGTGGATAAATTCCCACAGTGTCATTTAGTTGCGCTGCCATTCCGGATTTCCTGCAATTGGCAGCTTTCGCAGTTCCATTCAAAGCTTTTCCCTGAATGGGACGGTTCACTTCTGAATCACTTTTGGGGGCAGCGAAACAGCAAATATTTTACTGCTGCGCGATCCGCGACTTCGTAGATTCCCTTACGACGAGTTCCCCATCGTATACTTTGCTGCAGGGTTCTTCTTTTCCTGAAATTAAGGAAAACAGCATCTTCGCCGTCTCTGCGGCAAGCTGCTCCACCGGCTGACGGATCGTTGTGATGCTGGGTATATAATACTCTCCTGCATCAATTCCGTCAAATCCGGCAACGGAAATATCATCCGGCACGGTAAGCCCGGCCTCTTTTAAGGCACGGCACGCACCGATTGCCAGCGTATCCGCGGTGGCATACAGCGCGGAAAACTCCGTCTTTTTTTCCAGAATTTCTTTTGTTATCTTGTACCCTGTGGCGAAAGAATACGTGTCGTCCTTCGTCATATGAAATACCAGATCAGGGTCATAAGGTATCCCATGATCCAGTAAAGCCTGGCGGTACGCATTCAGACGGAGCCGTCCGATACTGATGTCGTCCTCGCAGGCGGTAATGATGGCAATGCGCCGGTGCCCGAGACCACAGAGATAATCTACCATCTTATAGCTTTCCCTGTAGTCATCGACCGATACGCTCGCGCACGGTTTTCCTCCGTCTGAAACCGCCCCGATTGTACTGATCACGTACGGAACCGGGATCTGCGCCATTTTCTCATGCGGATGCGTAAAGTTTCCGCCGAGGAAAATGATGCCGCGCAGCCGTTTTTCTTTGACGATCTCGATCGCGGAGTCTACCTCATTTGCCTTTTCCTCTACTCGCTCAATAATGCAGGCGTATTTCTTTTTTCGCACAACCTCTTCAATCACACTGATCATGTTGTTGAAGAACATGTTGTCCATGCCTTTTACCAGAATGGCAATCGCTTTGGCATTCGACCGCTTCAGGTTTCTGGCACTGTTGTTCGGTACGTAATTCGATTCAGCAATCACCTTTAAAATCATCTCTTTTGTTTCCGGATTGATGTCCGGATGATTGTTCATCGCTCTCGATACGGTACTCACGCCTACCTTACATTTGCGGGCAATGTCCCTGATTGTTACCTGTTCCATATTCTGCAGGCCTCTCCTTTAAACTCTGTACCTGTTCTGCCGGAATCTCTTCCGGCTTGTTTCCCCGGCCTGTTTTGCTTTCTTTCCAGCGCGTGTTTTTATTTTGTAATACGTGCTGTAATCTGTGTCAGCCGATGAATTCTCTTGGCCAGCTCCGGTGTAAACTGTCCCGGAAGCAGGCGCCATTTCCAGTTATTTCCAAGTGTGGACGGATAGTTGATTCTTGCCTCCGTGCCAAGGCCTAAAAACTCCTGCATCGGAGTGACAGCCAGATTTGCCACACTCTCCATTGACATGCGGATAAAATCCCACGGCAGCTCCTCATCGGTACTCTTTGCATTTCCCATATACTCTTTGGAGAATTCGCGGTCTTCCTCGCTCATCACATAATACCAGCCAAGAATCGTATCGTTGTCGTGTGTTCCGGTGTAAACAACACAGTTTCTCTCGTAATTGTGCGGCAGATAATCGCTCTCCTCACGGGAGTCAAAAGCAAACTGCAGCACCTTCATACCAGGATAGCCGGATTCTTTCACCATTTCGATCACGCTCTCAGTAAGGTATCCCAGGTCTTCTGCGATAACGTCCACATCGCCGAGCTTTTCTTTGACGGTATTGAACAGGTCCATGCCCGGTCCTTTTTCCCAGTGGCCGCGCTCTGCCGTCTGATCACCGAATGGGATGGAATAATATTCATCAAATCCGCGGAAATGGTCGATGCGGACAGTATCGTACAGTTTAAACACGTGAGCCAGACGTAACAGCCACCATGCATAACCTGTGCTCTTATGGTAATCCCATCTGTATAACGGGTTGCCCCAGAGCTGTCCGGTTGCGGAGAACGCATCCGGCGGGCATCCGGCAACTGCTTTTGGCTGGTTGTCCTCATCAAACTGGAACAGAACCGGATTTGCCCAGGTGTCAGCGCTGTCAAATGCCACATAAATCGGAATATCACCGATGATACGGATACCCTTTTCATTTGCGTATGCTTTCAGTGCTTTCCACTGTTTCAGGAACATAAACTGCTGGAATTTGTAAAATGCAACCTCCCCGGCAAGTTCTTCCCGTTTCTGATTCAGTGCTGCTTCTTCTCTGTCCTTTAATTCTGCCGGCCACTCACTCCAGCTGATTCCGCCGAGTGCATCCTTAATCGCCATATACAGCGCATAATCCTCCAGCCAGTAACCATTTTCCGATACAAATGCATCATATACGTCATCTGCCGCAAATCTTTCAAATGCTTTTCTGAGTACTTTGAAACGGGACAGATAAATCTTTTCGTAATCAATATACTCTGCATTGTCGCCGAAATCGCACGCATCACACTCTTCTTCTGTCAGAAGTCCCTCTTTTACCAGGGTCTCCAGATCAATAAAATATGGATTTCCTGCAAAAGTAGAGAACGACTGGTACGGCGAATCTCCATATCCCGTCGGTCCAAGTGGAAGAATCTGCCAGTAGCTCTGGCCGGCCTCCTCCAGGCGATCCACAAATTCATACGCTTCTTTCGAAAAACATCCGATACCATATCGGGACGGCAGCGAAGCTACCGGAAGTAAAATACCACTTGTTCTCATTTTTAAACCCTTTCTCCTTGTCGTTTTTTCTATCCATCCGACCCCACAAATACATAATTCCTGTTCACGGATACGCAGCAAATTGTAACTTATACAGCCCTTCTAGCCAGCTCATTTTGTTTCGTAAAAACAGGGCTGCCTGTATCTCGTCTGTATTTCCGGAAACGGTGTCGGTAACGTTTCCGGAACTCGTTATATTTACAATACCATACTCTGCATCAAAAAACAACCCCCAAACCCCTTATCATATTTACCAAATATTGAATCCTCTGTTTATTCAAAACAACGAATTTGCATTTTTGTAACGATGCAAAACCATACCGCAGCATGCGGGGACGGAACCACTTTGGAGGCTTGGAAATCATGAATATTCCAGGCCTCCCGCATAGATTCTTCCTCCGCATGCTGTCTTTTGCGGTATCTGTTTTTCACTTAAAACTCCAGAATAATCTTTGTTCCGGTTCCAAGCGTACTCTCAATTTTAATCTTCGCATCATGAAGAATTGCTCCATGCTTCACAATGGAAAGTCCAAGTCCGGTACCTCCCGTTTCGCGGGAATGACTCTTATCCACACGATAGAACCGTTCAAAGATCCGCTCCTGATCTTCCTTTGCAATTCCAATTCCGGTATCTGCCACAGATACCACTGCCCGTCCGTTTCTTCCGCGTGAAACCGTCACTTCAACTTCACCGTCCTTGCGGTTGTACTTGATCGCATTGTCGCAGAGATTGTAGATCATCTCATAGAGAACCTGTCGTGCACCTTTGATCCGGCAGCTCTCTCCTCTCAGTGTCATCTTCACCTGCTGCTCCTTTGCCCGTATGGAAAGATGTCCCTCGACATCACGGCAGGTCTGCATCAGATCCACTTCCTCCATCGGGATTGACTGGTCGTTTTCGTCCAGTCTGGACAGCTTGATAATATCCTCGACAAGAGAGCTTAACCGGCTCGCCTCACTGTGGATTCTGCCCGCAAATTTGGGAATATCCTCCGGTTTTACCATGTTGTTTTCGATGATCTCCGCATATCCGGAAATCGACATCAGCGGTGTTTTCAGCTCATGTGACACATTGGCTGAAAACTCACGGCGCATCACCTCGGCTTTCTGTTTTTCCGTCACATCCAGCACCAGGATTACCGCACCGGATACAACACGGTCCACACGCACCGGATTTGCAAGAAGCTGATAGACTCTTCCATTTATCTCCAGCATCCGTTCCTCGGAACTGCCCTCCAGCGCATGATCCAGTGCCTCCTTCAGCTGCTCGTTGCGGCTGACTGTCACGATATTGTGGTTGATGCACTCCTCCGCTGTCACATCAAACAGATTCTGTGCCGAACGGTTGATGGAAAGTACGACCGACTGGTTTGTCACGATCAGACCATCCTTCATATATTCCGTGATTGCAAGATACTCCTCCTGATTATGGCGGAGCTCCTCCATCTGCTGCTGAATCTGCTTCTGCTGCTGATGAATTCTTCCAAGCAGCGGACTCAATTCCTCATACGCTTTGTTGTCCAGCGGATGATTCAGATCAATCTCATTGATCGGCTTTACGAGTGCCTTTGTCATATGGCTGACCATCATCAGCTCTACGACAAGAACTGCCGCAATCAGCACAGCCACAAGCCATATATTCCGCAGCATCACACCGAACACACTGTCCGTTGTCAGGGAAACACGGATGATTTTTCCATTGTCCAGGCGCAATGCCGTATAATATGTTTTGCTCCGCAGGGTCTCGGAATAACGGGAAATATTGCTTTCCCCGGTCTTTTCCGCCTCAATCACCTCCGGCCGCCCGGAATGGTTTCCCATCATGTTCTCATCCTCGACCGAATCAAACAGAACGGTTCCGTCCGTGTCAATCAGGGTAACCCGGCTTGCCGTAATCTTGCCGGCCGGTTTATCCAGACTGTCATCACCCATCTTGTCCAGAAAATACCTGTAATACTCACATTCATTTCTCACCGAAACACGAAGCTGCTCCGCCGTATTGTTGTACATTGCCCAGCTCATGGTGAAAAAAGTCAGGATAATCGCAGCGATAATCAACGCTCCCGCATGTTGAAAGACTTTTTTACGCATCTTACTTTCTCAGCCTCCTATCCGGTATCCCACGCCGCGGACCGTCTCGATCAGCTCGCCGCATTCGCCCAGCTTCTGGCGGAGTGTACGCACATGAACGTCTACCGTACGGGTTTCTCCGTCAAAATCATAGCCCCAGACATGGCCGAGCAGACGGTCTCTCGTAAGGACAATTCCTTTATTTTCCATTAAAAATTTCAGCAGTTCAAACTCTTTTAAGGTCAGGGTAACCTTCTCCCCTTTGGCCAGAACCTGATGCTGTTTCACCTGGATCTGCAGATCCCCGGTCTCCAGCACATCGTTTTCCTTCTCTTCTTTTCCGGCACGGCGCAGCACGGCACGTACCCTTGCGATAAATTCCATCATGCCGAACGGCTTGGTAATATAGTCATCGGCTCCGCAGTCAAGGCCCATGACCTTATCATACTCAGCGCCCTTTGCCGTTACCATAATGACCGGAATTTCCTTTGTTACTTCCGATGCCTTGAGGCGTGAAAGAATTTCAAGACCATCCTCTCCCGGAAGCATGATATCCAGGAGAATCAGATCCGGAAGCTGTTCTGCAATAGCTGCATTCAGCTCTTTTCCGCTTTCCAGGCCTCTTGCGGTAAAACCGCTCGATTCCAGTGTGTATACGATCAGTTCCCGTATATTTCTTTCATCTTCCACGCAGTAGATCATCTGTTATTCCCCTTTATGGTGACCGTTAATGGAGTACACAACCCATTCCGCAATGTTTGTTGCATGGTCACCGATTCTTTCATAATATTTTGCAATCATCAGATAGTCCAGAGACTGGACATCTGTGGTAATTCCCTTTCGCATACCCTGCAGAATTTCATCCTTGACCTCATCAAAAAGATCATCCACGATATCATCGAAATCGATAACCTCCCGTGCAAGCTTCAGATCCTGCTTAACGTATGCATCGATGCATTTTGTTACCATAGAAGCTGTTACTTTCGCCATATCCTTCAGACGGATGCTTGCATCCGGCACACCAAGACTCGTTACTTTTACGATATCCGCAATATCCGCTGCCTGGTCTCCGATCCGCTCCATATCGGTAATCATTTTTAATGCCGCAGATACCTGGCGCAGATCACGTGCTACCGGCTGCTGCTGTAAAATGATGCGGAAGCAGAGATCCTCGATCTCCCGTTCTTTCGCATCGACAACCTGGTCTTTTTTGATAATCTCTTCTGCCGCTCTCTGGTTTCCCTCCAGCAGAACCTCATATGTCCGTCCGATTGCCTGCTCGCAGAGTGCGCCAAGCTCAATCAGCTCCGTGTGCAGAATTTCCATCTGCTGCTCAAATCTTTCCCTCATATCAGCCAAACCTCCCTGTAATGTAATCCTCTGTCCGTTTATCCTTCGGCATGGAGAAGATCTGTTCGGTCTCTCCGTATTCTACTACCTCTCCTAACAGGAAAAATGCGGTTTTGTCGGAAATTCTGGCTGCCTGCTGCATATTGTGGGTTACCATGATAATAGTATAATCTTTTTTCAGTTCTACCGCAAGATCTTCGATTTTGGACGTAGAAATCGGATCCAGTGCCGAGGTTGGTTCATCCATCAGAAGAACCTCCGGCTGTACGGCAAGAGCACGCGCAATGCAAAGACGCTGCTGTTGTCCGCCGGACATGCCAAGTGCGCTTTTCTTCAAACGGTCCTTCACCTCATCCCAGATTGCTGCCTGTCGAAGAGACTGTTCCACAATATCATCCAGCTTCGCTTTGGAACGGATACCATGAGTTCTCGGTCCGTAGGCGATATTGTCGTAAATGCTCATCGGGAACGGATTTGGTTTCTGAAATACCATGCCGACCCGTTTGCGGAGTCCGTTGACATCCATTTTTCCGCTGTAGATGTTTTCTCCGTCCAGCAACATTTCACCGGTGATCCGGCAGCCCGGAACGAGATCGTTCATTCTGTTGATGGATTTTAACAGGGTCGATTTACCACAGCCGGAAGGTCCGATAAAAGCCGTCACTTCATTGGCATCAATGCTCAAGTTGATATTTTTTAATGCATGAAAGTCTCCGTAATAAAGATCCATATTGGATACATCTATTTTGCTCATGTTTTTTCCTCGTCTCTCTTTTATTTCTTTGCAATTTTCTTCGCAATCATTCCGGAACAGCCGTTGATCAGAAGGACAATCAGCATCAGGATGACGCCGGTTGCATACATCTGATTCATATAAAGGCCTTCACTGGAAAGTGCATACATATGAACGGCAAGGGTACGGCCGGAATCCATAAGGCCTGCCACCTTTGCAATCGTTCCTGCTGTGAAAAGAAGTGCTGCCGTCTCTCCTACGACACGGCCTGTCGCAAGAATGACACCGGAAAGAATGCCGGGGACGGCAGATGGAAGAACAATTTTAAAAATCGTACGAAGCTTTCCGGCTCCCAGTCCAAAGCTTGCTTCCCGATAGGAATCCGGAACCGATTTTAAGGCTTCTTCTGCTGTTCGCATAATCAGCGGAAGAATCATGATGGCAAGGGTACAGGCACCGGACATCATCGAGTATCCCATTTTCAGGGTTTTCGTAAAAAACAGCATACCGAACAAACCGTAAACGATCGACGGAATACCGGAAAGGGTCTCTGCCGTAATCCGGATCAGCCCAACCAGTTTTCCGCGTTTGTTGGCATATTCAACCAGATAAATCGCCGAGAAAATGCCGAGGGGCGCAGCAAGCAGCAGGGAAAGTACTGTCATCGTAACAGTGTTGATGATCGCCGGAAGCATCGTAACATTCTCTGTATTATAGGTCCATGCAAACTGCTCCAGTGTCAGGTTTTTCACACCGTGGATCAGAATAAATCCAACCAGAAAAACCAGAATAGCAAGTGCAAGAATGGCCGCTCCACAGGTAATTCCGGTCAGTACCGAAGAAAAAACACTTTTGTGATACGTAACCTTTGTTCTTTCTTTTTCTTTTGTATTTATTTTTACAGCTTCCATTGTATTTACAGCTCCATTTCCTTTAATCACCATAATGTACCCTCCGGTTCAGCATAGACACCGATAAATTGATCAGCAGGATAAAGACAAACAGCACAACACCCGTTGCAATCAGCGCTTCCCGGTGAAGTCCGGATGCATATCCCATCTCCAGTACAATATTGGCTGTCATGGTACGAAGGCCTTCTGTGATTCCTTTTGGCATACGAGGCTGGTTTCCGGCAATCATAATCACTGCCATCGTCTCTCCGATGGCGCGTCCGATGCCAAGAACGATGCCGGCCAGGATTCCGGATTTTGCCGCCGGGACAACTGCAAAGAAAACGCTCTGGGAATGCGTGGCACCAAGACCAAGGCTTGCTTCATAGTAGGATTCCGGAACACTCGTAATGGCGGATTCTGTTACACCGACCACGGTCGGAAGAATCATAACGGCCAAAAGAATGGATGCCGTCAGCATTGTGTTTCCGTTTTTGCCGGTCAGCTGTGCCATCAATGGGACGATCACGACCAGTCCGAAAAATCCATATACGATAGACGGAATACCGGCCATCAGGTTAATACCTGATTTGCAGATGCCGTAAAACTTTTTCGGACAGTAACGGGAAAGAAACACCGAAGTAAGAATGGCAACCGGCACACCCATCAGGATTGCAAGGCCGGTCACGCAGATACTGCCGACAATCATCGGCAGGATACCGAAAATGTTGTTTCCCGGTTTCCACACGGTACCGGTCAAAAATTTCAGCGGTCCGATTTTAAAAATAGCAGGAACGCCATTCATGAACAGGAAAATGCAGATCAGTGCAACAGCCAGTACGGAGCAGCACGCCGCAATCAGGAATACAAGTTTCATGATCGTTTCTCTTAGTTTCATAAGATAAATCCTTTCATTTCATTGTTTCGCGGAGCGTGTTTGAAAAAGACTTTCGTTTTTTTCCTTACGAACTGCTTTTTCAAGCACGTTCCGAAAGACAGCTTCTTTTTCTGAACATTTTCGGATACGGAAGTAAGAGCGATTTTCCATTGTTCGCCCTTACTTCTTTTTCCATTGCTTTATACATTCTTTATTTTACATCTGCCCAGTCGGTTGTGTCGCCAACATAGATGCTCTTTACCTGATCGCTGGTCAGCCCGTCGGTCGGGTTCTCTTTGTTTACGATGACAGCAATACCGTCGGTTGCGATTACGGTTGCGGTAAGCCCTGAGGATTTCTCCTCATCCTTTAAGTCACGGGATGCCATACCGATGTCGCAGAGACCGTCGCTTGCGGAAGTGATACCTGTTGTGGAATCGCTCTGCTGTACTTCGATGTTAGCGTTTGAATTTACTTTTGTATAAGCCTCTTTTAATTTTTCCATCAGTGGTGTTACAGAGGAAGATCCTGCTACCACAACCTTTTCACCGCTGCAGTTTCCTTCGTAGGCTTTGGTATCTTTGATTGCAATATATCCGTCATCTGAAACAACCTGCTGTCCGTCGGTGCTTAAGATGTAGTCCATGAAATCCTGTGCATCTGCGGAAAGACCGTCTTTTGTTACAATGTTGAACGGACGGCTTACTTTATAGGAACCGTTTTCTACGTTCTCTGCGCTTGCCTCTGCTCCGTCGATTTTCAGTGCTTTGACTTCATCATTTAAGGATCCAAGGGAGATATAACCGATTGCGTACTGGTTACCTGCCACTGTGCTCATCATAACGGAAGTATTGTTGGTGATCTGTGCATCAACGGTGGTGTTGTCTACTTTCTCACCTGCATCGTTTTTCTCTTCTACACCGAACAGCTCGATGAATGCACCTCTGGTACCGGAACCATCCTCACGGGAGATCACGCTGATCTGTCCGGAGAAATCTCCGCCTGCTGCGTTGCTGTCACCGTCTGTGCTGCCATCTGCCTCTGTTGCAGAAGCCTCTTTTGTAGTGTCTGCTGTGAAAGAACTGCTGCTGTCGCTGCTTCCACATCCTGCAAGCATTCCTGCAGCCATCATTGCGGTTAAGGTGATTGCAATTACTTTTCTCTTCATAATATTCTTTTCTCCTCTTTTCACACGGGATTTTTGTGATTTCTATTTTGTAAAATCGCAATCCCGACGTTTTTTACATTTCGTTTTTACAGGTTTCATCATAACAACGGCGTGTAAAATGCAAAATCTCAGAGATGTTAAGTTTATGTAAAACATGAGTTTTTTCTTTTTTACATTCCATTTTTCCGGTCGTAAACCGCTCCGTCACATCTCTCGCAAGTGGCACATTTTTTCCGCGCAGTGCAATCTTGCCCAAAGGATCTTTTTCTCCGCAGGAAATTCCAACAAGATTTCCCATAGAAAAAAGGCTCCCCGGAATACTCT
>OLQG01001188.1_pt1 | contig 17456 bp, 20 predicted proteins | sample 1672221 | NCBI WGS metagenome assembly OLQG01 (sample SAMEA3136660, study PRJEB25190) | human gut metagenome | biome: human gut; feature: human-associated habitat; material: faeces | place: Austria | collected 2013
ATCCTCTGGAAGTTATTGACAAATACGGCGCAGATGCACTTCGACTGACTTTGATCACAGGTAATGCACCTGGAAATGATATGCGTTTCTACTGGGAGCGTGTAGAGTCCAGCCGTAATTTTGCAAACAAAATCTGGAATGCATCCCGTTTCATTATGATGAATCTGGAAGGCAAGACTGTAACAGAGCCGGCAGATCTGAATGATCTATGCTTTGAAGACAAATGGATCCTTTCCAAGCTGAACACTGTGATTCGTGATGTTACAGAGAATATGGATAAATACGAGCTCGGAATCGCTGTACAGAAAGTTTATGACTTCCTGTGGGATGAACTCTGCGACTGGTACATTGAGATGGCGAAAGTTCGTCTCTGGAAAGCAGATGAAGATCCGAAAGCAGCAAACGATGCACTCTGGACGTTGAGAACAGCCCTGACCGAAGGTCTGAAACTTCTTCATCCGTATATGCCGTTTATTACAGAAGAGATCTACTGTACACTTCTTCCGGAAGAAGAGTCTATCATGATTTCCGACTGGCCGGTATATCAGGAAGCATGGGTATTCACGGAAGCCGAAAAAGCAGTTGAAAGCTTCAAAGAAGCAGTTCGTGGCATCCGTAATACACGTACTGAGATGAATGTACCGATGAACCGCAAGACCAGCCTTCACATTGTCGGCAAAGATGCTGAGACATGTGCAAGATATGAAGCATGCAAGAAATCTTTTGTGAATCTCGCATTTGCAAAAGAGATCCTTGTACAGGAAGGCAAAGAAGGCATTGGTGAGGATGCAGTATCTGTAGTTGTATCCGATGCAGTCGTTTATATGCCGCTTGAAGATCTGGTTGACCGCGAAAAAGAGATGGAACGCCTTAAAAAAGAGCAGGATCGTCTCACGAAAGAAATCGCAAGATGCCAGGGAATGCTGAGCAATCCGAACTTTGTCAATAAAGCTCCGGAAGCAAAAGTAAACGCAGAAAAAGAAAAACTTCAGAAATACGAAGAAATGATGGAAAAAGTAAATACACAGCTTAAACAGATGGAGAAATAATAAAGGAGCATTTGGATGAGATTGTATAAAGTGTGCAATAAAATTTCTTTGTTGCTTCATGCACTTTGCAGTGCTGCCGGTTACTTCCTGATTGAAGCGATCAGCCGCCATTCTTTCGTTGAGGCATGGAATTATATGACAGGAAAACCGCTGGTATTTGCATACAATGCGGGACTGATCTTTGTTACCAGCCTAATCGCGTATCTGTTCCGCCGGAGGACATTCTGGCGAGTGCTGATCGCAATATTCTGGCTGCTTCTCGGAATCATAAACGGCATAATCCTTGCAAACAGGGTTACACCGTTTACAGGTCCCGATCTGCATCTTCTGACGGATGGTATGGCAATCTTAAACAAGTATCTGCCTGCATGGGGTGTGATAATTGCATTGATTGTGCTGGGACTGTTTGTCCTTATTCTTCTGGCGCTTCTTATCAGGGGACCGAAGTATAAACGCAGAGTGAAATTTCGCTATGATCTTTTAATGGTAGTTGTCGCTGTGGCAGCATTTGCAGGAATCACGCAGCTTGCTCTGGATAAGAGAGTACTTTCCAATTATTTTGGTAATATTGCATTTGCCTATGAGGATTACGGATATCCATATTGTCTGGCAGTTACGATCTTTGATACAGGAATCAGCTGCCCAAGGGATTATTCCGAAAAGGAGATCCGGAGAATTGAGAAGACAGAAGACAACCTTCCGGCGACCAGCGATAGCAGTAAGCCGAACATTCTTTTCCTGCAGCTGGAATCTTTCTTTGATCCGACACTGGTCAATTATCTGAAGATTTCGGAAGACCCGATTCCGAATTTCCGGAAACTTATGAAGGAGTACACCTCCGGTTATTATAAAGTTCCGGCCGTAGGTGCCGGTACCGCAAATACCGAGTTTGAATCAATCACCGGTATGAGTCTGCATTATTTCGGACCGGGTGAGTATCCATATAAGAGTATTCTGAAAGAAACGACTTGCGAAAGTGCACCTTATGTACTGAAAAATCTGGGTTATACCACACATGCGGTACATAACAATGAAGCCAATTTCTATGGAAGAAGGAGTATTTTCCCGAATCTTGGATTTGATACTTTTACTTCGGCAGAATATATGCCGGAAGAAGAAGATAAGAACCCGCTTGGCTGGACAAAGGATGAAGTTCTGACAGATGAGATTCTTAAATGTCTGGATTCTACGAATGGATCGGATTATATTTATACGATTTCCACGCAGGGACATGGTGCTTATCCGGAAGAACAGCTGATCGATGATCCGGAGATCACCGTTACCGGTGCAGCTACCGAAGCACAGAATAATCAGTGGGAATACTACTGTAACGAAATCCATGAGATGGATAATTTTGTAAAAGAACTGACAGATGCACTTGCAGATTATCCGGAAGACGTGATCCTTGTTATGTATGGTGACCACCTTCCGACTATGGGACTGACAGTTGAAGATCTGAAAAATAAATATCTGTTCCAGACACAGTATGTTATGTGGGACAATTTCGGCATGGAAAAGAAAGACGTCAATCTGGCAGCTTATCAGATGGCGGCTGAGGTAATGGACCGTGCCGGAATCCATGAAGGAACGATCTTCCGTTATCATCAGGCAAGAAGAAACACCAGAAACTATCAGGTGGATCTGGAAACACTGCAGTATGATCTGTTGTATGGAGACCGTTATTCTTATAAAGAAAACGGAGAGACTTTTGAGCGGACCAAAATGCATATGGGTCTTTATGATGTATCATTGGAATCTATGGAACTTGTTTCGGATACGGACTTCACTTATCGGCTGAAGGGTACGAATTTCACACCGTCCAGTCAGGTAAAACTGAACGGCGAATGGGTAGATACCGTATATATCAACCCTACGACGCTGATGATCTCAGGAACGGAGTTAAACGATTTTGACAGGGTTTCCGTTTCGCAGCGAAGCAACAGCTCGACGAGAAAAGCACTGAGCAAGAGCTACGATCGATCGGCATATATGCTGTATTCTGAAAACAAATGGAAACTTCCGACGGAAGAGAATGAATCCTGACGAATAAAAGATTACGATTAGTACTGGACATCTTTCACCACTCATATATAATGATATCGTAGCGTTCTGATTTTTTTAAGAGCGGAACGCTGCGAATACATTAGATAAAGTGGTGAATTTTTTTATGAATTACGAAGAAGCTGTTGCTTATATTGAAGAAACTCCGAAATTTACAACCAAAAACAAACTGGAACATACAAAAGAATGCCTGAGACGTCTCGGCAGTCCCGAAGAGCGCTTTAAGGTCATTCACGTAGCAGGAACAAACGGAAAGGGCAGTACCTGTGCCTTCCTGACATCAATCCTTCGTGAGGCAGGATATTCCTGCGGGTTATTTACTTCTCCGCATCTTGTTGTGATCAATGAGCGATTTCAGATCAATGAAAAAAATATTGATGATGACACTTTTCTGCATGCCTTTGAAAAAGTAAAAAAGCTTGCAGATGAACTTGTCGCAGAGGGCAGTTATCATCCGACGTATTTTGAATTCCTGTTTCTGATGGGAATGGTGATATTTGCCGATGCAGGTGTGGATTATGTAGTCCTTGAGACAGGACTCGGTGGAAAACTGGATGCAACGACTGCAGTAGAACATCCGCTGGCATGTGTGATCACATCAATCAGTTTTGACCATATGCAGTATCTGGGAAACACGATTACTGCGATTGCAGGCGAAAAGGCTGGCATCATTGTGCCAGGAGTACCGGTGATCTATGACGGTAATGATGCGGAAGCGGCAAAAGTCATCAGTGAGAGGGCACAGGAGCTGGGAAGTCCATATTATGAAGTGAAGAGAGAGGATGCAGAGATCCTCCGAAATACAATGTCGGGCATTGATTTTTCATTTAAGAATGAGTATTATGGAAATACAATATTTTCCATACCGTTTATAGCAAAGTATCAGGTTATGAACAGTATGCTTGCGCTGAAAACAATCGAGGTTATGAAGAATCATATTTCTGTCTCTGAAGATGCAGTATGTCGTGGTGTCCGTGAGACACGCTGGCAGGGACGTATGGAAACTGTTCTTCCGGGTGTGATCGTGGACGGAGCACATAATGAGGACGGTGTTGAGAAATTTGTTGAAACTGCCGCTCATTTTCAGAAAGAGTATCCGCTGACACTTCTTTTTTCGGCTGTGGATGACAAGGATTATACAGATATGATCCGGACAATTCTGGACAAGATCAGCTTCTGCCATGTGATCGTAACACAGGTGGGAGGGTATCGTAAGGTCCCTGCGGAGCACCTTGCAGAGATATTTAAAGAGCAGGGATGTCCGAGCGCGGAAGCGTGTGAAAATGTGGAGATGGCATTTAAGAAGGCACTTGAGCAGAAGGGCGAGGATGGTATGCTGTTCTGCGTTGGTTCTCTTTATCTGGTAGGCGAGATCAAGACGGCTATCCTGAAGGGAATCAGAAAATAAAGGAGAACGATATGATCGATTACGAAGAAGAACTGAAAAAATTTGAACCATGTCTGGATGTTACAGACGCTGAAGGTGCGATTTATGACAGAGAGCTGACAGATATTCTGGATGTACTTCAGGAAGTCTTAAGAGAAGCCAAGAGTAACCGACGGATAAAGTAAATATAAGGAGAACTACATGAACTGTATGAACTGCGGTGCATTTCTCACAGACCGGGATCTCGATTACTGCCCGAACTGTGGATATAATGTGCTGATTCAGAAAAAAGTAGATTACCTGTCCAAAGTTTTCTATAATCAGGGGCTGGAAAAGGCAAGTATTCGTGACCTTTCCGGTGCAATTGCCTGTCTGAAACAGAGCCTTATGTATGACAAAAGAAATATCCAGGCGCGTAATCTTCTGGGACTGGTTTATTTTGAGACGGGAGAGGTAGTTTCTGCGCTCAGCGAATGGGTGATCAGCAAAAACCTTCAGCCGACAAGAAATCAGGCATCCGAGTATATCAATAAACTGCAGGCAAACCCGAATAAGCTTGCAGCAATCAATGAAACGATCAAGAAATACAATCATGCACTGCTTCTGTGCAGGGAAGGGCATGAGGATATGGCTGCGATCCAGCTGCGTAAGATCCTTGCACAGAACTCAAAGCTGATCAAGGGATATCATCTTCTGGCACTTATCCAGATCAAAAACGAAGAATGGAACCGTGCGCGAAGAACCCTCAAAAAAGCTGCCAGAATCGATAAGACAAATACAACAACACTTCGATTCTTACGTGAAGTAGACGAGCAGACGGGAGTGACCACAAAACTCGAAAAGAAAAATAAAAAAGGTCTGTTCCGTTCCGGAAAGATAAAAGCGGATGAAGATACAGATCTTTTAAATGTGGATCGTATGACTCCGCAGACAATATACAAAGAGCATTCACGCATTTCAGCATTCTTTATACTGGTCACAGGTATTCTTGCAGGTGCTGCGGCATTCTGGCTCCTTGCGGTCCCGTCAATACGTCAGGGAATCTATCAGGAGGCTAACCAGCAGATTGTGCAGTACAGTGAATCGCTTGCAAGTCAGGGCGCCGAGCTCAATAAAGCACAGGGTGAAGCGAAAGAATCCGGTGATACGGTAGAGTCCGTGACACAGGAACTGACAACTGAGCAGGCAAAGAGCGAGAGCTATCAGGCTCTTCTGATGGCGCTCAGCTATTATCAGCAGCAGGATATTGACGATGCGGCTGTAGAGATACAGAAGGTACATGTGGACGTCCTTACAGATGCTCAGAAGTCGATTTATACAACAATCAAGAATGCAACCGGTGTGGCTGGTGTTGGTGACACAGAACCGGCACAGAAATCTTCTGACAGCGGGGATGGAAGCAGTGATGACGGAAGTGATTACAGCTCGGACGACGGAAGTGACTACAGCGACTATAGTGATGACAGCGGAGATTACGGAGATGAATAAAATTTGACAATAAGAAGAACCTCAGATAAGGGGATGTGCCATATGGCATGTCTCCTTTTTGTATTTATGTAATAGGAAATTACTCCGTAATGTTCCTATTACATAAAAACGCTCCGCGAGGATGCGACCAGATGCATGAGGAACATGTCTGCTTTGTTCTAGTGGGGAGATGCGCCGGTGGTGTGTCTGTGGATTCTTTTTTAAAACAGGTTAGGGGGAGTGAAAATGCAGGAAATGTATAAACTTGAGGGGACAGTACTTACTGTGGTTCTTCCGCAGGATGTGGATCATCCGGTAACGGACCTCGTACGCCGGGAGACGGATCATATTATAAATCAGAATTATATACGCACAATTATTTTTGATTTTACACATACGGAATTTATGGACAGTTCCGGGGTGGGGCTTCTGATGGGACGATACCGGGCAATGGGAATGCGCAAAGAGAGCATACGGGCAGCAGGTGTAAGCCGCCACATAGACCGGCTTTTACATTTGTCCGGATTGCATCGCTATATAGAAATTCAGACAGCAGAGGAGGAAGAAGCATGAAGGAAAATACAAACGAAATGATTCTGGTATTTGACAGTGTTCCGGCAAATGAAGGACTGGCAAGGGTAACCGCAGCATCTTTCTGCACGCAGCTCAATCCGACACTGGAAGAAGTGGCAGATCTGAAGACCGCAGTTTCGGAGGCTGTGACGAACTGCATCATTCACGGATATGAAGGTAAAATAAACAAGATCGAAATGAAACTACAGTATCATGGGAACGAACTGTATGTGCATATTACAGATTATGGAATCGGAATTACGGACATTGAGAAGGCGATGGAACCTATGTATACGTCGAAGCCGGATCATGAGCGTTCGGGGATGGGATTTACTTTTATGGAGGCATTTATGGATGAGATACGTGTAGAATCACAGCCGGGAAAGGGGACTACTGTTCATATGAAGAAGACCATTGGCAGGAAGAGATAAATGCCGGAGGACACTCTTGCCCTGATCGGGCGCGCGCACCAGGGGGATAAAGAGGCGAGAGAGCGCCTGTTTCATGAAAATACAGGACTGATCTACTGTACGGCAAAGCGCTTTCTGGGACGTGGTGTGGATATGGAAGATCTCTTTCAGATCGGAAGTATCGGACTTCTGAAAGCAGTGGACAAATTTGATACATCTTATGATGTGAAATTTTCCACATATGCCGTGCCGATGATCATCGGAGAGATCAAACGTTTCCTGCGGGATGACGGAATCCTGAAGGTCAGCAGATCTGTTAAAGAGAATCAGTATCGCATTGGGCGAAAAAGAGAAGAGCTGGAAAAAGCACTGGGGAGAGAACCGACGCTTGGAGAACTGGCAGAGAGTGTGCAGATGCTGCCGGAAGAACTGGCAATGACCATGGATGCGGCAAATGATGTGGAATCTATTTATCAGATCATTTATCAGGGAGAGGGAAATGAACTGAGACTTCTGGATAAGATCCCGGAAAAAGAAAACCTCCACGACAGACTTCTGAACAAGATCTTTCTTGAAGAGCTTCTCAGAAGTCTGAACGCGGAGGAAAGAAAGCTTCTTTACATGCGCTATTTCCGGGAGATGACTCAGACGGAAGTAGCAGATGAATTCGGCGTATCACAGGTTCAGATCTCGCGAATGGAGAAGAAAATTCTGAACCGCCTGCGTGCGATTATTTGAATTTGATCTCTTTTCCTTCCATACGCCACTGTCTGAACTCAGCAGATGCTGACAGAAGAAGGTCGGAAGAAGAGTTCAGGGCTGTTTCTACAGAGTCCTGAATAACACCGATGATGAATCCTACTGCAACGACCTGCATGGAAATGTCATCAGAAATACCAAACAGGGAGCATGCCATCGGGATCAGAAGCAGAGATCCGCCGGCAACACCGGATGCACCACATGCAGACAGTGCTGCAAGAAGGCTTAAGATGATCGCGGTCGGAATATCTACATGGATACCAAGTGTAAATGCTGTTGCCATGGTCATGACGGTGATCGTGATTGCGGCACCGTCCATGTTGATCGTAGCACCGAGCGGGATTGTTACAGAATAAGTATCACGGTCAAGTCCCATCTCTTCACAGACCTTCATATTGACAGGAATGTTGGCTGCGGAACTTCTGGTGAAGAATGCGGTCAGCGCACTTCTCTTCAGACAGTGGAAGATCAGCGGGTATGGATTCTTGCGGATACACCAGTAAACCAGAAGCGGGTTAGTCACAAAGTAGATAAAGAGCATACATCCTACCAGCAGAGCAAGCAATTTTCCGTAAGTAGTGAAGATCTCCAGACCGTTTGTGGATACAGTGTTGAATACAAGACCGAAGATACCGAACGGAGCCATGTTGATGATCCAGGAAACAACAGCAGATGTTCCGTTTGCGATATCATTCAGTACATTTTTGGTCATGTCATTTGCTGCACGGAATGCAAGTCCGAGAAGAATCGCCCACGTAAGGATGCCGACGTAGTTGGCATTTACAAGGGAAGATACCGGGTTGGCAACCACATTTAAAAGAAGGTTGTTTAACACTTCAGCGATGCCCTGTGGTGCGGCTGTGTCTGTAGCTGCGGCAGTGGCCAGTGTAAGTTTTACCGGTAATGCCATGCTGGCAAATACAGCGATGACAGCGGCAAGTACGGTACTGAACATGTAAAGTATGATGACCGTTTTGATAACGCCGCCGTGGGAGTTTCCTGCGTTACACAGAGAACTGATAACCAGAAAGAATACCAGAAGAGGTGCAATTGCTTTCAGGGCGCTTACAAAGACATCTCCGAGGATGGAGATACCGGTAGCTCCCGGGACTGTGAGACCAAGAATCGCTCCGAGTACAAGTCCGACAAGGATTCTTTTGACCAGAGCAATTTCGGTCCATTTGTTCCATAACTTTTTCATATTTTCGCTCCTTTAACGTTGTAAAATGATAATATGGTACATTATAAACGAAAAAAAGCGAGAAAGCAACAAAATTGTTTTGGAACATACAAAGAAATTACAAAATGCCGGTCAGGAAGAAGTTTTTTTTCGGCTGCTTTCTTCAAGGAGCGTAGTGTTTACATCATCCTCATATTGACGCATCTGCACCTGCATGGGGGTAGGATCAGCGGAAAACTTCTTTTTCCCGAAGTGGTTAAAGAAGAAAAGAACACCGGCAGCAAGTCCAATGGAGTAGGAAATTTCAAGTATCGTAAATCCACTGGAGATATTTCCGGTCACCTGCTGATAAATCTGCTTAAAAAGTGTTCCGACGTCGACATCGGTGTTAAAAGTCATGATCGAAAAAGCAGCACCGAAAAAAGAAGCAAGTGATATAAAAATCACTTTCAGGATATCAAAAACTGTCTGTGATTTTCCTGCTGGCCGGTATGTCAGGATGAAAGACGGTTCTCCGAGCGGAGTGATATCGAGATCCGGTTCCTTTTTCTGAATCAGATCGACGAGATCCGTCACAGACATTATATAACGTCCGGGAGTGTCCGGGTTTAAGTTTGTGACGGGAAGTACCCGGAGGCGGTTGAGAGCTTTGGTGTTGGTACAGGAAAGTCTTGCAATGTCCTGCAGATAGACATGGGGATGCTTTACGAGAATATTCATGTCTGTCTGCATATACAGAGTATCACTCATGAAATTTACCTCAATCTTTCATTTGCGGGTGGAAGATCATACTGGACAGATATGAAAAGATCAAAGCGGCAGAGACCCCGAGGGCACAGGCAGTAAAACCACCGGTAAATAATCCAAGAAAGCCATCTTCGGAAATTGCTTTTTGCATACCTTTCCATAATGTGTGCCCGAAACCGAGCAGGGGAACCGTAGCACCGGCACCGGCGAAATTCACAAACGGCTGATAGAGCCCGAGAAAGCTTAAAAGGGCACCGCTGCAGACGAGAAGAACCATGACACGGCCGGGCAGCAGCTTGGTTTTATCCAGAAGAATCTGAACCAGGGCGCAAATGAGACCGCCGGTCCAGAATGCATTAAAATAGTCCATCAGTTTTTACCTCCTTTGCAGGGAATGGGAATGTGTTCGAGGATGATTCCATGTGCGATGCCGGAGACGGGGGCACCCTCATTAAAACTTACTTTTGAGAGCAGGGCACCGGTTGGGACAAATAAAACCCGTTTCAGTTCTCCGCTGGCAATACGTGGCAGAAGCCAGGCGGTGAGAACGGATGCCGCACATCCACATCCACTTCCGCCGGAATGAGTATCCTGTGCCTGATTGTCATAGATCAGAAGTCCGCAGTCCTGATGTACGGATGAAATATCTGTTCCCTTTTCGGCAAGGAGATCAAAAAGAATGTGCTGACCGACCATGCCAAGGTCGCCGGTGATGATGGCATCGTAATCTTCCGGAGAACGTGAAAAGTCTTCAAGATTTCGATGGATCGTATCACATGCGGCAGGTGCCATGCATCCACCCATGTTGAGTGAATCGTGAAAACCGAAATCAATTACTTTTCCGGTTGTTATGCCGGTAATGGCTGCATACCCGTTTGTGTGGGCGAGCGGAGACGAACCGGGAAGAGAACAACTGCAAGGCGGTTTTGCGCCAATTACGCAGGCACCGCTTCCGGTAACGGTCCAGGTGGCAGAGAGCGGGCGCTGGGAACCATAACCAAGTGGAAAACGAAATTCTTTTTCTGCAGTTGCAAAGTGACTGGAAGTGGCACAAAGGATATGTGCCCCATAGCCTGCAGATACAGCAATCGCTCCGAGAGAAAGGGATTCCCCCATGGTGGAGCAGGCACCATACAGTCCGTAGAATGGAATTCCCATTTCCGCAATGCCGAAAGAGGAGGCAATTGTCTGGGCGAGAAGATCACCTGCAAATACCATACGGATATCGCGGGGAGTAAGCCCGGCTTTTCCGATTGCGAGTGTGGCGGCTTCTTTTTGCATGGTGCTTTCTGCGCTTTCCCATGTCTTTTCACCGAACATGGAATCTTCGCAGATCATATCAAAATATTCTTTTAGCGGCCCGCTTCCTTCTTTTGACCCAACGACAGAGGCTGCACTCTGAATATAGACCGGGTCGGTAAAAGAAATACTTGCTTTTCCTGTTTGCTTTCCTACAGACATTACATCACCTCCATAAGATGAACAATAAAATAGATGAGTCCGAGAATCCAGGAACTTAGGATCCCATAGAGAATGACAGGACCGGCAATGGTAAATATTTTGCAACCGATGCCGAAAACCTGTCCCTCTGCACGGTATTCGATCGCGGAAGCTGCAACGGAGTTGGCAAACCCGGTAATGGGAACAAGTCCTCCGGCACCTCCAAATTTGCCGATTTTGGAATAAAGATTTAATCCTGTTAAGATGACACTGATCAGGATCAGAAGTAAAGAGCACCAGTTGCCGGCGGTTTCGCGGTCTGCGCCAATCGTCATGGCAGTATTGAGAATAAGCTGCCCGAACGCACAGATCAGTCCTCCGGTCAGAAATGCTTTTATCATGTTAAGAGGCAGACTGTGCGAGGGGGTGATGCTGCTTACATATTTTTCGTAGCGTTTTTGATTTTCTTTATAAGTTTTGGTTCCGGGTGAGAGTTGTTTCATAAAATCATTCCTTTCCTGATAAATTTTGGGAAGATACTAAAATATTTGCGAAAAGACAGGATTTCTTTTGACTTTTATGTGTTTTATGCATATAATGAGAAAGCTTATTGCCATCTGAGAAAGTAAAAAAGGAAGCATCCTGCAAATTTTCCGGCGGCAATGGCAATAATAATGACGGGAAGCCCGCGGGTGAGATGAATTCTCCGACAGAAAACGGGAAAGACATCGGCAACTTCTGCAAGAGCCAGAATCCAGCTTCCCAGAAAAATACCGGAAAAGATACCATATAAGATAAGAAAAATGTTCCCCAGTGGAAGGGAAGGCTGAAACAGACAGAAAAGATTTCCGAGTACAATTCCGAGAAAAGTCATGTCTTCGTATAACAGCATATGATCCGCGGTGTGCGTGATTCCTGCGTAGCGTGGAACGATAGAAAGACCGATCATCAGACCGACGACACCACCGGCAATGATGATACCGGAGCTTAAACCCACGAAAATCAGAAAAATCTGCTGCCACATAACCGTACTCCTTTCGGCAAGATGTTATTTCAGAGGGAATTGATGGATATTATATGGAAGTTACAAAAATTCATACGCAAATTCTAAAAAAACTATGAAAAACTGTACATTCGATTGCGTGAATAGTATAATTAAGCGGAGTGGGGATAGAGAAAGTTCAAATAATATGAAAATCATAGGGAGGTTTGCACATGTATGATGCGTTTTCTCGCATGGAGATTCTGATGGGAACCAGAGCTGTGAACCGCCTTGGCAGCGCAAAAATTGCAGTTTTTGGAATCGGCGGTGCGGGTTCTTATGTAGTGGAAGCTCTGGCACGCTGTGGAGTAGGCAGCCTTACGCTGGTAGACCATAAAGATATCGTACAGTCTGATATCAACAGGCAGCTGTATGCGGGACAGTCTACCGTCGGACGAAAGAAAGTCCAGACAGCCAAGGAACATATCAGAGATATTGATGAGAACATTCTTGTTCACACATATGAAACATATTATAATGAAGAAACTGCGGGAATGTTTGACCTGCAGTCCTTTGACTATATTGTGGATGCCATGGATGTGTCAGCATCCAAAGTGCTCCTGATAGAGCAGGCGGGGAAATATCGCGTTCCGTTGATCTCCTGCCTTGCAACAGATAATAAGATCAATCCTGCACGGCTTGAGATAGCAGATATTTCCAGAGTCAGCAATGATCCTCTGGCAAAAGCTATTCGTGCAGAACTTCGCAAAAAAAATATCCGTAAGGTCAAGGTGCTGTGCTCCAGAGAAAAGGCATACAAGGAGCGGCGCATCGGAAAACAGAAAGAAAACCATGAGCATATGTTGTCGGGAAGTATTTCTTTTATTCCGGGTGTGGCGGGCATGCTGATTGCCGGTGAAGTGGTGAAAGATCTTCTTACGGAAAAAATAAAAAAGAAAGATAGAGGACACAATCTGTGAATAAAGAAATAAAACAGAGATTTTGTCAACAGCTCGGAGACGAGAGGGTTCGCTTTGAGGAACCGATGTGCGATCACACGACATTTCGGATTGGTGGACCGGCAGAAGTGTTTGTGATGCCGGACTCCTATGAGCAGATTGCATGGGTGATCAGGCAGTGCCGCCAGGAAGCAATTCCGTATTTTATTCTCGGAAATGGAAGCAATCTGCTGGTCAGTGATCATGGTTATCGTGGAGTGATCATTCAGCTCGATCGCAATCTGGGTGAAATTACGGTAAATGGTACGGAAATACGGGCGGCAGCAGGTGCGCTCCTTTCTACAATTGCAGCAACAGCAAGAAGGTCTTCTCTGAGCGGTTTTGAGTTCGCGGGAGGCATTCCGGGAACACTCGGTGGAGCTGTAACCATGAATGCAGGTGCCTATGGCGGTGAAATGAAAGATGTCCTTAAAGAAGTTACCGTGATGAATCAGGATGGTGAGATTCTTACGATACCGGCGGATAAGCTGGAGCTTGGATATCGAACCAGTATCATAAAGACGGCCGGATATATTGTGCTGGAAGCAGTAATTTCACTTAAGAAAGGCAATATCGAAGAAATTACCGCGCTGAGCAGAAAATTAAGTGCGCAGCGAATCGAGAAACAGCCGCTGGAGTATCCGAGTGCAGGAAGTACATTTAAGCGTCCGGAAGGTTACTTTGCCGGAAAACTGATCATGGATAGCAATCTTCGCGGCTATCGTGTCGGCGGGGCGCAGGTGTCTGAAAAGCACTGCGGTTTTGTGATCAATGCCGGGGGTGCAACTGCTGAAGATGTATCAATACTTATGAAAAATGTGACGGATATTGTATACGAGAAATTCGGTGTAAAACTTGAACCGGAGGTGAAATTTCTCGGCAAATTTGACGGGAGATAAGATATGCGACTTGTAATAGTGACCGGACTTTCCGGGGCAGGTAAATCAACAGCTCTGAAAATGCTGGAAGATGCCCGTTATTTTTGCGTAGATAATCTTCCTATTCCGCTCGTTGGGAAATTTGTTTCACTGATGAGCGGATCGCAGGAAGAAGATGTGCAGAATGCGGCCATCGGAATTGATGCACGAAGCGGTAAGGCACTGGAAGAACTTGAAGTGGTTCTTGATAAGCTTAAAGTAGAAGGACATACTTTTGAAATTCTTTTTCTGGATGCAGAAGATAAAGTTCTTGTGAAGCGTTATAAGGAGTCCAGACGCAGCCATCCGCTTGCGCTTAACGGAAGAGTGGATGACGGTATCCGGCAGGAACGCCAGAAGACAGAATTCTTAAGAAAAAGAGCAGATTATATTATTGATACGACGCATCTTCTGACAAGAGAACTCAAAAAAGAACTGAACAATATTTTTGTAGATAATGGTAAGTTCAGCAATATGATGATCTCGGTATTGTCCTTTGGATTCAAATACGGCATACCGGAAGATGCGGATCTTGTATTTGATGTGCGTTTTCTGCCGAATCCATATTATGTAGATGAACTTCGTCCGCTGACAGGGCAGGATGAAGGTGTGTTCGATTATGTGATGGATAATGAAATTGCCAGGCAGTTTGCGGCAAAACTTGATGATATGGTGAAATTTCTGATTCCGAATTATGCAAAAGAAGGCAAGACAAGCCTTGTCATTGCAATCGGATGCACGGGCGGCAAACACCGTTCGGTGACACTGGCACGGGTTTTGTATGACAGGCTGATTGAAACAAGAGAATACGGAATCAGGCTGGAGCATCGTGATATAGGAAAGGATGCTCTTCTGAAAAAATAAAGCAGCACAAAAGGAGAATGGAAATTGTCTTTTTCAGGGATGGTGAAAGAAGAACTTTCCAGACAGACAAGTACGGCGAGGCATTGCCGGATTGCGGAAACAGCAGCACTTCTCAGTGCATGCGGCCGCATCACAAAGGATGGAAGTCTGCGGTTTCAGACAGAAAATGATGCCGTGGTGAGAAAGTACTTTACTTTATTGCAAAAAACATTTAATATAGATACAGAAATAGCCATTCGCGAGAGCAGTCTGCTCAAAAAAGGAAATGTATATCATATAGAGATTACAGATCCTTTGCAGGTACAGAATGTACTTCAGGGGACGAAACTTTCGGTGAATGAGGCTGACAGAGGAACTTTGTTTCCGGAGAATGGACTGATCACGCAGCAGAATTGCTGTAAGCGTGCGTTTATACGGGGTGCTTTTCTTGCATCCGGTTCGATCAGCGATCCGGAGAAAGGATATCATTTTGAAATCGTATGTCAGGATGAAGCTAAGGCAGAGAACTTACGGGATATCATCCATACATTTCAGATTGATGCAAAGATCGTGCTGCGCAAGAAGTCATATGTGGTCTATGTGAAAGAGGGCGCACAGATTGTGGATATGCTGGCAATCATGGAAGCAAATGTTGCATTGATGAATCTTGAGAATATTCGTATTCTTAAGAAAATGCGTAATTCTGTCAACCGGAAAGTAAACTGCGAAACAGCAAATATCAATAAAACAGTTAGTGCGGCAGTCAAACAGATCGAAGATATCAGACTGATCAAAGAAAAAACAGGGCTTCATAATTTGAATGAAGGTCTTGCGGAAATTGCAGAGCTGAGATTACAGTATCCGGAAGCTACACTAAAAGAATTAGGAATGATGTTAAGTCCACAGGTAGGTAAGTCAGGCGTGAATCACCGGCTTCGCAAACTGAGTGAAATAGCGGATGAACTGCGGACAAACGAGGAGGAAGTATTATGATTAAAAAACCGATCACCATTCATTTATCGACAGGACTGGAAGCTCGTCCGGTTGCTCAGCTTGTACAGGTAGCGAGTCAGTTCAACAGCGAGATTTATGTTGAGATTGGCAGAAAAAAAGTCAATGCTAAGAGTATTATGGGGATGATGACTTTAGGACTGGATGCAGGTGAAGAAATTACGCTTTCTGCAAATGGGGAAGATGAAGAAGCGGCAATGGAGAGCATCGAAAATTATTTAAGCAATCAGTAATTATCGAATCACAGATAAAGAGCATTGCCGGAAGGAGACCAATTCCTGTGCAGTGCTTTTCATAAAGGCAAACCAAAGCGAGGAGATACCAATGTCAAAATTTTTGAAGTTTATTGTACACTTTGCAGTTATATGTACGATCGTATGTGTCCTTGGACTGGCGCTTCCGCCATTCTTTGGAGTGCGTACCGTGATCATGGATTCGACGGATAAGGCGACAAACCTGCCGCTGGGATCTGTAACTTATGCGATTCCGGTAAGAACCGAGGAAGTAACTGCCGGTTCTCCGATTCTTGTACAGGAAGATGGCAAAACTTACAAATACAATCTTGTGAGCGTAAACAGAGAAAATAATACAGGTACCGTGATTGATACAACAACTTCTGCACAGGAGAGTATTACGGTTTCCGTTAAGAACTGGGTGCCGAAGATTGTGATCACGATTCCGTTCGTTGGATATCTTCTGGTGGCAACGGAAAGTGTTGAAGGATTGATCGTTCTTGGACTTGTAATTCTCTTTCTTATTATATTATATGTTATCGCAGAGCTCTGGAGAAAAGATCCGGATGATGATGAATACGAAGATCTCCAGGGAGATACACGACATGTGAAATCATCACGTGAGCTGAAAGCAGAAGAAAAAGCCCGTGCGAAACGTATGAAACAGGAAGATAAAGAACTTCTCCAGGATGCAAAAGAAAAGAAAAAGAAATCCAAAAAGGAAGAGAAGAAAAAAAGGAAGATTCGTACCGGCGGTTTTGTAGATGAAATCGATGAAGATGATCTTGATGACGAACCGGAAGAAACAGTTCGGCCGGCAGGAAATGTACAGGCTGCAACAAGTGAGGCGCATGAACTTCTAAAAAAAGAAATTGCAGCAGCGACAGCCGAAGAAGAAACAGAAGCACCTGAAAGTTATTCTGAAATATCAGGGGAACCGGCGGAATCAACTGCTTCTGAAGAAGAATTTCCGGAGGAAGAAATCGAAGAGGAACCATCTGTTGAAATCAAAAAACTTGCTATTCCACGAAGAACAGCATCTCAGCTTGCTAACAGAGCAAGAAAAGAGGGCGATGCACCGGATGTAGTCAGGGATTCCGTTACAAAGGTTACATTATTTGATTATTCTGACATCATTGGCGGCGACGAGGAAGAGGAAGAATAAAACTACTATATATAATATAGAAGAAAGCGGTGTGAGAGGTGATCTTGCACCGCTTAAATTGTATTTATAAAAATACAAAATAAAATTAAAAAAGGACTTGCATAAGTGATATGTCTTGTGTATAATAATCCTTGCTGTGACATGATAGCAATGAAGCGCGAGGTTGCCGCTAAGAGATAGCGGGTTTTCCGTGGAGCGAATGTCAAGTTAGGAAACTGACGACAAGTCACTGTA
>OLQG01001201.1_pt1 | contig 17277 bp, 12 predicted proteins | sample 1672221 | NCBI WGS metagenome assembly OLQG01 (sample SAMEA3136660, study PRJEB25190) | human gut metagenome | biome: human gut; feature: human-associated habitat; material: faeces | place: Austria | collected 2013
CATGTAACCTGCATTGTACAGGATGCTGGGCAGCAGAATACGGAAACAAGCTGAATCTTTCCTTTGATGATATGGATTCCATCGTCACACAGGGTAAAGAGCTCGGTATCTATTTCTATATGATGACCGGTGGAGAACCGATGGTAAGAAAGAAAGATATCATCGAACTCTGCAGAAAACATAACGACTGTGTATTCTTTGCTTACACAAATGGTACACTTGTTGATGAAGCACTCTGCAAACAGATGCAGGAAGTAGGCAACCTTTTCCTTGCATTAAGTGTTGAGGGTGAGCCGGATGTCAATGATATGCGTCGTGGCGAAGGTGTATACAACAAAGTTATGCATGCGATGGATCTTCTGAAAGAGCACGGCCTTGTATTCGGTACATCTATCTGCTACACAAGCGCCAACTACAAGAGCGTTACAAGCGAAGATTTCATTCAGATGCTTGTAGAAAAAGGGTGCCGTTACGCACTGTACTTCCACTACATGCCGGTTGGAAATGCAGCATCTGTTGATCTGCTTCTGAATCCGGAACAGAGAATTTATGTAAAGAATCGTGTAAGAGAGATCCGTAACATGGAACATGGTCCTGGAATCTTCACTATGGACTTCCAGAATGACGGTGAGTTCGTAGGCGGATGTATCGCCGGTGGAAGAAACTACTTCCATATCAATGCAAACGGTGATGCAGAACCATGCGTATTTATCCACTATTCTAATGGAAACATCCACGAAAACACAATCCTTGAGATTCTGAAACAGCCGCTGTTCATGGCTTATCATGACAACCAGCCGTTCAATGACAATATGCTTCGTCCGTGCCCGATGCTGGAAAATCCGGAGATTCTGCAGCGCATCGTAAAAGAATCCGGTGCACACTCCACAGACCTTCAGTCTAATGAGACAGCAGAGCATCTTTGCGGCAAATGTCTACATTATGCAGAAGAATGGGCTCCGGTAGCTGAGAAGCTCTGGGCAGAAGAAAAAGCTGAAAAAGCAGCAAAAGAAGCCAATAAATAAAATTTTATAAAGAATCATAAGGCTCCATCCGTGACTGGTATCTGGAAACTCCGAATACCATCGGGTGGAGCTTTTTTGCGTTATAGTCTGAAATATTCTGGAACCAGATGGAAAAAGCAACGGAAAGTGGTGTACAGGAGCGTTTCCGATGTCGGAAGAGCCAGAACCAGTATTTATGGAAAAAATTGTGTAACAGTGCTATGCAGACAGTAACAACATGCACAAAAAAGTGTGAAGAAAATGTGAAAAAATATGGACAATGACAAGACAGGAGAGATATAATTAGAGCATAAATTTTATAAGGAGGGCACATGCATGAAGAAGAAAAAACTGGCATTGCTGCTGGCAGTAGCTATGATTGTAACAAGTATTGACAGCACGGCGATGATGGTCAATGCAGCAGATTTTACTTCTGAAGAAGTGCAGGAACAAAGCGTAGAGTTTACGGACGAACCATCCGAAGCTACAGTGGAAACAGACGCTGAAACCGAAGACGGTGGGGTGCTTTCAGAGAATTCATCCGAAGATGAAAGCATAGAAATTACCGATGAACCACAGGAATCCGCGGATACCGGGGGTGAAGACACCGGGATCGATATTCAGGAAGAATCTTCACCGGAAGATGTATTCAGTGCGGGGGATGAGATTGCTGTACCGGATGATGAAGTAAAGTCTGTATCGGCAACGAATGTTCTTTTGGATGGTGTTGCGGGAATCCCATTTTATACATCTGCTGATCTGGAGGTTACATATACAGGCGGAAGAGATGCCGTAAGAACGTGCCAGTTTAACTATGAAGAGGTTAGTTTAGGGGATAGTTATACAACAGATGGTACGGAGATCACAGTTACATTAGAGGATGCCGATGGGAATACATATGGTCTTGGAAGCAGACTGGCGGCGGGAACTTACACAATGAAATTTACCTGCGGAGATATTGTAAGTGAGCCATATACAGTCAGTATAAAGCAGATGAGTGACTCTCCGTTGTATAAAGGTCCTGTAAATCTGAATGAGGATACAGAAGTAGAGAGCCCTCTTCAGGGTGTTGCTTATTATAGTTTTGAAGCTCCGGCAGCAGGAAACTATTATATGGATACCTGTGATTCAAACTATAGAGTGTATGTAGACGATGGTAAAGTTATTCTGTTTATGATGGCAGTAATTGGTATCAGGAAGAGCAGCAGACTGCTTATATAGGTTTTTATGGAGGCAGTCTTAACAGTGATGCAAATGAAGATGCCATTATGAAAATCAAAACACAGTCGGAGATTATGTCTGTTGAGTATACTGCAGAGTCTACGACTGCGATAGAAGGTCTTGATAATCTGTGGCGGTATAGTGATATGCCGGGTCTCCTTACACTGACATATAAAGATGGCACAACAGATACGCTCAGAGCAGAGTTTGGAAATACGGTATATGACAAGCAGGGGCAGGCAGTTTATTCAGAAACATGTGCGGTTAACGGAGAAAAAGAAACTTCGGTTGACTGGAACGAGATAGGGAATGTACTTCCTGCCGGAACGTACAGAATCTATTTTATGTTACAGCCAGAGGCACAGGATTCCGACAATTCAGTAAATGTGCATACAGATCTGACAGTTAATAAGCTGAATTATGACAGCCTTAGATCACTGGAGATGGGTGAGAATGAATTGGAAGCAGGTGAACTTCAGAAAAAATGGTATAGTTTTAGTCCGGAAGAAGACGGATATTATCATTTTGACTGGAATGTGGGAGATTCATCAGGTGATTCAGAAGGAGTTGGAAGAATCTGGTATAAATATGAAAATGGAAAACTTGATTCGTGCTTCGATCATTGGAATATGGAAAGGGGAAAGGTAAAAGTTTCCAGGGGTGTAAAATACATTGTAGGTGTTTCCAGTGAAAGCGGCAGGACGGTTTCATTGAATCTTAAAAAAGTAAAAACACTGAAATCCATCGAGATGACAAAACGTCCTGAACAGACCGAGTTACTGCCTGGTGACAGAGCATGGGTTTCCCTCAAAGGAATGGAAATCACTGCATCTTATGCAGATGGTGATAATGAAACGATTACTTTCGGACAGACAGATTCGCAGGGTATGAGTTTTAAACAGAATGGCACTTATACATGGGTAAATGAAGAAATCTGCCGTGTACCGGTAAGCATGGGCGATTGCCAGATTTATGTAGAATTTGAGGCTGCTGACTGGAATGCTGTTCCGAAGATGGAGTTTGGTACAGAAGAAAAACTGGATACTGCACCGGGAAACCAGACAATTCGCAGATTCATCCCGGATAAGTCTGGATATTACTCTTTCAGTGCAACGAATGCTTATATAGATGTTATAGACTCCGAAACACAGAAATGTCTCAGTGCGGAGAAAGCATATCTGGAAGCTGGTAATACATATCAGATTTATGTTGCAGCGTTGAAAGAAGATGTTATTCTCAAGGTTGGGGATGTTCCCTGCGAGTGGGAAGTAAGTGAACGGATTCCAGAGACCTGTACTACAGACGGAAAAGTTGTAAGAAAATGTAAAGTTCATGGTGAAACAAGTACTACACTGGAGAGTGCTCCCGGTCATGACTGGAGCAGATGGAAGGTGACGAAGAATGCCACAGTTCTTGCAGAAGGTGTTCAGCAGCGCAGCTGCAGCGTATGCGGTGAGACAGAGACTGCATCCGTAGCGAAACTTCCGGCAACGATCGCCCTCAATGTCAAAGGAACGATTCCGCTGAAAGTGAAACAGTCCTTTACCGTAAAAGTTACAATGGGTGCGGGAGACAGAGTTGTTTCCTGGAAGACAAGCAACAAGAAAGTCGTATCTGTTAAAAATGGCAAGATCAAAGGCCTCAAAGCAGGAAAGAACGCAACAATTACTGTTCAGCTTGCAAGCGGCAAGAAAGCAAGCTTCAAAGTAAAAGTTCAGAAGCCTGCAGTTGCAACGAAGTCTATCAAGGTTACGAATGCAGCAACCGGCAGGAATCAGGGAAAGAAAGCAACGCTGAAACGTGGCCAGAGTCTGAAACTCAAAGCTGCACTTACACCGATAACAAGCTTACAGAAGGTTACATGGTCTACTTCCAACAACTTCCAACAAGAAGATCGTAACTGTCAGCAAATCCGGTGTGATCAAAGCGAAGAAAAAAGGTAAAGCAACCATTACTGTGAAGTCCGGAAACAAGAAATACAACATTAAGATCACAGTAAAATAAATCACTTTTCATGAAAGGAAACCCTCATGGCGGAAGCTGTGGGGGCTTTCTTTTGGCTTCTGCGAACGTTGGTCTTTCTTTTTTGACTGCTTTGTATTAGAATAATAGTATTGAGTACAATGTAACGAACGGATTGGAGAAACTATATGAAGGTTGTGATTTTAGCGGGTGGCTTCGGTACCAGAATCAGTGAAGAAAGTCATCTAAAACCAAAGCCTATGATCGAGATTGGGGAGAAACCGATTCTCTGGCATATCATGAAGATGTATTCTGCTTATGGATTTAATGAATTTGTGATCTGCTGTGGATATAAACAGCATGTCATTAAAGAATGGTTTGCAGACTATTATCTTCACAACAGCAACATTACCTTTGATTTCACACAGGAAAATAAAATGATTGTGCACAACAATGTGCTGGAGCCATGGAAGGTGACAATTGTAGATACCGGACTGAATACGATGACCGGCGGACGTATCAGACGTGTCCGTGAATATCTTGAAGAAGACACATTTATGATGACGTACGGTGATGGTGTAGCTGATATCAATATAAAAGAACTTCTGGAATATCACAGATTGCACGGAAAGATGGCAACGCTTACGGCAGCACAGCCTGGCGGACGTTTTGGTATTCTCGATATCGAAAATGATGGAACAATCACCAATTTCAGAGAAAAGAAAAAAGAAGACGGTGGCTGGATCAATGCCGGATTTATGGTGCTGGAACCGTCGATCATTGATCTGATCGAGGGTGATGAGACTGTTTTTGAAAAAGGCCCTCTTGTGGAGGCGGCCCGTATGGGACAGTTGAATGCCTATAAGCACAAAGGCTTCTGGCAGTGCATGGACACTTTGCGCGAGAAAAATATGCTGGAAGAGCTCTGGCAGAGCGGAGAGGCACCGTGGAAGATCTGGAAATAAATATATATAAGAGACTGAAGGAGAAATTATGAAATCATACAAAATAGCAGTTGCAGGTACAGGATATGTAGGTTTATCACTTGCGGTTCTGCTTTCACAGCACAATGAAGTACATGCAGTAGACATCATACCGGAGAAGGTTGATCTGATCAACCACCGCAAATCCCCGATACAGGATGATTATATTGAGAAATATCTTGCAGAAAAAGAACTAAATCTTACAGCAACAACAGACGGTGCATCCGCATACAAAGATGCAGATTTTGTTATCATTGCAGCACCGACTAATTATGACAGCCGCAAAAACTTCTTCGATACATCCGCAGTTGAGGCGGTGATCGAGCTGGTAATGTCTGCCAATCCGAATGCGATTATGGTTATCAAATCCACGATTCCGGTTGGATACACCGAGTCTGTACGTAAGAAATATCAGTCTTCCAATATTATTTTCAGTCCGGAATTCCTGAGAGAATCAAAGGCACTTTATGATAACCTTTATCCGTCAAGAATCATCGTCAGCACAGACAAAGACGATGCTCATCTTGTAGAGGCTTCTCATACATTTGCCGCACTTCTCCGGCAGGGCGCAATTAAGGAAGACATTGATACACTGTTTATGGGATTTACAGAGGCTGAGGCAGTGAAGCTTTTTGCCAACACTTATCTGGCACTTCGCGTATCGTACTTTAACGAGCTGGATACTTATGCAGAGATGAAGGGGCTGGATACACAGGCAATCATCAATGGTGTCTGCCTGGATCCTCGAATCGGCAGCCATTACAACAACCCGTCCTTTGGCTACGGCGGATACTGTCTTCCGAAAGATACGAAGCAGCTTCTTGCAAACTATGCAGATGTACCACAGAACATGATGTCTGCAATCGTAGAGAGTAACCGTACACGTAAGGACTTTATTGCAGACCGTGTACTTCATATGGCAGGATATTATGATTATTATAATCGTGGAGAGTTCAGCGCAGACTGTGAAAAAGAATGCGTGATCGGTGTTTACAGACTTACCATGAAGAGCAATTCCGACAACTTCCGTCAGAGTTCTATTCAGGGTGTTATGAAGCGTATCAAGGCAAAAGGGGCTACGGTTGTGATTTATGAGCCGACACTGGAAGATGGCAGCACATTTTTCGGAAGCCGTGTAGTGAATGATCTTGCGAAGTTTAAAGAGATGAGCCAGGCAGTCATTGCCAACAGATACGATGCGTGTCTGGACGACATCAAAGATAAAGTTTATACCCGCGATATTTTCAAAAGAGACTAAAGCGGTTTCATGGAGGAAGACTTTTGAGCGGAAAGGCAACGAGCTGCGATTACTGTGCGAATTATGTGTATGATGAGGACAGTGAGAGCTATTATTGTGATGTAAACCTGGATGAGGACGAATACTATCGTTTCATCAGCACAGAATACAAGGAATGTCCGTATTACCGAAACGGAGATGAGTACCGGGTAGTGCGCCATCAGATGTAAGGAAAACGGAGAAAACAAATGATTACAGTAGAGCTGGATAATTTCAGCCTGAAGGAGATCTGCCAGTCCGGACAGTGCTTCCGGATGTATGAAACAGCAGAAAATACCTATGAACTGATCGCTGGCGATAAGTACCTGAAAATGACACAGGAAGGCAGTATCGTAAATTTTTACTGCAGTGACATGGAGTTTATCTGTTACTGGGTGCCATATTTTGATATTGATGCGGATTACAGCAGTTATATAGCAAAAATAAATCCCAGAGATACTTATCTGGTGGAAGCCGCTGAGTGTGGGAGCGGTATTCGTATCTTGCAGCAGGATCTGTGGGAAATGATCATCACGTTTCTGATCTCGCAGCAGAATAACATCTCCCGGATCAGAGGTTGTGTGGAGAGACTATGCGAGGCTTACGGAGAGAAAAAAACCTCCGAAGAAAAGGAATATTACGCATTTCCGACACCGGAGCAGCTTGCGGGCGCATCCGAAGAGAATCTTCGAAAACTGGGAATGGGATACCGGGCACGCTATATTGTGGAGACGACCCGGAGTATTCTGGACGGAGAGATTTCACTGGAGCGAATCTACCGCTTCCGTTATTACCGCCGTGCGAAGCAGGAACTTATGAAACTGAGCGGCGTGGGGGAAAAGGTAGCAGACTGCATTTGCCTTTTTGCACTGCATCATATGGATGCATTTCCGGTTGATACCCATATCCGCCAGGTACTTGATGAGCATTACAGGAGAGGGTTTCCGAATCGTCGGTATCATGGCGTGCGAGGTATCATGCAGCAGTATATTTTTTATTATGAGCTGAATAAAAACTGAAAATAATGACATACAGAGATCTGTTTCATTCCCTGGCAGAGGGAACGGCAGATCTCTTTTTTTGCGCACAATCTGCATATGAAAACAGCAGGAAAATATATGAAGAAAAAGTTAAATAAATACAACAAGTGTATTTCGTACTGTTTTTATATGAAAAATATTATCAATAACAAAACTATTGAGAAAAAAAGTCGATTTTGAGTTAGAAAAACCTAACGAAAATATGGACACGAAATTTTTTTTATGATATAAAAATATAGGTTAGAAGAAACTAACGGAAAAGAAAGAGGAGGAAGAAGATGGCTAATAAAAATTTGTTAAAAAAAATTGCACCGGTTATCCTCAGTGCGACAGTAGCGATGACTGGTATGCCGTCTGCAGCTTTTGCAGCAGAATTTTCTGACGAAGAAGTACTTCTGGATGGAAGTGCAGAAGATGAAGAAGCAGATGTGGAAATAGCAGATACAGAAGCAGATGTGGCAGAAGATGAGGCAGATACAGATATTGCGATCGCAGATGCAGACGAAAATGCAGACGATGCAGAAACAGCAGAAGAGGAACTTTTCGATGCAGAAGATGTTTTTGGCACAGAAGGCGAGACAGAAGCTTTTGCAGAAGATGGTAATGCTGTTGAAAGCAGGTTTGTATATGGTACAGCAAACATTCCGTATGCCGATTTCTTTTATGGTGAGATGAATGATGTACAGCAGAATGCAGAAATGCAGCTGGACGCAGCAGATCCTGTTACAGCAGCCGGATATCGTGAAGATGGCATGTACGATGCGGTAACAAGCTGTACAAACAGTAAATCTAAAAGATATGCGACTTCTTACTATACAGAAAACACAGAAAACGGAAGTGTGACTCTGGAAGGTATCAGGGATGTAAATATTGCAGTTCCGACAAGCCTTTATAAAGAGGCACAGGAAGCAATTAAAGAGGGCAAAAACTGCTCCAACCAGCTCCTTTCTATTATCGGAAGTCTTAAGAATGTAAGTGAAACTGCTCCGGAATCAGGCGAATATAAAGTTTTGAACGGTGACGGAACACTTACTGCAATGACTACAGAGACAAAGACACTGGCGGTTGATTCTTCTATTTCAACATCATCTGTATGGGGAAATTATCAGGTCAGCGTAGAGTTTGGAGATAAAAATCCAGATCAGCCAACAACTGCAAATATGATGGGTGTTATTTTTGAGACATCCGATGGTGAAAAATATGCAATGGAGCATTCACAGAACCTGTGGCTTAGAACCGGCGAAATTGCATTTGCAGTAAAAGATGGCTTTGTGGAGCCACATAAAAACACAATTGATGCAAAACGCAGCAAGGGGCTGGAAGGAAAGACAATTACAAAGATCACTTATCTTGTAAAAGATGGTGCGGATATTGTTATTCCGACAAATCTTCCCTGCAAATATAAACTTGCAGACGGTCAGGGAATCACCGGACCGGAAGAAAAGGTTGTATATCAGAGAGGATATGGAAGAACTAATGTCCAGATGACATATCAAGTTCCGGAGACTTCCAGCTATAAACTTTCTTCTGTAAAATACAGCGGAAATGAGCTTGAACAGGGTGCTTATGCAGGATATACATACGATGAAGATAAAAAGATGTTAACAGTAAATGGTGATACATGGAGTAATAGTACGACTGGAGTAGGAACTTATACTCTTACTTTTACAGATCAGTCAGATGCGCCATATGAAGATATTACAGTCCAGGTCGTATTAAGTGCTGACGAAACAAAAGTTCAGTTTGCCATTCAGGACAATAAGCTGGTAAAAATTGATCCGAATGGAGACACTATATACGAAGCAAAAGATTACATCAAAAACATCACTTCTATTAAGATCGACGGACAGGCACTGGGTGGAAAAAAAGCAAACATCAGTGAAATTGCCAAAACAGTTTTTGATGAGAAAACAGGTGCAGTCAATTTTGATGCAAAGATTAATAATACGGCAGTATTTGCAAAAGGTGATGGCGGAAGCTACAATGTAGAGCTGACATCATCCGGATTTAATGATGTTACAGGTACCGTTACACAGGATTCCGGTGAATACAAATACGTATACGCAGGACTTACATGGGAACAGTACTGGGCATCCGAAGGTGTATACGAAGCAACAAATACTTCAGCTTCTGAGGACAAAGACAGACGTGGTGAAAGCGATAAGGGCGGTTTTGATGCTGTCACAAGAGCAACTGCAAACCATGGTCTCCACAGAGGAAGTTTCCAGACAATGGCAACTGTTTACGATGCGAACGGAAAGACCTATGCACTTGCCGGATGGAAAGACAAAACAACAATGATTCTTACAGACGGAAGCACTGTTTCCTGCAGCAAAGGAAAAATAAACGGTATAGATGTCACTGAGTATAAAGTAACCGGCCTGAAATATATTCCGGTAAAAGTAAAAACAGCAGATTATGATGCATTCAAGAAGGCATTTAAAGTAGTAGAAAACGGCGAAAAACTGTTTGGTGGTTATGCTGAAAATAACCTTAGTGCTTATGAAGAAACAGCAGAAGTCAATGCAAATACCAACGGACTTAAGACAGCAACAAAGGACGGAGATACCTTTACATTCAGCGCAAGAGCAAACGGAACAACTTCCGGCCTTAAGGGAGAAGCGCTGAAAACAGCAGATGGCATTACGACTAAAATGAAGCCGGGAAGCGGTAGCTACGGTGAATTCCTCCGTGTAGACCTTACAGGCAACTATGGCGGTCTCGGTGGTGCAATGCAGGCTGTAAAATGGACATATTATGGTGATGACGATACATACAGCAATGCACTTCAGAGCTATGGTACAAAATTTGCAGCAGACAACTGGATGCACAAATTCCACGGTATTCAGCTTGGCCTGACAGATTCTGTACGCTGCAAACTTCCGGCAGATACTGACGGAACAGGATACTGGGAAGTAACCGTTTACGGTCTGGGATACAGCGATTATACATTTAGGTTTCAGGCAACAGACGAAAATATTGCAAAACCGGCAGGCGATGCAGATTCCACACCACTAAAAAATATTATTGCGGAAGCAAAAGCACTTAAAGAGGCAGACTACACACCGGACAGCTGGGATACTCTTGTAAACGAGCTGGAAGAATGCGAAGACATGCTGGCTAATATCGCAAATCAGACCCAGTATGGAATTGAAGAGCAGATCGGTCACTTAAGAGAAGCAATCGACAGCCTTGTAAAAGCAGAATTCAAACTGAATCAGACATCAGCAACACTTTACAGTGGTGCAGCCGTTACTCTGAGCGCGACAACAAATCTGACAGGTGATATTACATGGAAATCCAGTGATGCAAAAGTGGCAACAGTAGATGCAAAAGGTAATGTAAAAGCTGTAAATGCAGGAACTGCAACCATCACTGCAACACTTGGAAAAGTTTCCGCAACATTTACTGTAACGGTTAAGAACCCGTCGATTACAGCAAAAGCAGACAGTTCAGTTATCTACACAAAATCAAAAACTACTACAAAGATTAATGTTGTGAAAGACGGAGTAACCGGAAATGCGACATTCAGATCCAGCAATAAAAAGGTAGCTACTGTAAGTGCCAATGGTATTGTAAAAGCGAAAAAAGCCGGAAAAGTAAATATTACAGTTCAGGTTGGAAACCACAAACAGGTTGTTAAGATCACAGTTAAGAAACCAACTATGAAACTCGTAAAATCTTCTGCAAAACTGAAAAAAGGCAAGAAGGTTACAATTAAAGTAAAAGCAGCACCGGTTTCTAAAGTAACATTCAAGAGCAGCAATAAAAAAGTCGCTACAGTCAGCAGCAAGGGTGTTGTTAAAGCAAAGAAAAAAGGTACTGCAACAATTACAGTAAAATGCAATGGAATTACAAAGAAATTCAAAGTAACTGTAAAGTAAGATAACCGATAGTTAACAATAACAAAGACGGGGGTTGTTTCCGGACAGCCCCTGCCTTTGTATGTTAAAAAGACAGGGAGAAAGCAAGAATAAAAAGGACGGAAAAATTATGCATGATAAAAAAAATCTGCTCAAACTTCTTCCTGCAGCGGCGGTGATCGCGGCAGTGGCAGTTACGGCGGTACAGGGAAAGGCAACCGACGGGATTCAGAAAGAGCCGGAAAATACGGAAGTACGGGATGCCGGAGAACTGTCAGGATTGTTGAAAACAGCATATTTTGATGAGGATACTTCAGCTGACAGCGGTACAAAAGAAATCGCAAAAGCCAAAAAGAAAAAAGCAAAAAAGAGCGGCATCAAAAAAGGTACTGCGAAGGCATTGCCGGATGAGTCGAAGAAAACCTCGGCAGAAGGTCAGGGCAGTACGACGACTCCGACGACAGAAGTTCCGGAAAGTGGATATAAAGACGGAACTTATCAGGGAAGCGGAACAGGATTTGGCGGGACAATTACCGTGCAGGTTACGGTTTCAGGTGGGAAAATTACAGCAATCGATATAGTAGATGCATCCGGCGAAACCACATCTTACTTTGCATCTGCAAAAGGTGTCATTGGCAAAATGCTGGCAGGGCAGACTCCAAATGTAGATGCGGTCAGCGGCGCCACGTATTCCTCGAACGGTATCATTCAGGCTGTTCAGGATGCACTTTCAAAGGCTGGAGGAAAGGAAAAACAGCCTGTGAAGAAAACAAAGAAGAAAAAAACAACTCCGACTCCGACAGTGACCCCAACAGTAAAACCACGCCCGACACAGGCTGCTTCCGGTGATGAGACTGCTGAGGTGAAGTACAAGGATGGAACATATACAGGCAAAGCACGTGGATATTCAGGATTTGTGACGATTTCACTGACTATTAAAGATGGAGTGATTACAGAAGTAAGCAATACAAATACGGACACAAAATCCTTTTTCAGAAAAGCATGGAAGGTTCTGCAGCCTGCGATTCTGGAACATCAGTCTGCTGACGGAATAGATGCTGTCAGCGGAGCAACATTTTCGTCAAACGGGATTATCGGAGCAGCACAAAATGCAATAGAAGCTGCGAAGATTACAGTAAAGCTAACAGCAACTCCAATACCTGATCCGACAGAAACTTTAACACCGACACCGAAGCCAACAGCAACTCCGGCACCAACAGCCGCACCGACTGTTACACCAACACCTGATCCGACAGAAACTTTAACTCCGACTCCAAAGCCAACGGAAACACCTGATCCGACACCGGAAGGACAATATGTGGATGGCAATTACAACGGAAGTGGCGACGGAAATTACGGTGTGGGAAGTGTAACTGTGAATGTAACAATATCCGGTGGGAAAATTACAGCTGCTTCTTATGATACGATAGACGATGAAGACTATTTTGCCGAAGCATGGAATGGTATTTACGGTCAGATCCTGAATAATCAGTCAGCCGACGGGGTGGATACTGTGAGCGGAGCAACTTATTCTTCAAACGGAATCTTACAGGCATTTCGAAATGCCCTGAGTCAGGCGAAAAGGCAGTAATTGAAGAAATACAGGTTATAAAAGGAGAAAATGGAATGAAATACCAGAGTTTTTGTATGAGAGTTTTGTGTCTTCTATTGATTCTGGCGGCTGTAATAGGCTATAATTCTATGCAGAAAAAAGATACACAGGAACAGGAAACTCAGGAGATCACACAGTTAAAGAAACGTGTGGACACACTTGAAGAACAGCAGAAAGAAATGCTTGCTGCTCTCGAAGAAGCAGCTAAAAATCAGGAAACTGCAAAATCACAGGCGAAGACAGATGCAAAGGATAATGCAACAAAAGAAGACGCGGCAGACAGTGAAGATGCAGAAAGTACGGATGATTCTGAAAACTTTTACAAAGACGGTACTTATACCGGATCTGCACAGGGATTCGGCGGTGCGATCGAGGTTCAGGTAACACTGAAAGATGATGAGATCACTGACATTCAGGTGACAAGTGCATCAGGGGAAGATTCTGCATATCTTTCTCAGGCACAGAGTGTGATAAGCTCGATCATATCTGCACAGAGTACAGATGTGGATACTGTATCAGGCGCTACATTCAGTTCAACCGGTATTATCAACGCTGTTATTGATGCCATTGGAAAGGCGGAAAACGAATGAAAAAGAGGCAGAGAAAGGTCCGGCTGATCCGGGCTGCGATACAGCTTGTGTTTTTCATTTTTTATCCGGCACTTTTTTCCACGGCATTTGCAGGAATAAAATCTGTTTTTCAGGCACTTGCCGCACACCAGCCGATTACATGGAACTCTTTTCTTGATGTGACGGGAGTTCTTCTGGTGATCACGATTTTGTTTGGACGCCACTTCTGCGGTTATGCCTGCGCGTTTGGTTCACTTGGTGATGCCATGTATGAGCTGACGCTTTTTATCCGGCAGAAGATTTTTCATCAAAAAGGCTGCCATGGTTATCCGGAAAAAGTAGTGAGAGTACTTCAGAAAGTAAAATACATTCTTCTGGCTTTTTTGCTGCTGTCGATATTGACCGGATGGTATGCAAATCTTCAGGGCATGAGTCCGTGGGATGTTTTTTCCATGCTGACCGCAGGAAAACTTCCGAATGCTTCCTATAAGATCGGAATTGGGTTATTTATTCTGATTCTGATCGGGATGTGCACGCAGGAGCGTTTTTTCTGTCAGTTTCTTTGTCCGATGGGCGCAGTTTTTGCAATGATGCCGATACTGCCGACGGCGCTGTTTCACAGAAACCGTGAAAAATGTCCGGCGAAATGTGGACTTTGTAAAAAACGCTGCCCGGCACATCTGGAGATCGACGGGGATACCTCTCTTTCGGGAGAATGTATCTGCTGTCATGCCTGTGAAGTGACCTGTCCACGTAAAAATATACAGATTGGACCGGTAAAGGTCCGGGAAACGGAGAAAAATGAGAAATAGAAAGAAGTTTGCGACCAGTCTGCTCTGTGGAATGAGCAGTTTTATGCTGGCTGCGGTGCCGGTAATGGCAAATGCAGAGGTGCAGAAATATACAAATACAGATTTTGCGATGGATACTGTTGTTTCAGAGACTTTGTATACAACAGGTGAGGATCTGAATACAACGATCGGTGACAAGCTCCGGGAGATTGAGACGGGTCTGCTTTCATGGACGGATGAGAATTCGCAGATCGCGAAGCTGAATGCAGCGTCCGGCGAGGCAATAGAAGTGTCGGATGAGCTTGCCGGCTATCTGGAGAAAATTTTTCAGCTTGCGCAGGATTCGGACGGGGCATTTGACCCGACAATCGGTAAGATCATACGTCTCTGGGATATTGCCGGAGAGAATCCGCATGTGCCGGAACAGTCAGAACTGGACGAGCTTTTGAAAGATGTCGGTTATGGTAAAGCTTCTTTGGATGGAGATAAAGTGACACTGGAAAAAGGTGCAACACTTGACCTCGGTGCAACCGGAAAGGGAATCGGGTGTGATGTGGTTTCGGACTTTCTGAAAACACAGACGGATGTATCAGGAATGATTCTGAATCTCGGCGGCAGCAGTGTAATGGCTTATGGCGAAAAACCGGATGGTTCTGATTGGAAAGTAGCGCTCACTGATCCGCGTGATCCGGAGGGGGACTATCTCGGTGCAATCACATTGAATGACGGGGAATTTCTTTCAACCTCCGGAGACTATGAGAAATATTTCATAGAAGACGGGAAACGCTATCATCACATCCTTGATCCGAAGACCGGTTATCCGGTATGGAACGGTCTGGATTCCGTTACGGTCATCTGCGACAGCGGACTTTTTGCAGACGGACTTTCTACTGCCTGTTTTGTACTGGGAATGGATGATGCATTGAAACTTCTGGAAAAATATAATGCAGATGCAGTGTTCGTGGATGAGGATAAGAATATTTACCTGACTTCCGGGATGAAAGAACGCTTTGAATTGATGAAGAATACCTATACAGTTAAGGAGTTGCAGTAATTCAAAAAGAAATGCAGAGTATTGATTGTGGATATCAGTACTCTGCATTTTTGGTATTGTTTAGAAGTGGATACGTTTCAGTACCTCGCTTGTCAGTGTTCCGATGAGAAGTCCGGTAATGACACCGGAGATCAAAAGTGCCGGTGCATAGTAGATCAGTCCGGAAGTCATCGTGATAAGACCTGCAATGATGAGCTGACCGATGTTGTGGGAAACACCTCCTGCAACACTGATGCCGAGGATGCTGAATCCGGATTTTTTCTTCATGAAAGTCATAACTGCGAGGCTGAGTGCAGCGCCCGCGAGGCTGTAGAGAATGCTGAACAGGTTTCCAAACATAAATCCGATCACGATGATACGGACGATGGAAACAAGAGCAGCTTCTTTCCATGTATATTTTTCGAGAATGAAGAGGACCGCCAGATTGGCAAGACCGAGCTTCATTCCGGGAATTCCGGCAAAGAACGGAATCAGTGATTCCACGTAGCCGAAAATAATCGCAACTGCGGCAAAAAGGCCGAGATATGAAAGCTTTTTCTGATTCATATGTGACATCCTTTATTAGTAGACTGGCTGTAACTGACCGGCAGAACCACGATTATGATCTGGTGGTCGGTTACAGGTATTTATATTCAGACAACAGTATCAAACTCAGGGGAATCATCTTCAGAGGCTTCCCCCTTTTCCCCCTCTATAACAACCTTATTTGGCAGGCAGACGATCGTGCCGCCGGTGCTGTCGACCGCTTTTTGTTTCATACAGAGATGATCCGGACAGTTGGCATCTGTCATGTGGATCTCTCCGTCTTTTATTTCACATACATTGGTATCGTTGATCTGGATCACCTGATCCTTTGCAAGGGAGTAGGTGCCGTATTCTTTACCGTTTACAGTGATGCGCACAGTCCCATAGTGACCGCGGCGGACAAAGTACATGCCGCCCCAGAGGATCAGGGCAAAAATAACGATGCCGATGATGAAAATCAGTTCTTTTTTCTTCAAATAAAAACTCCTCAGCTTTCAGATAATATGATGCTGTTTTATAAGAAACGGCAAATGATTCGATGATTATCATAGCATATTGAAAGTAGGTTGACAAGGATGAGTTAGATATAACAAACAGAAAGAGGAGTTTTTATGACAGATAATGGGGTGGACACATTTTATTTAAGAAATATTCATTGTTTTATACGGTGGAAAGTGGTAAAATAGTAGGGATTTCTTAAATAGAGTAAATACGGATGATTTCGTATATAAAAGTGATCAGAATAAATATAGAAACAGGAGTTTGATATGAATTTATTTCAAAAAGTATTCGGGACACGAAGTGAGCATGAAGTAAAGCGTATTATGCCGCTTGTAGAGAAGACTGAATCTCTTCGTCCGGAAATGCAGAAATTAACAGATGAACAGCTGAGAGACAAGACCAGAGAATTCAAGAAACGTCTGAGCGAGGGCGAGACACTGGATGATCTTCTTCCGGAAGCTTTTGCCGTAGTACGTGAAGGCGCGAAGCGAGTTCTTGGTATGGAGCATTACCGTGTACAGATCATTGGTGGTATTATCCTTCATCAGGGACGTATCGCCGAGATGAAGACCGGTGAAGGTAAGACACTTGTTTCCACACTTCCGGCATATCTGAATGCACTGGAAGGCAAGGGGGTTCACATCGTAACCGTCAATGACTACCTGGCAAAACGAGATGCTGAGTGGATGGGTAAGGTTCATGAATTTCTTGGTCTGACTGTTGGGGTTGTACTCAACGATATGAAACCGGAAGAGCGTCGTGAAGCATACGGATGTGACATTACTTACGTAACCAACAACGAACTGGGATTTGATTACCTTCGTGACAACATGGTTATCTATAAAGAACAGCTGGTACAGAGAGATCTGCACTACT
>OLQG01001217.1_pt1 | contig 17043 bp, 17 predicted proteins | sample 1672221 | NCBI WGS metagenome assembly OLQG01 (sample SAMEA3136660, study PRJEB25190) | human gut metagenome | biome: human gut; feature: human-associated habitat; material: faeces | place: Austria | collected 2013
TTTGTTGTATCTAGTGTGGTGAGTTATTTCTCAGGATTTGAAGATGTTCCAGTAAAAAATAAAAACTTCCAACAAAATAGTCATTAGCAAATTTAGGAGTTAATACTATGATAAAGATATTTAAATCATTAAAAAATAATCAAAAAAATACAAATAATGTATATGCAGTTGTAAATGGAGTCAGTTTTAATCTTGAATATGTTGATGACAATGTATTTTCAAAAAAAGTAATGGGAGAAGGGGTTGCTATTGTTCCGACCTCGTCAGAGGTCTGTGCCCCTTGCGCAGGAGTATTAACGACATTATTTCCTACTGGTCATGCTTTTGGAATTACACGAGATGACGGTGTTGAAATCTTGGTTCATATTGGACTAGATACCGTTAATTTAAAAGGAAAAGGATTTACAATATTAAAAAAATGATTTATAATATAATATAGTTTTTTATAGGAGTTGGTATTGATGACAAAAACTGCTATAATGGCAGAAAACAAGCTTATCCTACTCTACTTAATTTACCAGTTAGATATGCCTATTTCATGGGCAGACCTTTTGGATTTTGCAGTCCCTAATTATATGGATTATATGGACTTTCAAATATATTTACAGGAAATGGTTGAAAACGGTATTGTCGAAAAATTAAATGAAGACAACGGCTATTTTTACTCTATTACTGAAGATGGTACTCAATGTATACGTTATTTTAGCAAACGTATTCCTGAGTCAAAGTTAGGTAGTATATTGGCTTATGTGCGTAAGAACAAAAGTAGAATAAAAAAAGAATATTCAGTTTACGCAAATTATTTTTACTATGCAGAAAATGAATATATTGTTAAATGTGGTATCATAGAAGACGATGCCCCATTGATTGAACTTAATCTTACAGTTGCCTCAAAGGACCAAGCTAAGCTAATAAGAAAAAACTGGAAATCTAATGTTTCAAACATTTATAATACGATTTTACAAAGTCTTATAACAAACAATTCTCCCACATCAAATGATGACGAGGACGAAGATATACAGGAAAAGATTGAAAATTGTATGCAAAACAACGATATTCTTGAAGAAGATACCAACTTAATTCCTATGGTTGCGAAAAAGAAATAGAATGGTGTTAAAATTTATTTTTCACCATTCTTTTTTATTCCTAAATAACAAAAACCACCTCACTAACTATAAAAATAGTTAATGAAGTGGCAAATATTATAATTTATATTTCAACACATCAAGATTATTTATATATTCTAAAGCTGTGTTTTTATCATCTTTTAACTGAGCTACTAACTCGTCCATATTTTTGAATTTTCTTTCGTTTCTCAATCTCTTGTAAAAACAAACAATAATTTCTTTATCATAAATATCTTCATTAAAGTCAAAAATATTAGTTTCAATTCTTCTATTATTTTTGCCAAAAGTAGGATTTGTTCCTACATTAGAAAATCCATAATATGTCTTTCCCTCATAAATCACAGATGTAAGATAAACTCCATCTGGAGGTAGGAGCTTCTTTTCAGGTGGTTCAAGATTTGCTGTAGGAAAATTCATTAATCTTCCTCTCTGGTCACCATGAACAACCTTACCTATTACAAAATATGGCTTATTAAGTAACTTCGCTACAGTTTCCATATCCCCATAATTTATAAGTCCCCTAATTCTTGTACTGGAAACTCTGACACCATTGGTTTTTACAGAACTAATGCCTATAACATTTATTCCTCTTTCTTCTCCCAATTTTTTCAAAATTTCCAAATTGCCTACTCTATCTCTACCAAAGCAATAATTTTCCCCAACTACAAGAACCTTGCAATTTGTTTTTTTAACAAGCAAATCCATAAATGCCTCTGGTGCAAGCTGTGCAAACTCTCTATTGAAAGGATAAAGCACTAGGTCATCTACACCCATTTTTTCAATTATAAATTTCTTTTCATCTAAAGAGAGCATAGTAAGAAATTCGCCTTTTTTGCCAAAAAACTCTACGGGATGAGGATAAAATGAAAAAATTACACTTTCTAAATTTTCTCTTTTGGAATATTCTTTGACAGTTTTAATTAACTCCTGATGTCCCAAATGAACACCGTCAAAGTTACCTAATGATACAGCCGAAGCTCTCTCTATTTGAAAATCATCAGTTTCATAAACCTTCATTTTTATCACCTTATTTTAACATAGTTTTAGGTTTAATAAATTCCTCTTCTACTGTATAAATTCCGACAATGTTGTTGTCCCAATCTTTGAGAACAACTTGTCCTCCTTTATCCATTTCCTTGGTACTTAAATAATTCTTAGATATTGGATTTCCGTTTACAACGTACTTTTCTGCCTCTTTAGTAACAGTAACCGTTTTAAAATCCTTTAAAATCACATCCATAGGAATAAGAACATCATTTATATTGCCCTCTCCTACTAATTTTTTAAAGTCATCAATTTTTATACTGTTTTCAAGATAAAAGTTACCACTACGGCTACGTGTCAGCTTTGACATACAGCCACCACAGCCAAGTTTTTCACCTATATCTTTACAAAGAGTTCTGATATATGTACCTTTCGAACAAAGGACTTTAAAGGCAAATTTATTATCTCCCAAGCTTTTAATATCTGAAATGTTAAAGATATGTATAAGTCTGGTTTTTCTTTCTACTTCTTTGCCCTCTCTTGCCAATTCATACAATTTTCTTCCGTTTACTTTTATTGCTGAGTACATAGGAGGCTTTTGGTGGTATTCGCCTATAAAATTCACAGTAGCATTTTTAAAATCATCTTCTGTAACATTTACAGGCTTTTCCTCCAATACATCACCAAAAATATCTTCTGTTGTAGTAGAGATGCCAAGAGTTATTTCAGCAATATATTCTTTAATATCTGCTGCAATATAGTCAGCCAACTTAGTTGCCTTACCTACGCAAACTGGCAGAACCCCTTCTGCCTCTGGGTCAAGAGTACCTGTGTGACCAGTCTTAACTTTGCTGAGGGTATTTCTGACTATATTTACTACATCGTGAGAAGTAAAACCCTTTTCCTTATAAATATTTATAACACCTGAAAAATTATAATTACTTTTCATCTAATTCTCTCTTAACTCTTTCTACTGCTTTTTCCAACACATCTTTTAAATTTCCCTCTACAGAAGCACCGGCAGCCAATATATGACCACCACCACCATATTCTGATGCAATTTTATTTACATCAACTGATTTTGAACGGAAACTTAATTTAACAATACCATTATCTCTTTCACTTGCGAATACACTGACTTGTGAACCTTTAATAGAAAGCATATATCCAACTATACCACCGATTTGGTCAAGTGATGCACCACTATCCTCTAAATCTTTTGCTGTAATATAAGTATATGCAATTCCATCGCTATAATTCATATTATCAACAGCTCTGGCCTCTATTTTCATTCTCTCTATTGTCTTTTCCTTTAATATCTTTTGATGAATAAAAGGAGTATCAATACCTACACCTACAAGCTCCCCTGCTACCTGGTGAGTTCTTTTTGATGTACAATTATGCATAAAGCAACCTGTATCTGTAAGTATTCCTGTATAGAGAGCAGTTGCAATATTTAAATCAATATCTACAAACTGACTTACAAGCTCGTAAACAACTTCACAAGCTGATGACGCCTGACTATTTACTATATTTTTATCTCCAAAGAGATTATTACTTATGTGATGGTCAATGTTGTAAGTAAGAGTTGCTCTGTCAAAAACTGAACCAGCCTCTCCAAGTCTTTCCTTATCTCCACAGTCAACAGCAAACATAATTTCTGGATTTAGTTCGGAATAATCCCCATTATATAAAAATCTGTTGCCATTAAGAATATTAAATTCTTCTCCAAAATGTTCAAGAAGAATAACCGGAGTCTTGCCTAGCTTTTCAAGAGCAAAAGCAAGACCCATAACTGAACCTACAGCATCTCCATCTGGATTAACATGAGCAGAAATATATATTGTTTGTATATTTTTTATATCCTGTTCAATGGTATTTTCATACATACAAATCCCCTACTTATCGTTAATTTCTCTAATAATCTTATCAATCTTAAAACTATATTCCAATGAATCATCAAGTATAAACTTAATTTCAGGAGTAACTCTAAGATTAATTCTCTTAGCAATAAGACTTCTGACAAAACCAGAAGCTCTATTGAGAACCTGCATTACTTCTTCTTTCTTTTCATCATCGCCTAAAATACTAACAAAAATCTTGCAATATTTTAAGTCGTTAGTTGTATCAACCTTTAAAACACTTGTAATAACACCTACTCTAGGGTCTTTTAACTCGCCTCTTAAAATAGTTGATACTTCTTTCTTGATTTCGTCATTAATACGAATCATTCTTGTATTTGTTTTCATTATCGCTTAACTTCCTCCATAACGAAAGCTTCAACAATGTCGCCTTCCTTAACGTCGTTAAACTTATTAAATGTAAGACCACATTCGAAACTTGTGTTAACCTCCTTAACATCGTCCTTGAAACGCTTTAAGCCGGCAAGTTCGCCTTCGTAAATTACGATACCATCTCTGATAATTCTAACCTGAGCATTTCTGTTCATCTTACCATCAGTAACGTAACCACCACCGATTGTACCGATGCCAGATGCCTTAAATGTACTTCTGATTTCAGCATGACCGATAATCTTTTCTTCGTATACTGGGTCAAGAAGGCCCTTCATAGCTGCTGTAATATCTTCAATAGCATTGTAAATTACTCTGTAAAGTCGTACATCAACCTTCTGTTCTTCAGCAACATTCTTAGCAGATGGTTCTGGACGAACATTGAAACCGATTACAATGGCATTAGATGCACTTGCAAGCATTACGTCAGATTCTGTAATAGCACCTACACCACCATGGATTGTTCTAACCTTAACTTCGTCATTAGAAAGCTTTTCAAGACTCTGGCGAACAGCTTCAACAGAACCCTGTACGTCAGCCTTAATTACAATGTTAAGTTCCTTAATATTACCACTCTGAATCTGGCTAAATAAGTCATCAAGGCTAACCTTCTGAGGTGTTTCCTTGAGCATATCTACTCTATCCTTAGCTACAACAGATTCTGCAACCTGTCTTGCCTTTCTTTCGTTTTCAGCAACGTAGAACATATCACCGGCCATAGGAACTTCATTAAGACCAAGAATTTCCACAGGCATAGATGGACCAGCCTTCTTAACTTTCTGACCTCTATCATTCATCATTGCTCTAATCTTACCATAGCAAGTACCGGCAACAATAGGGTCACCAACGTGAAGTGTACCACTCTGTACAAGTACAGTAGCAACAGCACCTCTACCCTTATCAAGCTGAGCTTCGATAATATTACCTCTTGCTCTCTTGTTAGGATTTGCCTTTAATTCCTTCATTTCAGCAACAAGGATAATCATTTCAAGAAGGTTATCAATACCTTCCTTAGTCTGAGCTGAAACTGGAACACAAATTGTTTCGCCACCCCAATCTTCAGAAACAAGACCGTATTCAACTAATTCCTGCTTTACTCTGTCTGGGTTTGCACCTGGCTTATCAATCTTGTTGATAGCAACAATAATTTCTACACCGGCAGCCTTTGCATGGTTAATGGCTTCAATAGTCTGAGGCATCACACCATCATCGGCAGCAACTACTAATATAGCAATATCTGTAACCTGAGCACCTCTCATTCTCATAGCTGTGAAAGCTTCATGACCTGGTGTGTCAAGGAATGTAATAGGCTTTTTATCAATAGAAACTGTGTAAGCACCAATGTGCTGAGTAATACCACCGGCTTCTCTTGCTGTAACGTGAGAATGACGAATAGCATCAAGAAGTGAAGTTTTACCGTGGTCAACGTGACCCATTACTACTACTACTGGTGGTCTTTCTACTAAGCTCTTTTCATCGTCTTCTTCTTCCTTGAAGGCTTCTTCGAAAATATCAATTTCCTTTGCGTGTTCAACAATAATGTTGAATTCTTCCATACAAAGTTCTTCTACTGTATCAAAATCAATTTCCTGATTGATATTTGCCATAATGCCCTTTTTCATAAGAGCCATAACAATAGCAGATGGAGCTTTCTTAATCTTTTCAGCTAAATCCTTAATGCTGATGCTTTCTGGAATAGCAATTTCAAAAATTTCCTGTACTTCTGGCTGCTTTGGAGCAACAGGTGCCTGCTTCTGACCACCCTTGTTCTTCTTATTCTTCTTGCCATTAAAGTTATTATTGTTATTATTGAAATTGTTATTCTTCTTAAAATTGTTATTGTTGTTTCTATTATTGTTATTATTCTTGTTAAAATTGCCGTTATTTCTGTTATTGTTGTTATTATTGTTTCTATTATTATTGTTGTTATTCTGACTGGCGTTTTTATTTCCGTTGTTTTTATTATTATTGTTGTTGCTGTTGTTATTTTTGTTGTTGTTATTACCGTTATTATTATTGTTTACAACAGGCTTTTCTTCATTTTTAACTTCTGGCTTTTTTTCAGCCTTAGCTTCTGATTTGTTGTAAAGTGCTTTTACCTTTTCAACTGATTCCTCATCTAATGAGCTAACAGCCTTTTTATCCTTAATACCAATACTATCAAGTTTTTCTATAAGTTCTTTTGTACTTACTTCTAACGTCTTTGCTAATTCATGAACTCTCAATTTAGACAATAGAACACACCTCCATTTAGACTAGGGGCAACCCCTCACTACAACTTACTGTTCAAGCATAGAATGAATTTTGTTTGCAAAATTTTCATCAATTATGGCAAAGGTACTACGATTGTCTTTACCAATAACACTGCTCAATATATCTTTAGTGCTTGTTATTAAAATCGGCACATCATAATGTTTACATTTATTTGTAAATTTCTTTTTTGTATTGTCAGAAGCATCTTCCGGAATAATAACCAGCTTAGCTTCCTTTTTCTGAATTGCTTTCTCTACGGTATCTTCACCTGTTTTCATCTTGCCAGCCCTCTGACAAAGTGATAGTAGAGAAAGTGTCTGTCTATTCATTTATATTCTCCAACTGCATTTTTAACTCTTCATAAACGCTCTGGGGAACAGAGGTTTTGAATGACCTATCAAGTCCCTTAGATTTACACGCCTTGTTAAGACATTCTGCATTTGGGCATACATATGCACCTCTGCCCGGCTTTTTACCTGTAGGGTCAAGAGAAATTTCGCCAGCATCATTTCTGACAACACGAATAAGTTCTTTCTTATTTTTCATTTCCTGACAACCTATACATTTTCTCAAAGGAATCTTTTTAGTAGCCATTTTTACACCTCCCCAAATTATTCTTCAGTTGTTTCTTCTTCGATTGTTTCTTCAACTTCACTATTATTGCCAATTTTGTCAAAATCTATAAAGTCTGTAGAACGAGCCTGAGATTCACTCTTAATATCAATCTTCCAACCAGTAAGTCTTGCAGCAAGTCTTACGTTCTGACCTTCCTTACCGATAGCAAGTGAAAGCTGATTATCCGGTACAACAACCTTAGCAGACTTTTCGTCTTCATTTTCATCAATTTCAACAGCAACAACATTAGCTGGTCTTAAAGCTGCAGCAATAAATTCTGCTGGGTCTTCGCTCCAAGGGATAATGTCAATCTTTTCGCCCTTAAGTTCGTTTACGATTACATCAACTCTTGAACCGTTCTGACCTACGCAAGCACCTACTGCATCAACATTTTCGCTGTTTGAATAAACTGCCATTTTAGTTCTTGAACCAGCTTCTCTTGAAATACCCTTGATTTCAACTGTACCATCAAAAATTTCTGGACATTCAAGTTCAAAAAGTCTTTTTACAAGTTCATAGTGTGTTCTTGAAACAGTAACCTGAGGTCCTTTTGTTGCAAGTGAAACTTTAAGGATATAAACCTTTAATCTATCGTTAAACTTGTAAGTTTCGCCTGGAAGCTGTTCTGTCATAGGAAGAATAGCATCAGTCTTGCCAAGATTTACAATGATATTACCCTTGCCGTCTGTTCTCTGAACAATAGCTGTTTCAACTTCCTTTTCCTTTGCAGAAAATTCGTTGTACATTTTTTCTCTTTCAGCTTCTCTAAACTTCTGAACAACAACCTGCTTTGCTGTCTGAGCAGAAATTCTACCAAAATTCTTAGGAGTAATTTCAAAATCAACAAAATCGCCTAATTCATACATAGGGTTGATTTCCTGTGCATCTTCAAGAGAAACCTCTAAGAAAGCATCGTATACGTCTTCAACAACTTCCTTCTGAGCGAAAACCTTGATTTCGCCAGTTTCTCTATTCATATCAACCTTGATATTCTGAGAAGTACCATAGTTCTTCTTGCAAGCTGTAACAAGAGATGTTTCAATAGCTTCAAAAATTGTTTCCTTTGGTATACCTTTTTCTTTTTCAATTATTTCCAAAGAGTCTAAAAGTTCTTTGCAATCCATTTAAAATATCCTCCTTAAATTATAATATAACTGCTAATCTTGTAGTAGCAATGTCCTTACGGTTAAATGCTAATGTACGGTTGTCTTCAGTTATAATAGTAACATTGTCATTTTCATCAAGACCCTGTAAAGTACCTTGGAATTCCTTTACACCATCTACAGCCTTGAAAAGCTTTACATCAACAATTCTGCCCTTATACTTAACATATTCGTGGTCACGCTTTAATACTCTATCAAGTCCCGGAGAACTTACTTCAAGTATATAAGCCTGTTCTGTCATATCATCGTCAAGCTGAGCATCAAGCTCACGGCTAACGTCTACACATTCGTCAATGCCGACGCCACCTTCTTTGTCAATATATAATCTCAAGTACCAAGAAGCACCTTCCTTTACATATTCAACATCAACAAATTCAAGTCCCTTTTTCTCAAGAATAGGTACAGCTAATTTTTCAACAAGTTTAACTATTTCCTTTGCCTGCATTTAACCATCCTTTCAATGTAACTTTTTATTTTACATACAAAACGAGAGTGGGCGTAACCCACTCTCACACAAGACATCATTCAACTGGAGTAATTATAACATAATATACCATACAATGCAAGCAAAATTTATCTTCTTCCTATATTATATAGTAGAAAAACATTTTTTCATAACATATTTTTTAATTTATATAACATCTTGCCAGCAATCAAAGTATAAAAAATGCCTTTTTTCATAATATAATACTGTAAATTACATTGGAGGTCATATAATATGAAGAAACGTAGTCAGAAAACCTGTTCCAACTTTAAGCCAATTTCATATTTACCTAATGATTTATCTACTGTAAGGCAAAGTTGTTGTTATTGTGAATACTTTAATGATAAAAATTGTAGAAAAAGAATTTATGACGAATTGGAAGACGATGAATGAAAAAGGGGCGAAACAACTCGCCCCATAAATCACTATTTTGCCATTCTATAAATATTTGCTACATCTTCTGTATATAACTTTTTAACTTTACCGGCAAAGCCACCACAAGCTACAATACATTTTTCAGCCATTTCTTGTATCTGTTCTTCTGTAACATCAATTCCCAATTCCTTTATTGATGTTGGCATATTTATGCTATGATAAAATTCTTCCATAGCCTCAATACCTTTTAAAGCTGTTGCATCATCATTTTCCTGTGGCTCAACACCTATTACATTAACAGCAAATTTTGCAAATCTGTCTACTCTTTCCTTGTATACATATCTTGCCCAACTTGCCCATATTGCTGCAAGCCCTGCACCATGAGCACAGTCAAACATACCACCTAATTCATGTTCCATTTTATGAGTTGCCCAATCTCCACCGTCAGTACCACAACCTGTAATACCGTTATGAGAAAGACTGCTTGCCCACATTACCTCTGCTCTTGACTCGTAATTATCAGGCTCTGTCATCAATATTACTGCGTGTTTCTTAACAGTTTTCATAAGACCTTCTGCTATGCTGTCAGTAATATCCATATTTTCACTTTGGTTAAAGTATCTTTCCATTGTGTGCATCATAATATCTGCACAGCCACTGGAAGTCTGATAAGGAGGTAATGTCATTGTCAATTCCGGATTGAGAATTGCAAATTTCGCTCTACATACATCGCTATTGCAACCTCTCTTTATAAGACCTTCTTCCTTTGTAATTACAGATGAATTACTCATCTCACTTCCGGCTGCTGCAATAGTAAGCACGCAACCTATAGGCATACAAGCCTGTGGTGTTCTCTTTCTATCGTAGAAATCCCATACATCTCCACCGTTTGCCAAACCATATCCTATAGCCTTTGATGAGTCAATTACTGAACCACCACCAACAGCAAGTATAAAGTCTACACCTTCTTTCTTACAAAGCTCTATACCTTCGTAAACTAAACTTAACCTAGGATTAGGTACTACTCCACCAAGGGATACATATTCAATACCCTCTTTTTCAAGGCTATCTGTTATTCTATCAAGAAGTCCTGAACGTTTAGCACTTCCTCCACCATAATGAATAAGAACTTTCTTACAATTCTGTTCTTTCACAAGTTTTCCAACATGTGTTTCAGCACCTTTTCCAAAAACAACTTTTGTAGGTGCATAATAAGTAAAATCATTTGCCATTATTAAGACCCTCTTTCATAATTTATATTTTAAATATAGCACATCATTTTCTATATTTCAAATAATAATTATACAGCTATAAAACTACAGTACAAAGCTACCATTATAGGCATTGTCACAATACTTACAATAGTAGTCATTATATTTATAGCACCTGCATATTGTTCATTATTTCCATATACCTGTGCCATTTGCGTAATTGATGACGCCGTTGGTGTTATAGTTGCAATAAACGTTACTAACAAAATCATAGCACCATTATCCATTACCTTTGTTACACCTGTAAAGTATATAATCAAAAATACAATAAAAGGGAAAAATATCATTCTAAAAAATAAAACCAAATAAATTCTGCCATTTGAAAATACTTTTTTAAGCTCTGCTCCTGCCATTATCATACCGGTAATAATCATACTAATTGGGGCAACAGTTCCACCTACAGATTTCAAAGTTCCCTGTAATACACTAGGAATATGAATTTTTGTAATAAACAATAAAATTCCAATAAATATAGCTATAAGATTTATGTTAGTATAAATCTTTTTTAATTCAAAGCCCTTTTCGTTACTTAGCATACTCTTACAATGAGTCCACAACAAAACCAACTGCACAGATACAAAAGCACTAGAATACAGCACCCATTCATCGCCTAAAACTGACATTACAACAGGTATTACCATATTTGCAGCATTTGAATACATAACAGACGCTTTTTCTACTGGATTAAAATTCAAAACCTTGCCCAATATTCTAATAAAAATCCAAGCAATAAAATGTATAACTATTGCTACTCCAACAGCCAAGCCTAAACCCTTCAACTTTTCCGGTGTAAACTCAATTAAAAACGAATTTATAATTACACAAGGCATTATTAAGTAAAGACAGACCATTGATAAAACTTTACTGTCTTCAGATTTTACAATTTTCAGTTTTACCAATGTATACCCCATTATTATCATTATAAAGAACTGAGCAATCTGTTTAAACAGCAAAAAACTTATTTCCATTATTTTCTCACCTACTTTCTATTATATCTAGTGTAAGTATAACACAACAAAAAAACCTTTCAAGCATATTTTTCATACACTTGAAAGGTTATATTTGTAAATTATTTGCCCCAAACTTCCTCTGCTATTTCTTTTACAAGAGCAAGTTTAGCCCATTGTTCTTCTTCTGTAAGTTTATTACCTATTTCACAAGATGCAAAACCACACTGTGGACTAAGGTAAAGTCTGTCAAGAGGAATATATTTTTCAGCTTCGTGAATACGGTTGATTATTGTCTGCTTATCTTCAAGTTCTGGAGTTTTAGAAGTAATTAAACCAAGTACAACTTTCTTATCTCCTGTAACAGCCTTTAAAGGTTCAAAACCACCTGAACGTTCATCATCAAATTCAAGATAGTAAGCATCTACATTTTCTCTGCCAAATAATGGTTCAGCTATTGGGTCATATGCACCACTGCTGAAATAAGCTGAATGGTAGTTACCTCTACAAACGTGAGTATTAATAACTAAATCTTCCGGCTTTCCTTCAATAGCAAGATTGTTTACCTTTAAAAGTTTTTCTGTAATAGACTTTAAGTCTGCACCCTTGCCATAACGTTCTACGCTACCTTCTGCTACAAGTACGCCCCAAGTACAATCATCAAACTGAATATTTCTGCAACCGGCATTATATAAATCATTTATAACCTGATGATAGCCCTTTGCAATATCTTCAATTAATTCTTCGTCTGTTGGATAAAACTTTCTTGTTGTTTCAATGTTTGTAGGAATAACCATCTGCTGGAAGAACTGTGCCGGAGCTGGAATAGTCTGCTTTGCTACAGTATTTTCATCTTCAAGATTTTTAACAAACTTGAAATGCTCAACAAATGGGTGGTTTTCGCCGGAGATTTTACCTGTAAGCCAAGTATCATCAATTAATGCTGCCTCACTACTAAAAGCTACACCCTTTTCAGTTTTCTTGTGGGCAACACCCTTAAATCCCCACATAAAATCTAAATGCCAAGTAGCTCTACGGAATTCACCGTCAGTAATAACGTGATAACCGGCCTTTTTCTGCTTTTCTACAAGGTCAGTAATAGCCTTATCCTCGACTGCCTTTAATTCATCAGCAGTAATTTTACCATTTTCAAAATCTGTTCTAGCCTGTTTTAATTCTGCAGGTCTTAAAAAGCTACCTACATAATCGTATCTGAATGGTGTGTTTAATTTTGTCATTTTTATTTTTCCTCCTAAAATTATTTATTAAATTTTTCTCTAAATTGTTTTGCTGCCTTAACCATATTTATAAGGCTTGCTTTTGTTTCAACAACCCCTCTTGTCTTTAAACCACAATCAGGGTTAACCCATAACTTTTCAGGATTAATTTTTTCAGCCATTTTATTGAGAACTGTCAATATTTCATCAACCGATGGCACTCTAGGCGAATGAATATCATAAACACCTGGATCAACTTCTGTTTTAAAATTGTTTTCCTTTAAAGAATCCAACAGCAATAAATCTGAACGAGAAGCCTCAAATGTAATTACATCTGCATCCATATCATCAATAGCCTTAATTATATCTGTAAATTCACTGTAACACATATGTGTATGAATTTGAGTTTCTGCCTTTGTTCCACTGTGAGTTAATCTAAATGTCTTTATTGCCCAATCAAGGTACTCATTGTACCAATCAGCCTTACGTAAAGGAAGTTTTTCTCTCAATGCCGCTTCATCAATCTGTATAATCTTTATACCGTTTTTCTCTAAATCAAGAACTTCATCACGAATAGCAAGTGCAATTTGGTAAGCACATTCTTTCAAAGAAATATCCTCTCTAGGGAAAGACCAATTTAATATAGTTACCGGTCCTGTCAACATACCTTTCATAGGTTTATTTGTTAAACTTTGAGCATAAACTGACCAATCAACTGTCATAGATTTGTTTCTTGAAATATCACCCCATACAATAGGTGGCTTTACACAACGTGTTCCATAAGATTGAACCCAAGCCTTTTCTGTAAAAATATAGCCATCTAAATTTTCACCAAAGTATTCAACCATGTCATTTCTTTCGTATTCTCCATGGACAAGAACATCAATACCTATTTCTTCCTGTAATGCTACACATTCAGCAATTTTCTTTTTGTTAAATTCAATGTATTCCTGCTCTGTAATTTCGCCTTTTTTAAATGCTGTTCTATTCGCCTTTACATCAGCAGTCTGAGGAAAAGAACCTATAGTAGTAGTTGGGAAAATAGGCAAATTAAATTCCTTTTTTTGAATTTTTTCACGTTCTTCAAATGCAGGAAGTCTTGTAAAATCACTTTCCTTTATATTTTTAATTCTTTCAGCCACTTCTGGATTTAAAGCATTTCTATCTTCACTAAAAAGTTTTTTGTTGTTTACAAATACATTATCTTCAGTGAAATTAATTTCTTCTGCAAGAACTTTTAAATCTGCTAATTCTCCTAATTTCTCAACTGCAAAAGCAAAATGTTTTAAAACATCTTTTGAAAGTTTTGTTTCATTTTCAACTGTAAAAGGCACATGCAAAAGAGAACAAGAGGTACTTAATACTATTTCTATACCCTTATTTTTTAATAAATTTAATGTAGAAATAGTTTTCTCATAGTTATTACGCCAAATATTTTTACCGTTTACTAAACCGGCAAAAAGTATTTTATCTTTTGGAAAACCGTATTTTTCAATAAGATTTAATGTTTCTTTTCCTTCAATAAAATCAAGTCCAATAGCATCAAATTTGAGCTTTGTTATATTTTCATAACTATCTCTTATATCTCCAAAATAAGTTTGTAAAAGAACTTTTATATTTTCTTTCTTTGCCAAAACTGCATTATAAATTTTATCAAATAAAGTTAGGTCTTCTTTTGTAATGTCATGAACAAGGAAAGGTTCATCAAACTGAATCCAATTAACGCCTAATTTACTCAATTCATTCAACAATTCAGAATAAGCTTTTATAGTATCATCAACAAACTCCTCAACAGATTTATTACCAGTAAATCTTGCAAGCTTCAATAATGTAAAGGGACCAACAACTACTGGCTTTGTTTCAATACCGTCTTTTTTTGCTTCGCTATAGTATTTAAAAGGATTTGTTCCTACAAGTTTAATTTCAGTATCATCTTCAATTTCAGGAACGATATAATGATAATTTGTGTTGAACCACTTTTTCATAGCCAAAGCTTTAACATCACCATTTTCACCCTGATAACCTCTTGCCATAGCAAAATATGTATCAATATCTGATAAATTTAATTCCTTATATTCTTTTGGTACTATATTGAATAAAACAGCAGTATCAAGAACCAAATCATAAAAAGAAAAATCATTAGACGGAATATAGTCGATATTACTTTCTTTTTGTAAATTCCATTGATACTTTCTAATATCCTCAGCAGTTTCTTCTAATTGTTGAGCTGTTATTTCATTTCTAAAATATTTTTCTGTTGCAAATTTCAATTCTCTTAGCTTTCCCACTCTAGGAAATCCAATTACAGATGTTTTCATTTTTTTCCTCCTTAAAATTTTGTACGACGCCATTTGCATATATTATAACCACAGCAAACTAAATCTGTAAAATACATAAAAAAATAGGTTTGATATAGTTTTAAACTATACCAAACCTATTCCATCAGAATTTATTTTTCATTTTCTTTTTCTCTTCTGTTTAATTCATTCATATAGCCAGCCGTAATAATACCAGTTGGTAATGCAACTATGGCTATACCCATAAAAGAAGAAATCATACTTATAACCTTACCCATTTGACTTATTGGATAAATATCTCCATATCCTACAGTAGTCAATGTAACAACAGACAAATATATTGCATCAAAGAAAGAATTGAAACTCTCTGGCTCTACTTGGAACATAATTAATGCAACTAAAAAGATGTATCCACCGGCTAATACACAAACTGTAATCAAAGCCTGTCGTTCTCTTTGCACAACTGAAAGTATCATATTAAAACTTTTAGAATATCTTAGTAATCTTAAAGCCTTAAAAGCCTTGTTTAATCTTAACAGCCTAAACAATTTAAAACTTGAATTTAAAACTACAAGCGAAGGCAATATAGATAACAAATCAACTATACCATAAAATGTAAAAGGATATTCTATAAAAGCCATTTTCCTCTTTTCACTATGCCTGAAATCTGCTGTTATCCAACGCAAAATGTAATCTACAATAAAAAGCAGGACTGTAATTTTTTCTATCCACATAAAAACAACACTACTGCTTTTAAAACATAAAGGAACTACACTGCCTAAAATACAAAATATCATTATTCGGTCATATAACACACTTAATATATCATCATTTCCGTCTACATCTATTATATTGTATATCTTTTCTCTCATATTTTTCACCCTTTTGCCCAATATCAAAACCATCTACTTTAATATTACCCTAAATATTCTTTAAAATCAAATTTTTTACAATTCATTATAGAAAAGGCAAGGCTAAAAACAGCCTTGCCCTGATACATTATTTATTCCAACTTTTCATATAAAACATATAAACTCTTATTAACACTTCCAATAATACTGTAGCATAAATTATCAAATAAAAAACCACTCTTGACAATTCACTAAAACCAAGTATTAAAAACATTAAATTAATAATAAACATTATAATTAAATTTACATAATTTATGCCACGACATATTTCTTTGTTTTTTTCATTATCTGATTTTTCTATTTTATATGTAGCATAATTCATAGGCAAACTATAGATAAGTAAAATAAAAGCAATAATGACAACTAACTCTATAAATTTATGTAATTCAAAAGCAGTATAAACAAAATTTCCAAGTATGAAACTTGCAATAAGAATTACCAAATCTATAACCAAACCAAATTTAATTAGTAATTTCATTCTTATTCCCCCTACTTTCCAACAATTCAAAAGCAATAAAGCAATTTATAATCATTAAGTATGCAAAGCCGATTATTAAACTAAATATGCTTTTGCCATTTAATACATTTTCAGCTATTAAAAATATCAAATATAACTGATTTATTATAGTAATAAAATACCAAATCAATGATATTTTAGCATTTCCTTTAACTTTAAAAATCTTATAATAAAGTACTTGAACTATAAAAGCAACCAAGATTATAACTACTTATCTACCAGAAAAGTCAAAATTACCATCATCAAACATATATAAAATTGAACTAAAAAAACACTAGCCCTAACAATGCAAAATTCAAACAATATTTAATTAAATATTTTACAATTTTCATATTTATTCCCCCAAACATAAATTTTTATTAACTAAAATCCGTTGGTTCTGGTTCTTTATCATAATCAACCACATATGGTTCTGCTATTTTTCTTCTATCTTCGTATGCTAACTCCTCTATTACATAAGCACTTATACACCATCTATCTGTATATGATAGCTTATCCAACTCTTTGACTAACTCCTCATCGTCTAACTTTCTAAGTTTTTCAAGTATTTTATCTAATATTTCTATACAAATTGGGGCTTCTCCATCTAGT
>OLQG01001225.1_pt1 | contig 16952 bp, 20 predicted proteins | sample 1672221 | NCBI WGS metagenome assembly OLQG01 (sample SAMEA3136660, study PRJEB25190) | human gut metagenome | biome: human gut; feature: human-associated habitat; material: faeces | place: Austria | collected 2013
AGCATGGCTATGGACTGCAATCTATAAAAAGTATCATCGAAAAATATAATGGAACAATTGAGATAAATACAGAAAATTCAACTTTTTCATTAATATTATTACTTTATAAACCTATGACATAACTTTATTGATTTTTAATCATATAAGACTTTCATATTTTTCTTATCGTATTGCTGAGATATCAAAATAAAATATATTCAAAGGAGCAGCTCCAAATCGTTTCTGCTCCTCATTCTCATACCTTATTCATTATTTCCTTAAAATTACATTGTCACAAAACTATATTACTCTTGTCATATTTAATCTGCACCACTTACTAGTAATTATATATTTTAGTCTGATAATCATATGAGCCATTTCCAAATGATACACCAATTCCACTTACATTAAACGAAATTGATCCTAAAGCTGTTTGATGTGCATATCCATAATACATGCTCGAACTCAACGATGCTTTGGTCTCACTTCCAGATCGTGGAATCAGATAGATCTCTGCGCCTCCACTATTTGTATAAGAGTTCGATAAATCTCCTTTTGCAATTGATAAGTACCAACCAATTCCACCATCCACTGCTTTTGCTGGTGCATCAACAGAATCTACTCTAAGCCATAGCTTTTCCACCTGATATCCAGATTCTGCATATATTCCACCAATCTTAAATTTACTTCCATCAAAATTAAATGTATGCGCATCTGTCCAATGTAAAAAAGGATCCGAAAGCCATTTATATGAAGTAGAAACATTTAATCCAGTTACTATCGTCCCCCCATTAGCAGTAAATTCGTATACAGCCATTCCTAATTGTAATTTACTCGTAGCAATTTGACCACGTAATCTTGGATCTCCATCTTGGATTTCAACGATTTCTTTTTCATATCCCACAAAAGACACTTCTTTTCCTACACATGTCCAATATAATTTCTCAATCCTATTCTCATCAATATCATTTAAAAATTCTTCTTCCGTTCCAATACTTAATAAATAACTTCTCATTTCTTGTAATGTAGGAGGCGTTTCTGTTTCAGAAGTCCCTGCAGCAAAAGCTGAATTTCCTGTCATTACAATAACCATCATGCTCGCCAGTACACATAGAATAATTTTTTCAATACTCTTTTTAATTGCTTTCATTGTTCATCCTTTCTACTGTAAAATTTTAACAGTCTTCATTTTCTTCTAATTAGTTTCTTTTTCCAAACAATGACTTCTCTTTTATGGAACTCCCTTTGTCTCGGATAAGAATTCTTAAATTTAGTCTTCCCTCCTTCTTTGTAATTTTTATTTGGTTTATTTTATCATTTTTCTATAATAATTTTTTCTAAATGTCACAAATATCATTTTATATGTCCTTTTTATTATTTCGTCAGCAAAAAGTTCCTGATTTTTTCAAGTTATAAGCATTGTATTGTTAGACTTTTTATTTTCCTTCTTTACATTTGCCGATAATATGTTATACTGAAAACAGTTTTATATAAATTTGAGACAATTAAACTGTTTAGAAAGAAGATTTTTATGGAGTTAAAAATGATACTATTAATTATTCTTATTTTTATTTTTGTAGTAATTCCAGTACAAACATTTATTATCAAACATGCCGTAAAAGAAGCACTTTTAGAAGCTTACGATATCATTCAAAATGAAAAGTAACCTCCTACTTTCCTTACCAACTTTAATTTAATGAAAAATTATTTATAAATAACTAATTCTACAGTTACATTAATATTTTTGTCTAAACATTATTATGCTTTAATAAGTATTCAAAATCATTTGATATTACTGCAGATGTTATTTTAATTTCCAACTGATTTAAATCATCTATTTTTTTCTTAAATTCTTTATGTGTTTCAAATACTTTCCAATATACCGAAACTATAATCTCACTCCACGCCTGCTCACCATTTATAGAATCGCATAACTTTTTCCATTCTTTAAAATTGCTGTTATCTCTTTCATAATAAATCCTGTTTATTTTTACTTCACGTCTATTACAATATTGTAAAATACTCACCAGCTGCTCATCCCAATCTTCATGCGTTACATTCACATACGCTACTACTTCTTTCACTTCATTCTCCTTTTCACAATTTTCATTTAATCCATCCATTTTTGTCTACACTAATATAACAATTGAACTCTAAATATCTAACGGCATTTTAACATTTTTGCTAATATCTATCTTGAAAATTCTCCACTTGCTCTTATCAAAAATATTTTCTTGAAATAAATTCTATTCACACTTATAATAGCATTGATATAAATTCACCATCTAAAGAGGTAATAAAACTATGCTATCTATATATTTAGGTGATATGGATAATGCCATTTTTCATCCACCAACATTCTTTGATAACACATATGAGAATGAATGGATTACCAATCCTTTATCCAAAAAAATGATACTTGATGTAGACAAATCGACCGTTATCGGTACGCATTTAATTGAAAGTCCTGTTCTAGGTCCTATATCAACACTACAGCTATCTGGCGGTGTAAAAACTTTAATGTTAATGGCATTTGATGAAAATAACAACGTATTCAATGCCACTTGTGGTGATAACTGTGCTAAATGGATTCTGGAAATTAGTAACCACAAAGATCTAACTATCAATTTACGGCACATCATGAATTTTGGGAAAAAACCATTTGAAGCAAAAATTTTGAATACAGGTCAAATAGTTCATAATATGTTAGAATTTGTACTGGTTTCTGGTGATTATGTGTAATTTATAAAAAACAAAACGTAAGAATACCTATACTTTCTCACGTTTTGTCATATCCTACATTTTCAACTATTTTTAGAACTGCTTTCCATAAAAGAAATACAGTTCTAATCACCTATGCCCTCCATAATGTTGCAATTATTCTTTCTAAAACCGCCTCAACAAACGTACCTGCAGATAATATTATAAAACTAAAAATTCCAATTGCTCCCAGTATACATACCTGTAATATATCTCTGTAGATTACTATTTCTGCAATACAGAAACATAAAATAAAAAGCCAAGCAACTCCATGTGCTATCCCGTAAACAGACACGAGAATTTTAACCAACAATAAACATACGATATTAACTATAATTACTGGAAAAACAATAATTTTCTTCAAACACTTCTGAAATAGCATACCTACATCTCCTCTCATTTGTTATTTGCAAATTGTGGCATTGCATGATTTACTTCTGCCTGATAATACCCCTGCATTGTTACTGGCGCATTAAATAATGCTGCCAACAAGTATTTTTTGATATTCTTCACCTGTGTTGTGTTTTTTCGTAAACACTCCATCACATACTGGATATGCATATAATTTATCTTCATGAATCTATTTTTTACAATTTCAGCCGGATATTCGTTACTTGCAATAATAACCTTATTTCCGGTATACAAAACTGTTTCAAGAATCAGTTCAAAAATTCCTTGAACAAGTTCCTGATTACTTGGATAATTCTGCATCAGGACATTATATTCAATATGTTCTTTGATCAATTCCTTAGTAGCAGCATAATCATCTATCCCTTCATATCGCGCCCCTCTATTTTTGCATTCTCCTTCCTCAGATAGGATATGAACAGATTTTATATTATTTCTGTAAGTATCATTAAATTTATTATTATTAGAGTTTAAAATACGAACTTCTTGAAGTTTATCTTGTGGGATTCTCGAAGTTTGTTTTTCAAACCTGCTGAAGTTTGATTTGTAAACTTCCATATTACCGTCCTTATCGCCTTTTGTTTGCTTTATAAACTTCTTATCCGACTGACTTTTAACTTTATTATTCAGAACAAAATTTTTCACATAAATCATATTTGCTTTACCAAGTCCCTGCCTTTTCTTTTCAATCAGTCCAATTCCTGTTTCTCTATCTAATTCCTGCATAGTCTTAACCGCCTTATTTTTGCCACAATTAAGTAATTCCATAATATCTTCTACAGAAAAGTAGATATATGCTTTATTTTCCTCATCAAACCATTGATTTTTCATTGATAATGACATCCTGTCAAGCATCAATCCGTATAAAATTTTTGCATCGTTACTTAACGCTTTAAAATAATCATTGGTGAATAGTAATTTAGGAATTCGATAAAAACTATGCATATCTGCTTCTTCACCATAGAAATAGTGAAATTCCGCTTTCTGTTCCATATAATTCCCCCTGTCTTTTATCTTATTTACTTTTTTCAGAAGTTTACTATTAAACACATTCTGAATAGCATCAACTATATTTTTACTTTTCTCCTTGCTTCTTCTTCCATTCTTCAAGCAATTCAATCATTATATTTTCCATATCCAACTGTGAATAGAATGGTGGAAAGTATTTTGAAAGCTTATCTTCCGAAAATGTAATCTTTCTATTTATCGATGTACGACCTGGCATATTTTCATTTAAAATCATAATCATGCGTTGTTGATTGACCTTTTCTATTTGCAAATATTTTCTTAGTGCAATCACTTGTGCAGGCTTAATAAATCCATTTTCTCTTATGTATTCATATAACCATTGCTGAACTACAGGATCAATATAAGAAATATCAACTGCAACTGTAAACTGTAATTTTTTTCGATCCACCATATCTAATAATTCTGGAATAAGTTCTGTCAGACGAATATATCTTTGAATTTGGTTTCTACTCGTCCCTATCTCCTTTGCCAAAATTTCATCTGATCGTAAATTTGTCTCATTTTGGGACACATTATTTTTCCCCGGTCTGCCTGCCTGTCTTTTCATAGCATCTAATTTCATTCTATATGCAAATGCTTTTTCACTTGGTAATAACTCTTCCCGTTGCACATTGGCATCAACCATATTTATTACTGCTTCATCATCCGTCATTTCCCGTATAATCGTTGGTATTTTAGTTAACCCTACTATTTTTGCTGCATGCATTCTACGATGTCCTGAAATCATTTCATACGTGTCCATACCTAATGGTCTGACTAATACAGGTGTTAATATTCCGTTCACAGATATACTATCTATAAGTTCTTGCATTTTATCATCATCAAGAACCTTAAATGGATGTGCCCTAAATGGCTGTATCTTACTAATTTCAATATCCATTGCAGACTCTTCATTTACAACCCCAAGCAATTCTTCGACTGATTCCAGTTTGAATTTTTCATCTTTCTTAGTTCTCACGGTACAATACCTCCTCTGTTACTTGTGCATACGCCTGTGCTACTTTTCCTTTAGGATCATGTCTGTAAATACTGATTCCCAAAGAGCTTGCTTCTACAGCTTTTACAGATAACGGTACATAGGTTTTAAATAACCCCACATTTGTTCCATACGCTTCATATAGCTGCGCAGAAATACTTTTTGCATAGTTTGTCCTATAATCTACCATTGCAAGAAGAATTCCTCCTACTTGTAATTTTTTATTTAATCTTCTTTTTACCATATTGATTGTTTTAATTAACTGCTGTAATCCCTTCACAGGCAAATATGCTGCCTGCACCGGAATTATCACCTCATCTGCAGCTACCAGTGCATTAATCGTCATCATCCCCAAAGATGGAGCACAGTCAATCAAAATATATTCATATTCTTCTCTAATCGAATCAACGAATTCTTTTAAAATCAGTTCTCTGCTCAAAACATTTGACAGTTGTACTTCCAAACCAGATAATTCAATATTTCCTGGAATTAGATCAACTCCTTCTTCGTGCTTTAAAATCGCTCTTTTTAACTCAATATCTTCTTCATTGATTGTTTTCGCCATAATAGTCGCCAATGTAATTCCTATCTCATCTGGTCTTTTAAATCCCAAGCTTGCAGTAAGACTTCCCTGTGCATCTGCATCAATCAATAAAACGCTTTTTCCTGCTCTTGCAAGTCCGATTCCAATATTTACTGTACTGGTTGTTTTTGAACATCCACCTTTTTGATTTGTAATTGCTATTATTTTACACATCCTTCAATCCACTCCTTATAAATGAAATCCCTCTAAAAATTTTTCAAAAATATCACAGTTTACCAATACCATTCCATCAATCTTGTATATCGCCTGTGCTTCTTTTGCAAGATTCCGAAATTTTGTAAGTCCAATACTATATATTTCTGCTCCTTCTTTATAACGAACAAATTTCTTTTTGCAATTAGTCATTTTTTCTTTTGCTTGTTTCCCTTGATATGTGCATAACTCTTTCTTAGACATTGAACTTTTCCTCCTTACATCTTGTTTTTCTCAAATATGCATCGAAGCACTCTCTATTAATCAATACTATCTTCCCAATTTTATAAAAAGCTCCTGCCTCACGTGCAATTCGCATCAATGGTCGAATACTAAATCCGTAATAATCCATCCCTATCTTATAAGTAAAAAAATCACGCTTCATCATTTTTAAATCCATATCGTCTAATTGGTCCGAATATTTCCATGCCTGTCCGCTCATTGCTCTATTCCTCCGGTTCTTCCCCTAATGTACTAGGCTCGCGGAACTGTTCCAGATACTCATTAAAAATATCCCTATTAATAAGCACCGTATTGTCAATTCTATAAATTGCTCCCGCCTTTCCTGCAATTTCCAACAATTTTCTATGTGTCATACTGTAAACCAACTCTGCCTCTTGATATCTAAGAAACTGTCTTCTTAATTTTCTCGCTGTCTCTCTTATTTCTGTTCTTTTTTCAATATCAAAATACTTATCTTCTTTCATATGAATTCCTCTTTCTTTTTGGATTTACATGATTTAAAAATAAAAAAAGAACACCTTTTAAAATTTTACTTTTAAAAAGTGTTCTTGATAGTTTCAATATAATTTAGAAAATATAAAAATTCATATACCTTCACTCTAAATCGAGTAAATATGACTATTTGTTGTACATTTGTTGTAAAAAATTATATACAACCTCAAAATCAAGTGTAATTTCTTGATCTTTTTTAACTTTAGTACAATTTTGCACCAGCCGGAATATGATTATCAACCATCAGAAGGTGAAGTTTTTCTTCTCCCTCTTCCTCATGGATTGCACTAAGAAGCATTCCGCAAGAATCAATTCCCATCATTGCTCTTGGTGGCAGATTTGTGATCGCAATCAGTGTCTTACCAACCAGTTCTTCTGGTTCATAGTATGCATGAATTCCGCTGAGAATAGTACGATCTTCGCCAGTTCCGTCATCAAGTGTGAACTGAAGAAGCTTTTTGCTCTTCGGAACTGCTACACATTCTTTAACTTTTACTGCACGGAAATCTGATTTGCTGAATGTATCAAAGTCAACAAACTCTTTGAACAATGGTTCAATTTCAACTTTAGAAAAATCAATTTTCTCTTCCTTCTTTTCCTCTACCGGAGCAGATTCAGCAGCCTGATCTTTTTTATTGTCAGCTCCACCGAGGGACTTCATTGTCGGGAACAGCAGCACATCTCTGATCGCCTCAGCCCCTGTCAACAGCATACACATACGGTCGATACCGAATCCGATACCACCTGTAGGCGGCATACCAATTTCCAGTGCGTTCATGAAGTCTTCATCTGTTGTGTTGGCTTCATCATCACCCTGTGCAAGCAGTTCTTCCTGTGCTTTGAAACGTTCTCTCTGATCGATCGGGTCATTCAGCTCTGAGTATGCATTTGCCATTTCCCATCCGTTCATGAAGAACTCGAAACGTTCTACATAGTCCGGATTTTCCGGTTTCTTCTTTGTAAGTGGTGAAATCTCAACCGGATGATCCATAACGAATGTCGGCTGAAGAAGGTGTTCTTCTACATATTCTTCGAAGAACAGATTCAGAATATCACCTTTTTTATGTCTTTCTTCAAATTCAAGATTGTGTGCTTTCGCAAGTTCTCTTGCCTGTTCAAGAGTTTCTACTTCGTTCCAGTCAACACCTGCATATTTCTTAACAGCATCAACCATTGTGATACGCTCAAACGGCTTTCCGAGATCCATCTCGATTCCTTTATATACAATCTGAGTAGTTCCAAGAACTTCCTGTGCAACAAAACGGTACAGGTTTTCTGTCAGATCCATCATGCCATGATAGTCTGTGTATGCCTGGTAAAGTTCCATCAGAGTGAATTCCGGGTTATGTCTTGTATCAAGACCTTCGTTACGGAATACACGTCCAATCTCATATACTCTTTCCAGACCACCAACGATCAGTCTCTTCAGATAAAGTTCCAGAGAGATACGGAGCTTCAGGTCTTCGTTCAGGGCGTTGAAATGTGTCTCGAACGGTCTTGCAGCTGCTCCTCCGGCATTCTGTACAAGCATCGGAGTCTCTACTTCCATAAAGCCTTCATTTCCAAGATATTTACGGATTGCGGTAAGGATCTTGGAACGTTTAATAAAAGTATCCTTTACTTCCGGGTTCATGATCAGATCCACATATCTCTGACGATAACGGGTATCTGTATTTGTCAGTCCGTGGAACTTCTCCGGAAGGATCTGCAGACTCTTTGAGAGAAGCTTTACAGCAGATGCATGAATGGAAATCTCCCCTGTCTTTGTTTTGAATACTTCTCCTTCAAGACCTACGATATCACCGATATCCATCTTCTTGAATGCTTTATATTCTTCTTCTCCGATACTGTCTCTTGCTACATAAGACTGGATATTTCCCTGTAAATCCTGCACATTACAGAAAGATGCTTTTCCCATCACACGTTTGGACATCATACGTCCTGCGAGTACAACGTGTTTTCCTTCCAGTTCATCAAAGTTGTCTTTCACTTCCTGGCTGTGATGTGTTACGTCATATTTTGTGATCTCAAAAGGATTCTGTCCGTTTGCCTGCAGTTCTGCAAGTTTCTCACGGCGCACCTTTCTTAAATGATTCAAATCCTGTTCCTGTCCATTGTTCTGCTGTGTTGCCACTTTTTTCACTCCTTCTCTCTGCTGTATACCATCTTATACTGAACGATTGATCTTCAGTACTTCGTACTCAATAACTCCTGCCTGTGTCTCAACTGCTACTACGTCTCCGACTTTCTTACCGATCAGGGCTTTTCCTACCGGAGATTCATTGGAAATCTTACCTTCCAGGCTGTTTGCTTCTGTAGAACCTACCAGCTGAAATACGATTTCCTCTTCAAATTCTTTATCATATACATCTACTGTACATCCGATGTTGATGGTATCAAGATCCACGTCATCTTCTACTACAACTTCTGCATTCTTGAGGATTTTCTCAAGTTCTTCGATACGTGCCTCGATATCACGCTGCTCGTCCTTTGCTGCATCGTACTCAGCGTTCTCTGAAAGGTCTCCCTGTTCTCTGGCTTCTTTGATCTTTCCTGCTACTTCTTTTCTTTTCACAACTTTTAAATTTTCAAGCTCATCTTCCAGTTTCTTAAGTCCTGTATAGGTGAGTAATGTTTTCTTTGCTTCCATTATAATTCTCCTTACTTACCGACAAATCATTTTCTATTCAAGCCGCAGATACTGATTTTATCCGCATTTAAAGCTACTTTCACAATTTCATTATTATACATATTTCCGGCGGCTGTGTCAACAATTCTTTGCTGGTTTAATATATGCAAAAACGCATTCTCTCATGCGAAAGAACACGTTTTATGTCTATCCGATTTTTTCCATTAAAAGGTTCTCCAGTTCTTCATAACTTTCCACCTGATTGATCTCATCTCTGAGCTTCGCAGAACCCTGCATTCCCTTGGTATACCATGCCACATGCTTGCGCATTTCACGGATTCCGATATAATCTCCCTTGAACTCGATCTGCAGTCTTGCATGACGCAGCATTGTTTCCCGAATCTGGTCTGTGCCCGGTCTTTCCGGAATGGATCCGGTCTCTTCATATGCCAGTAATTCCCTGAAGATCCATGGATTTCCCTGGCAGCCTCTTCCGATCATCACACCATCACAGCCGGTCTGCTCAAACATATCCAGTGCCTTCTGTCCGCTTGTCACATCCCCATTTCCGATTACAGGAATCTTCACTGCTTCTTTCACCTTACGGATAATCTCCCAGTCTGCATTTCCGGAGTAATACTGTTCTCTGGTCCTTCCATGTACTGCGATTGCCGCTGCACCTGCTTCTTCTGCAACCTTCGCAATCTCCGGTGCATTGATACAGGTATCGTCAAATCCTTTGCGGATCTTTATCGTCACCGGTTTCTTGATCGCTCTCGCTGTCTTATATACAATATCATAGATTCGCTTCGGATCCTTCATCAACGCCGAACCTTCTCCATTGCGCACGACCTTTGGAACCGGACAGCCCATATTGATATCCAGGATCTGAAATGGAAGTTCTTCGATCCGCTTTGCCTGCTCGGAAATGATGTCCGGATCTTCCCCGAAAAGCTGAAGTGATACCGGGTATTCTCTTGGATCGATCGCAAGCAGCGCCTTGGTATTCTTATTCCTATACCGGAGCGCCTTTGCACTGATCATTTCCATGCACAGAAGCCCTGCTCCCTGTTCCTTGCATAACAGACGAAATGGCAGGTCTGTTACCCCTGCCATCGGTGCCAGCACATAACGGTTCGGAAGCTCTACATTTCCTATCGTCAGTGTCTTTATCATTCAATCTCTTCCCCCAGAAAAAATACTTTGTAATAAAGCTGAAGCTGTGTCAGAAGCTCCTGCTTCTTCTCGTCTGTCTGAATCTCCTTGATCTTCAGACGGCTTCCGATCTCGTCAAACATCGGATCTCCCTCTGCAGAAGTCACTTCAAATTCCAGCTCCCCATTCTCCTCAAATACAAGTGTAAGGATTCCCCCGACATCATGTACATACAGCACACACATGATCTTCAATTCATCTTTGATGTGCTGTGGCAGATTATCAAAATCCGGATTCATATAAAATTTTTCTTCGTAAGAGTTGGCTCCGCATAATACGATCTTATCCTGATACATAAATTCTCCTTCTATACATACCCATAAATTCCACGTACCGAAACTTCTCCGGCAAAGACAGATTTTCTGCTGCCGTCTTCACATTCTACCTGCAATTCCCCGGTCTTGTCAATCCCCAGTGCCAGTGCATCATATTCATGTTCCGGTTCCAGTACACGCACACGACGCCCACAGTTTACCAGCAGACGGTTATAATCTTCCATGATCGGCTCCAGACTTCCCGCCTCGCAGACCGCTTCGTAGGCTTTTTCAAAATGCTCCATGATCGCAGCGATCAGCTCAAACCTGCGAAATTCTTTGCCCGCTTCGATCCGCAGTGAAGTCGCTGTCTTTGCGATATCTTCCGGAAAGGACTCCATATTGACATTGATTCCGATTCCGATCACTACATGATTGATGTAATCGATCTCTGCGCTCATCTCCGTCAGTATCCCACTGATCTTCTTTCCACTCACGACCAGATCATTCGGCCATTTGATTCCTATATCCAACTCGGTCTTTTCACGCAAAGCTTTCGTTGCCGCATATGCCATGACAAGTGTCAACATCGGTGCATCTGACGGATTCATCACAGGTCTTAACAGAATCGACATGGAAATACTGCTGCCCGCCGGTGATTGCCAGCATCTGCCGCGTCTTCCTTTTCCCGCCGTCTGCGTCTCCGCAACAAAAAGAGTTCCATCTGCACCTCCGGCCTCGCCAAGTGCTTTGGCCCGGTTATTAGTCGAATCGATCTCGTCATAATACTCCAGATTTTTCGCCATCCATTTTGTCTCCAGACAGCTTTTTATCGCATCCGCGGTAATCTGATCCGGAATATCCACAATGCGATAACCTTTGTTTCTCACGGCTTCAATCTCATAGCCTTCTTCTTTTAACTGATTGATTGCTTTCCACACAGCAGTCCTGGACACCTGAAAGTGGTCACAGAGCTGCTGCCCCGACAGATACCCATCGCTCTGCCGGAGCATCTTTAATATCTCCGCTTTCATGCTTATTATTCGTTCTCTCCTAAAGTTGCAACCATAACTGCCTTGATTGTATGCAGACGGTTCTCAGCTTCATCAAATACTCTTGACTGTGGTCCTTCAAATACTTCTTCGGTAACTTCTTTTTCTTTGATCGCCGGAAGGCAGTGTGAGAAGATTGTAGTATCTTTTCCTGTACGTTCCATCAGAGCTGCATTTACCTGATATGGCTTTCCGAGACGCTCTCTTTCCTGCTCTTTCTTTTCTTCACCCATGGAAATCCATACGTCTGTGTAAATGACATCTGCTCCCTTTACACCATCAAGGTCATCGGTGATCTCGATAGTTGCTCCGGATTCTTTTGCATATTCGTCACATCTCTTCCACAGAGATTCCGAAGTCCAGAGTGGCTTCGGTGCAACGATTGTTACATCTACTCCGATTTTGGCGCATCCTACCAGAAGGCTGTTCGCAACGTTGTTGCGTCCATCTCCAAGGTATGCAACCTTCAGACCTTTCAGGTGTCCGAATTCTTCTTTCATGGTAAGGAGCATAGCCAGACATTGTGTCGGATGTGTAGTATCTGTCAGACCATTCCATACCGGAATTCCACTGTACTCTGCAAGTACATCTGCGTATCTCTGTTCAAATCCACGGAATTCGATTCCATCGAACATTCTTCCAAGTACACGTGCTGTATCTTCGATACTCTCTTTATCGCCTAACTGGATCTCATTACCTGCAAGGTATGTCGGGATTCCCCCTTCATCCTGTGCTCCCACGGTAAATGCACATCTGGTTCTTGTAGATGGCTTTTCAAAAATAAGGGCAATGTTCTTTCCTTCCAGGCTGTGTCCTTTAATTCCTGCTTTCTTCTTTGCCTTTAATTCACCTGCCAGGTCAACGAGATATTCAATCTCTGCCGGTGTATAATCTTCCAGTTTCAAAAAACTTCTTCCTTTTAAATTCATCTTGTAGTCCTTTCTCAGCTTTGCAATCGCATGGACGAATTTCGGCAGTTTTTCTTTTCCCTCATCTGTACGAGTCTCGTACTTTCTGCTCGTCTCATTCCACAGTTCATCTGCTGTATAAATATTATATTTTGGAATTCTCATGAGCTTCGCACTTGCCTCCAGCATTCCATAGAACAACTCTCTGTCTGAACAGCCGATCGGCAACTTGAGTTTGAAACGATATTCCGTCTTTTCAAGTTCGCTCAAAAGCTTCATTATTTCTACATAATAACACTCTTCTCGTGTTTCTTCAATATAGTAAATCGATCCAGTGAGCCCGTAAAGCGCTCTTTTTGCATCATAATAGCCAATTTTCAAATTCTGTCTGCTCCGCTTTGCCGAAAATTCGAGAATACTGCCAAGTCCTACTCTCGGTTCGATCTCCAGCAGAGAGCCGTCTTCCGGAATCGTCGTCTTCGGCACTCTTCCCGGACCAAAGATCCTTACCTGGATCAGATCCTTATATCCCCTTTTTAGAAGAGACGCGGTCGGCACATTATTGACCGCACCACCATCAATATATGTCTTGCCGTGCAGCGGTTCATTTTTAAATCCAAGCAGATATGCGCTGGCAAGAAGAAAATCCTCCAGAAGACCTTCCGGTATATCTTCAATACTCAGATCCAGTTCCTTCATATCCGATACAGAAAATGTCAAAAGGCAGAATTCTTTTCCGCATTTCCTGATCTTTTCTTCGTCTACAACCTCATGGATCAATTCCTTAAGCGGTGTAATATCAATTCCACCATCTGCAAGCTTCTTCCAGAGACCTTTCAAAATCTCTCTTATGGATGCCTCTCCATCAAAGAACTGTTCCATCAACTCATCATCCACATCCATAACACGGGAAAATGCCATCTCTTTCCAGATATGTCCTGCTTTCTCCAGATCTCCCATACAAACAAGGGCGCCATTCAGGGCGCCCACAGAAGTACCCGCTACTGCACTGATCTTCACACCAGCTTCCGAAAGAGCCCGCCACGCACCGATCTGATACGCACCTCTGGCTCCTCCTCCATCGAATACCAATCCATATTCTTTATTTAAATCGATTATCGGTTTCATCAAATCACACTCTCCTTTGCGCTTGATTTCCCCTCATCACTACCGTCGCTGTCTTGCCGCCTCGAACATCAGAACTGAAGATGCAACCGCCGCATTCAGTGATTCTACCTCTCCACACATCGGAATCTTGATATAACACTCTGCTACATCTGCCACTTCATCCCGAAGTCCGTTACCCTCATTTCCAATTAAAAATGCTGTCCCTCTTGTGTAATCCTCCTGATCGTAGCTGTTCTTTCCTTTCAGATGTGCCGCATAGGAATGAATCCCGGCTTCTGCAAGTACTTCCAGAGTTTCTGGCAAATGCTCTACATACACAAACGGCATTCGGTAAACCGATCCCATCGTTGAACGGATCACCTTGGGATTGTAAATATCCACACAGTCGTGACTCATGATCACGCCGGTTACGCCTGCCGCTTCCCCTGCACGGAGAATGGTTCCCAGGTTTCCCGGATCCTGCAGATTATCCAGCACCATCAGAAGCGGTTTCCTTCCCTGCGCATCCAGCTCCAGCATCTCACATATCTCACAGCTCCTCTGCTCCATCACAAGCAGGATCCCCTGTGGTGTCTTTGTATCTGACACGTGGGAAAATACATGATCTGACAGGATTTCCAGCTGTCTTCCCCATGCCGAAAGTCCCAGCTCTTCTCCATATCGGCTGTAAAACTGCTCCGATACATAAACCTCTCTCACCTGCGCACGCGGAGCTTCCCGGTACATCCGGATCCCTTCTACGATATAGACGCCTTCTTCATCACGTGCCTTTCTCTTTTTCTGCCATGTAACAAGCTGTTTTACCCTGGCATTTCCTGTACTGGTTATCATACTGTAATCTCTTTCCTTTTATTCTTTTTCATTACATCTTGAAACGATATCCCACACCCCAGATTGTCTCAATATACTGTGGATTTGAGGTATCATATTCAATTTTCTCACGGATTTTCTTGATGTGCACAGTTACCGTTGCGATATCTCCGATGGATTCCATATCCCAGATCTCGCTGAAAAGTTCATCCTTGGTATATACATGGTTCGGATGACTGGCAAGGAAGGTCAGAAGATCAAACTCTTTTGTTGTAAAATTCTTCTCCACTCCGTTTACCCACACTCGGCGTGCAGTGGTATCAATCTTAAGTCCACGGATCTCGATCACCTTATTCTCTTCCACGGCACTTCCGATCAACCGCTCATAACGTGCCAGATGTGCTTTTACCCTTGCCACCAGCTCACTTGGACTAAACGGCTTGGTCATATAGTCATCAGCCCCAAGTCCGAGTCCTCTGATCTTGTCGATATCATCTTTTTTCGCAGATACCATGATGATCGGTGTATTCTTTTCCGCACGAACCTTACGACAAATCTCAAAGCCATCCACGCCCGGAAGCATCAGATCCAGGATCACCAGATCAAAATCACCGAAAAGCGCCTTATCAAGCCCTGTCTGTCCATCATTTGCAACCTCTACTTCAAATCCACTCAACTCCAGATAATCTTTCTCCAGATCTGCAATACTCTCTTCGTCTTCTACAATTAAAATCTTACTCATTTATCGGTACCTCCTGATATTTTCTGATTACAAAATACATCACTGTGCCAACACCTTCCCGGCTGGTCGCCCAGATTTTGCCACCGTGATCTTCAATGATCTTCTTCACAATCGAAAGACCGATTCCGCTTCCGCCCTTGGATGAATTCCTTGAAGCATCCGTCCGGTAGAACCGGTCAAATATATTCGGCAGATCTTTCGCTGCGATTCCTTTTCCGTTATCCTCAAGCTCTACCTGAATAAAATCACCTACGTCCTTTACCCGCAGATTGATCAGCCCGTGCTCTCGTTCCATGTATTTCAAAGAATTGCTGACAATGTTGTTGATCACTCTCTTTAACTGTTCCGGATCTGCAATGATCTTCTGATCACCCTCTACATAATTGAAATAACCAAACTCTACATTCTTTGAATCCAGCTCCATCTCAATATCTTCAGCACAGTCATTGAAATAATCGTTGACTGAAAGCGGTGCAAAGTTGTACGGGATCCGGTTTGTATCGATCTTCGCATATAAGGTCAGTTCGTTGATCAGCGTATCCATCTCATTCGCCTTATTATAAATGGTTCCGATATATTTTTCCATCTTCTCCGGCGTATCTGCAACCCCGTCACGGATTCCTTCCACATAACCCTTGATTGCTGTGATCGGCGTCTTTAAGTCATGGGAAATATTGCTGATCAGTTCTTTGCTTTCCCGGTCACTCTTCAGCTTCTCCTCTGCATTATCTCTCAGACGGATCCGCATCTTTTCAAATGCCTGCATCAGCCGTCCCATCTCATCATCTTTTTCCGGCTTGATCTCAAAATTCAGATTGCCTTCTTCTACGTTCTGCGCTGCTTCCTGCAACTTGTGAATCGGACTGATGATACTTCCATAAATCCACACCATCATGATCATCGCTGTAAATGCCAGAATCAGGACTACTGCGATACATGCGCTTATAATAAACTGCTGGATCTCCGGCATATCTCCCAGCACTCTGATGGATTTTGCAAAATCTTTATATTCCTCACCGGTAATTCCATAAGTATGCTCGATGACTCCGATCTGATAACGCGCAATTCCAAATATAAATGCCGTTGTCAGGATAGTCGGTATCATGATCATCGTCACAAAAGAAATCACCAGTTTCGTCCTTAGTTTCATGCTATATTCATCCTCCATTCATCGTGCACGCCCGGTTATGAGTTCCGTATGGCGCTCACGCAAGTCTGCCTGATAACTAATAGCATATCATAAAAACGGGTGCTTCACATCAAAGCACCCGTAAAATTTTCTAAATTTTTTCTAAAACGATCAAATTCAGAACCTGTTATTAAAGATATTTCTTCAAAGTATCCACTTTATCCAACTTCTCCCATGGAAGATCCAGGTCGTTACGTCCAAAGTGTCCGTAAGCTGCTGTCTGTTTGTAGATCGGACGTCTCAGATCAAGCATCTTGATAATTCCAGCCGGACGAAGGTCAAAGTTTTCTCGAACGATTTCCACAAGCTTATCATCCGCAATCTTTCGAGAAAACTTTGACC
>OLQG01001227.1_pt1 | contig 16938 bp, 21 predicted proteins | sample 1672221 | NCBI WGS metagenome assembly OLQG01 (sample SAMEA3136660, study PRJEB25190) | human gut metagenome | biome: human gut; feature: human-associated habitat; material: faeces | place: Austria | collected 2013
TCAAAGGTACGTTATTTCAAAAAGTTGCTCTTGTGTTCCAGCGCGTGCAGATTATGATAGTCCTCATAAATAAGTCAATTTTGCAGATAAAATTAGCAACTCAGGAAAAAATGATTTGCTTGGAGAAATCGAAACGATAAGCTGAGATAATGGTTTCTCTTCTTTAGTGAGCCTATGAAATGACGAAATGTGGCTCGCCACATGGTGCTAACGCATACGACTGTTCTCCTCGTGGTGATGAATTGTTGAAGTTAAGTGAGCAAAAAGCAAAATCTGAACTTGTGAACTTAATTGCCAGTGCAGCAGGCGCATATACAGGGGCTGTTATCTCGCAAATATTCGATGCGGCGTAAGTAAAAAAGTTGGGCACGATCTTAACGAGCAATGCATGGCGGTACCCACTCATGCAAAATTTATAAGCCCCTGCCGCAGCAGGGGCTTATAAATCGCCTGTCTGGGATAAAATCCTCGAACCCCTTTGACACAGATTCCATCTGTGACTATGCATCGCAAGCGATGCTAAAGGAGCACGGTCAGCCACGACCGTGCTCCTTTAAATTTGTGCGGCTCTATGTCAATAGTTGGGATAGAGGTAAGCGCAAGAATGTGGTAGCATATATATATTATCGTTCCCAAGTGTCTCTGCTGTTCTTCTTGTTTTGCTTCTGCTGTGCCTGCTGTTTCTGACGCAGATGTTCACGGATGGAGCGAGCTTCCGTTTCCTCATGAAGTATATCAGCAACATCCCGCTTGCTGTCGTACATCATCAAGTAATCGTACTTATCTCCGTAAGCAGACTGCACACGGTCAACCACAGAGCGCTCCATTGCAGGACGCAGGTCGAGCCTTGCGTCCTGCAATTCGTCTGGGTCGAATTCTGCCGATTGCGTCTTCAAATCAGCATACTGCTGCAAAGCGTCGTTCAGCTCAGCCGTGTACTTTTCTTCCTGTTGCGACAGCTTTTTTAGTGCGGCTTCCATCGTGGAAATGTCCTTTTTCACAGCAGCGATACCGGCATCGTCACTGCATTCCAGCGAGTGCAGCAGCATATCCTTCTCGGATTTCAGCTCTTCCAATTCCTCGGTCAGCTCCGCAATATGGCGGGACAGTTCACACTGCTTCGGGATGAGATAGAGGGGTGTCTCCTTCTTTTGGGCAAGCAAAGACTTGCGTTCCTTGCCCTTGCCCCGAATCTCCTGAACCAGCTCGGTATAGCGCACCAGATTCGGCTGAACCGCGTGGATATAATCTTTCATGCGCTGCCTGCCCCGGCCGATATGCCGCAGCTGATAGCGGAAAACAATCATATTTGCCCGCAGCTTTTCCATCGCCTCGGCAATAACCGGGAGGGTGTTCTTTACCGCCTGTGCCAGCTTCCTGACCGCAGCTTTCAGCTCCCGCAGCAAGGCATTGTCCGCCTTGATCTGCCGGTTGATCTCGCAGCGGTCAGCAATGATCCCTTTCCGCTCCAGCGCCCGTGCGGTCACTCCCTCATGGATGGTAGGCTGCTCATCCAGACCTCTGGCTGCGTTGCTGCGGTGGTCGATTCGCTCCGCCCGTCCGGCGCGCTCCAGATAGAGATTGGTCACATCCGCCCATGCAGCCCGCCATGTCACAAGTTGCTCCTCACTATTCCAACGTTCGGAGATGGGGTTCTGTCTGCCGTAGCGGGTGCTCTTCGGATGCTTGTCAGCCCGGATGAGTCCCTGCGCCTCGGCAGCAGACGGTGTCATATAGACCTTCTTTTTGCCGACCTTGTAGGGATATTGCTTCTCCCAGCCCTCGTTCTGCGCCGCCCGGAACTCGGCGGCGGTGAAGCCTCGTTCTTCACCGTTTCTCATACAGAGATATTCTTTTTCGGTCTTGTACTGCCAGCGTCCCTGCTCATCCAGCGGGCGCACCGTCAGGAGAATGTGGGCGTGGGGATTGTGACCGTCGGTGTCGTGGATGGCAGCGTCGGCGCACATTCCATCGGACACAAATTGCTCCCGGATAAAGTCTTGCAGCAGCTCGATCTGCTGTTCCCGGTTTAGCTCTATGGGCAGAGCCACAACAAACTCACGGGCAAGCCTGCTGTCTTTTGCTGTCTCTACTTCCTCCACGGCGTTCCACAGTTTTTCTCTGTCTTGCCATTCCTGTGGGGCATATTCCGGCAGAAACATCTGCTGCCAGACAAGCCCTTGTTTTTTCGTGTAGTCGTGCTGAATCCCGTCGTAATCGTTATACAGGCGGGAGCAGCTCAAATAGGCAGAAGCAGCTACTGCGGAGCGGCCTGCGCCCCGGCTGACCACCTTCGCTTCCAAATGATAAATCGCCATATCTTCTTCACCTCGTTCTTCCTTTTTCTGTTTCTCTTTCGCAAAAGAGAAAATGCCCCGAAGATGAGCTTCGGGCATAGCCGCAAACAAAGCTGCCGGTGGCAGGTTTGTGCGGGCAGGGTGCAAGCTGTTTCCAAAGCAGAAACAACTGCGACCTGCGCAGACGATGACAGCAGCACCCTGCAAGTGCTGTGGCATTGTCTGGAGGCTGCCGCAGCAGCCGCATCCGCCTCGCAGAGCGCACGATTTCCGCAGGAAATACCACTGCCCTTTAGGGTGGTGAGTAAGTGCGCCCTTCGGGAAAAAGAAAAAGCGACCGATAGCCGGTCGCTCATAAAAATCATCGGATTGGTTTGAATACTTCGCATAAAAAATCCTCCAACTGTTCCAAAGTCATCTGTGTTGTCTGCGGTAATGCTTTCTCTAAAATCGCACCTTCCTGAACCAGCCGCCGTGTCCGTGCTTTTCGCTCTTTCTGTCGGTCACGCATCTCGGCTTCTTCCAATCTGTGCTTCGCCTGTAAAAGCTTCTTTTCATTTTCTGTCATAGGTTTTATTCCTTTCTGCCGTATCCGGCTGAAAACGCAAAGAAGGCGGCTCATGAGATTTTATTCTCACAAGTCGCCTTCAGCGTCATTTATTATGCTGTTTTCTGTTTTTGCCCGTTTTCTTTAATAGGCGGGGCATCAAGCAATACTGGTTCGTTCTTTTTTATTTGCTTCGCAACATTGCGTTCTTTCTGCATCCTGCGGTTTGCTTCCGTCCTGCAATCATCACAACAGTATTTTACATCTCTCCGTGTAGCGGTAAAAGTTTTTCCGCAGTTCTCGCAGACACATTCCCGCTTTCGGTTTTCCGCCGCTTCCTGCCGGTAAAATTTAGTACGGCACTTCGGACTGCAAAACAGAGTATTTGACCGCTTGGATTCAAATTCTTCACCACAGCATTTACAGATTAGCTGAAATGGCTGACCAACTGCGTGCTCACCAGCCTTGATTTTTTGGTAGCGTTCCCGGCTCTTGATGCGGTGTCTGCGAAGCTGTTCCTGCCGCTTGATCTCCTCCGGTGTCAGATCCGGTTCGGGCAGTTCAAACCGTCCGATAAATTTCAGATAAATCTCAACCTCCTGCACCCGATCCCCGTCAATCTTTTCCGGGGCGTGGACAATGATTTTTTCAATAAACTCATTGATCATTGGAGTAGTCAGTTCGGAAAAGTCGGTGTACTTCTTTGCCAGTGAAAGGAACTGCTCCGCACGGTCAGTATCTTCCTCAAAAGAGGACAGATGCGATTCTGCATCCGATACAGATGTGACAAGAGCTTTCTGCTCCGCTTCGTATTCTGCAAGCAGAGTATCAAAGCGCTCATCGGTAATGCGCCCAATGGCAAAAGATTCGTAGAGCTTTTTGATAATGGTATCAAGCTCGGCAATACGCCTACGGTCTTTGTTCAACTTGCGTTTGGTATCCTTTGCGACTTCCGCCTGTCTGATTTGAGAAGCAGAACGCACCTTTTTCATAAACTCATCCTGATTGGCGATGGCAAAGGCGCTGGCTGTTCGGATGGTTTCCAAAACAAGCTCTCTGACCGCTTTTGTCCGAATATAGTGACCGCTGCAAGCATGAGTGCGCTTTTGATGTGCCAATGTGTAGGCGGAGCAATCATAAAAATCAGAGGGATAGGGATTGCTCTTCGTACCGCCTTTGGAACGGTGATTGGTCATTTTCGCTCCGCAGTCAGCACAGAACAAAAGTCCAGTCAGCGGATTGGCTTCGCCAAGCGTATCGTGGCGTCTCGGTGTCTTTCGCAGTTTCTGTGCAAGCTCCCACATTTCCTTATCTACAATCGCTTCGTGGGTGTTCTCAAAAATTAGCCAGTCCTCCTGCGGATTCATAACCGGATTTTTGTCCTTGTAGGACTGCTTGTGAGAACGGAAGTTGACCGTATGCCCCATATATTCGGGCTTGGAGAGAATCTGCCCAACGATATAACCACTCCAGTTATAAGGGTTGGGAAATTCCTCTTTACTTTTCCAGACGCCACGCCCCTGCTTTGCGGCGTAGACCGCAGGAGTTTCCACCTTATCGTCATAGAGGATACGGGCGATGTCATAAGGACCGTTTCCTTCGATGGTCAGACGGAAAATACGGCGGACAACCGCAGCGGCTTCCTCGTCGATATACCAACTGTACTTATCACCCGGCATTTTCTTGTAGCCATAAATGGCACAGTTGGTGGTAGGCTTGCCGGATTCGCCTTTCACACGGATCGCTGTTTTCTGCTTGCGGCTCAAATCACGAAGATACCACTCGTTCATAATGTTGAGGAACGGGGCAAACTCATTGCTGTTCTGATCGTCGCTGTCCACGCTGTTGGCAATCGCCACAAAGTGAACATGATGCTGACGGAAGAATACCTCCGTGTAAAAGCCTGTTTGCAGATAATCACGCCCCGCCCTGCTCATATCTTTTACAATGACATGAGCAACTTTGCCCGCTTCGATGTCTGCAATAAGCTGTTTCCAAGCGGGACGCTCAAAATTTCCTCCACTCCAACCGTCATCGGTATAGTGCTGACAGTTCGTATAACCTTTCTGATGGGCATAGCTTTCAAGGTATTTTTTCTGATTGACAATACTGTTGCTATCACCAGTTTGGTCATCATCACGGGACAGCCTTTCATATAAAGCTGTGATTTTTCCTTCAGTCTGTTTTACGCTCATGATGCGCTCCTTTCAGACTGTCGGCTCATTTGTGGTGAATCTATTATACCACAAGTTCCGCCAGTTGTAACCGTTTCATTGCGAATCATCCGTAAAATTTTATCCTCCATTGTTTCTTTCTCTGTATCGCTGAATACTACTTTAACTTTATAGGTGGTGCCGCCAATGCGGCGAGTCATATAAGAAAAATTACTGTTCTCGTTTTTTGCCATAGGCAGTTACCTCCGTGTTGAAATGTTCATTGTTTTTTCGTATAATAGGTTTAGTTCCGGCACGGTGTAACCATTTGCATGGTTAAAATCGAGCAAAAGGTATTCACACCCTGCCAATACAGAAATGCCCTCAAAAAAGCCTTGCGGCACAAGGCTTTCCGAGGGCAAAAGCGTTACATCTGTTGTTGTTTCTCCCGATACTTACGCACCCTTGCTGCTGTCTGCTTACGGCGAGCTTCTTCGGCACAGCGCTGTGAGCAGTACACCCGTTTTCCGTCAGTTGGGAACGGCTTGCCGCATTGTTTACAATGAGTGGTCGATATTTGCGTGAATACGGCTTCCAATCCTGCATCTTCCGGCAGGACAGACTTGCGGAAATATCTGCATAGTGCGCTGTTGGTAAAGCAGATACCCAACATTGGACAGTCACAATCCAATGGCAGGCAGCCGTACTCTTTGTCGTAGTTGGCACAGAGAGAAGTAACCAGCTTCTTGATCCGCTGCTTCTCCCTGCCCGTCAGCTCACGATAATTGTTTGACATAGGCGGTTTCCTCCTTTCATTCAGTGTCGAAAGTAATCTAATAACAGGCAAAATAGGTTACATCCTCACTTATAGGAGAAATACAGGGTACTTAGCGGAACTGTTTTTATGGAGAATCCAAAAAAATTTCAAAAATATTTTTGAAGGGAGGTGTCTGCGGTGTTTGACGATCCCGAACGATATGAACATGACGGTTTTTATGAAGAAGATACTGACTATGAAGATGAATATGAAGCGGACGATTCCGATTACATAGTCGATGACGAAGAAGATGAAAATGCCCTTTGGGACGATGAGGAAGAAGAACCCGCTGACGATCTTCCCGAAAAGAAGCGAAGGAAGCGGAAGAACCAAGTTGTTCTTGCTGACAATGATACAGATACCGAAGAAACCGAATTATCCGAACAGGTCAGACGGCAGATTACAAAAGAAAAACAGCTCATCGAAGAACTGGAAGCCGACGCCGAGGAACATCCCTTTGAGGATGGTACTGACGAGGAAGAACTGGAGCGTAAGAAGCTCAAACGAGAACTGCGGGCAGAAGCCCTTGCACGATTGGAGGATTCCGCCAGAACACAGCGGGAGTTTGAAAATGTGATTGCATGGTGGGACAGGCTGGACGCTAATCGGGAGCGTAGGGAACGCTATCATGAACTCAGCAGAAGCGGCGATGATGTTCCTCTTGATTACGGGGCATCTGCCAATGAACTCTTTTTTCCGGATACGCTAAATGATGTGCTGGAAAAGCAGATACGAAAAGGTGATTTCATTGACGCAATTTTCTACTGTCCTTACGATATACATGAACTTGTAACGGAAGAATACCTATCCAAAATTCTCTGGGAATTGACTGAGGAACACAAAGAGCTGCTCTTTCTCTGTGCTGTCCGGTTGTTTAGCTCAATAAGGATCGCTAAAATACGGAATCAAAGCGACCGGAACATCCGCAAGGTGCGTGGCACGATGCTCAAAAAGATACGAAAAAAGCTGCTTCCTGCACTTTTGGATAAGGTAGAAAAGCAACAGCCAATGACCTTATTGGAGAAAGATTTTTTAGAAGAATCCAGAATGGAGATTGATTCAGGGGAATAGAAATCGTATAATCGATAATATAAAACAGAGTTATTCAGGTTACAATATGAAGTGAGGAATAGACTGATATGGGAAATATAAAAGCAGAAGAAGCAATGAGGGAATTAACACTGATGCTGTTATACCTCTCCCGCTTTACACAGAGAGAAAAGTTTCACGAAGCAACCGATTTTTATGCATGGAAAGGCTACGATTTTGATATACTGAACGAATTGGACGATGCAGACTATATCCGGCAGGGAAATCATCCGTCCCGTTCCAAATCGGTATATATTACGGAAAGCGGTATGGAACAGGCAAAAGAGCTTTTATCCAAATATGGTATCAGTGATTGGAAACAGGGGTGAGAAAATGAAGAACCTTTTTGAACGCACCAGTTCTAACTGGGTGCGATATAGTGAATATGAATGGAGGGCGGCAGAGGACGGAACTCTGTATCTCACGCCCACCAAAACGGCGCAACCGAGTATTTATGATCCGCTGGCAGAGTATCAGAAAATTGTATTGGATGCCATCAACATAGGACGCATGGGTATGAGCAAAAAGCCGGATGCCGAAATTCAGAAGGCTATCCAGCAATTTGCGGTGAAATACGGCTTGTTTGGACTGATGACTGCGTTACCTACCACACCAAACTTTATGGAATATGAGGCGGTGTATCTGCCGAAAAACCACTTTATCAAAAAAGAAACTATGTCCACGGAAAAATATCTGGCACTGTTCTTTCCATTTGACAAATTGGATGTGATCAAGCGTGGTATCGAGTCCATGTGGAACATCCAAAATGACCGTGTTATGATGGCACTGGCTTTGACCATGACAGATAAGCCGATGGCGGTCAACATGAGCTTTCAGCGGGAATATGCGGAGCGATATGAATGGATAAAACAGCAGTTCATCGACTGGGCGTTTACCTATATCAACAGTTTCCTTTATTATGAGGATTATGATACACTGAACGATGAAACCCGGCAGATGATGCAGCAGAGCATGGCGGCATTTGGCGGCATCGCTCCAACTTATCATATAGCCCTTTTGGATAAGCCGACGATTATTTGGGATTTTCACTCTCTCATGCTTGGAGTTCAGATGATGTTCAGCTTTATGCTGACCGACAGCGAAAACCCGATTAAGCTTTGCAGGCATTGTACCAAAGCTTTTGTCGCAAGCAGACCAAGTGCTGTATTTTGCAGCCCGCAGTGCAAGAACAAGCATAATGTTTACAAAAGCAGAGCGAGAAACAAAAGTGAAGAATAGGAAGGGAATGGAATGGATATGAACGAAGAATATGGGCTAACTCCTTATGAAACAAGGGAAATCCTGTTTTATAAAACTGATAATGGTGAAGTTCGGGTTGAAATCCTTTTATATCAGGAAAACTTGTGGCTGACGCAGGCAAAGATGGCAGAATTATTTGAAGTGCAAAAGGCGGCTATTTCAAAACATTTGAAAAATATTTTTGCATCCGGCGAATTGCAGGAAGAAGCAGTTGTTTCCAAAATGGAAACAACTGCGGCAGACGGCAAGCGGTACAATACAAGCTATTACAATCTGGATGCCATTATTGCTGTCGGATACCGTGTTAATTCTAAAAAGGCTACGATGTTCCGCATTTGGGCAAATCGAGTATTAAAAGAATTTATTATTAAAGGCTATGTGATGGACGATGCACGACTGAGAGAACCAGAAAACCTCTTTGGTAAGGACTATTTTGAGGAACAGTTGGAGCGTATTCGTGATATTCGCTCCAGCGAGCGCCGTTTTTATCAAAAAATCACGGACATTTACTCCCAGTGCAGTGCTGACTATGATGTGAACAGTCCTGTTACAAAAGAGTTTTTTGCCACAGTACAGAATAAGCTTCATTACGCTGTCACTCATCATACGGCGGCTGAGATTGTTTATGGACGAGCCGATAGCACGAAACCAAACATGGGCTTGACAACTTGGAAAAATGCTCCGCAGGGGCGTATTCGCAAGTCTGATGTTTCAATCGCCAAAAACTACTTGAACGAAGAAGAAATGATAAATCTGAATGAGATCGTGACAATGTATCTGGACTATGCCGAAAGACAGGCACGGCGAGGAAATATCATGTATATGCAGGATTGGGTTAATCGTTTGGATGCGTTCCTCCAGTTCAACGAAGAAGATATTTTACATGACAAAGGCAAGGTGACCGCTGCCATCGCAAAGGCGTTTGCAGAAAGTGAATTTGAAAAATTCCGTGTTTTGCAGGACAGAACATATCAGAGTGATTTCGACCGTCTTGTGGCAAATATCGAAGAAAACAGCAAACAAACAAAATAAATCAGGAAACCCCACGCTTCCGATTTTATTGTCAGAAGTGTGGGGCTTTTGTATCAGGTTTACAGATCATATACCAATTCGTGCAGAACGATTTCTTCCGCACGGTTACGGATACTGTTCATACGGCGCACCCATTCTATTTGATCAGCCGCTTTGAACGCTTCAGTTACGCCTTCCTGCTTTGCCATAGCTGAAACGATGTTTTCAATGCGCTCGTTGCAGACTTGATCGATTTCAGCTAAATGCTTGAACAGCGTTCCCTCCAGCACATAGTTGTTGTAGAGTATTTTACGGTACTTTTTCAGATAGCTGCGGCGCATACGCCCGTATTTGCCTATCTGATATTCGCCGTCATCCGGCAAAGTAATGTTGGGAATGAAATAATATCCCACTTGACGGTATGTACCGCCCATTTCTTCAAAGATAGTTTTCATAAAATTCAGCTCCTTTTGTGTTGATTTCCAGCGGTTATAAGGCTTTTTTTGGCTCCTTTCCTACAACTGCTGTTCCATTCACCACAAATGAGCCGCAGTCATATGTATTAGGTGGCAGAAACCACCCTTTACATATTAACTCTTGGTTGGATATGGAGTTGCTCTCGCCCTGTAACTCATCGTCCCGGCTCAGGCGCTCGTACAGTGGGGTGATTTTTTCGTTTCTCATAGCTGTACCTCCTGAAACAAAAATGCTCTAAGTGATTGCTTCACTAACCATGACAAAATCATGATTAAGAAGTCACTTAGAGCATATATCACCTGCCGCCAGCTTATACTTCTTATACTGGCGAACTGCAAAATGTTCCGGCTTCTTCTGTTCCAGTTCATCAAAAAGCTCATCCACAGGATTCTTAAATTCTTCGTCATCCTCACGGGCTTCGCTTGCGTTGATGAACTCCAGCAGCGTGGAGAAGTTCTGCTCCTCTTCCGGGGCTTCATACCAGATGTAGCCGATCAATGCACAGTAAAGCAGCCGTTCCGCTTTGATCCAGAAATCCTCGCCGGACTTCTCGCCATCCCCCTTTGTGTTGGCGATAATGGTATTGACCAGTTTCAGAATATCCTTTTCGCTGCGGATGTAATGGAACGGATTGTATCGCATGGATTTTTTGAAGTTGATAGTGTTCAGGACTTTGATCTTATACCCGGCATCCGAGAGCATCTTTCCACACTCGATAATGATCGTACCCTTGGGGTCCGTTACGACATAGCTGACCTTTTGGGGCATCTGCATCAAGTTGGGCTTGACGTAAAATCGGGTCTTACCGCTGCCGCTGCCGCCGATCACAATGACGTTTTTGTTCCGAGCATACTTCGGATGCTTTGGTCTACCGCTCATCATCAGCCGTTCGGTCTGTGTGAGGATAACGTTGTTCTCGAATACCGGGTCAATAAAAGGTTCGATGTCCTTCTGGTTGCCCCACCGGGCAGAGCCGTATTCCTCGCCTTGCCGATACTTCTTCGCGTTCTTCCCTTTGAAGTAGATCACTGCTTTCAGTGCAGCTGCGCCGACCAGCCCCACCATCAGGTCGAACAGGTGAAAACTGGGCAAGACACTTTTGTAGGCCATGCCAAAATTCATAAAAAGAACCATCAGCCTGTTCACTACGGAATCGCCATTGCAATGACGGTAAAGCCATGCAGCTTTCTCCACCATGTAAAAGGCGATGATGTACGGAAAATTCAGCAGGATCAGTTTTTTCATGTCTGCCGACTGCATCATCCTGCTGAACTCTGCAGCCATTTTTTTGCCCCATGCCGTGCCGCCCGTCTGGTTAGACGGTGCTTTGCGCGGCAGGCGGGCAGGTGTTTTCAGATTCTTCATCGTGTCGGTTCCTGCTCCCTCTTCTTTTCTTTCTTGAGCTGACGGTGATTGGAAAGTTCCTCTTTCACCTTTTCCAGCTTCTGGCGTACCGATTCACGCTTCTGTTTTTTCAGCGTTTCACTGGTGTACTCCTTAAAGGCGTCGGTCATAACATCCACGTCCTTGGCCTTGAAAAAGACCAGATATTCGCTTTTTCCCTCCTGTTCCACCTTTTTCAGACTGTAATCAATGCCATACTTCCGGGCCACCCGGTCAAACGACTTGATATTATTGTCCGTGACAACGATGTTCGTGATTTGCGCGCCGCTCTTTTGCAGGCTCTTGATGCTCTGCCGACCTGTTTTCTTACATTGGCTTTTTTCTCCTTTCCCCCGCTGCTTTTTCTTATCCATCTCTGCCAGCAGTTTTATGAGAGCCGCTTTCAAAATCTGTGCAGTAATTTTTCCTCCTTTGATGCACAGCGAAATGGTTTTCTCATTGACTTCTTCCTGCACGGTTGCTCACCTCCCATCTATCGCCGCTGCATCAGGGGTGGACTGCCCCGGCTGCAGGCGGTGCGGTATCCCCCAGCACCGAACGGAACTTCTTGCGGCACTGGTGCAGCAGATAGCCGCACTCCCATTTGTGGCGGCAGTGCTTGCAAGGATGGCCGCTGTCCGTTCCCGGACGCTGGCGCATCATGCGTTCAAACGGATTGTCGGTAAAATTCATAGGCTTAACCTCCCTGTTCTGCCAGCGGCAGCACTCCACGCCGCTTCAAAGTGTGATAAAGGAACTTCCTGCCTTTCTGCGTCCATGCAGTATGCAGCTTTTCCACCTCGGAGCCATCGCTGCGCTGGAGCCGGAACGTCAGGATGGATGTATACCCCTTGCCGTGGTGTTCCGAATACAGCACCCACTGGCCGTTGGCCCGGTACTGGATACCGTGCAGATGCAGCAGCCGATTGAACACCTTGGCTCCACAGCCGTACTCTTTGGCGATCTGCGTGGTCGTAACCAGCGAATCGGAATCGCTCAACTGCGCTTCATAGCTGCTTCGGCGCGGCGGCTTCTTATGCAGCAGGCCAAGCAGCACATCCCAATCAAACGGCTGCGGATGGTACGTCACACCGACTGCCGTGTGGTGCAGCTTGCAGAGCTTCTTTGCCATGTCCTGCGTAATGCGGTAGTCTTTTACATACCGCTGGACCGTGCGCCCGCCCTCATCCTGCAGCCGGACACGGGGCATATACTCGTAGTCGCGGCCCTCGATAAAACCATACTGGCACATACGCGGGAACCACTTGCGAAAATCACTGCGAATGTGCATCTGGTCATACAGATCACGCGCCCACAGCGTAGAGGGCAGCGTGTCCATACTCATGAATACGATGTTCATGGGGTTGTCCTCCTAGTTCTTATCTACTCTGCTGCCCCACTCAAATTCATGCCGAACCTGTGCGGAATAATAGCTATCCACGGTCACAGGTGCGTTATAGAGTGTTGCCAGCAGGTATTGCTTGATGTTCCGAATCTGAGTGCTGTTTTCTTTCAAGCACTCCAATATGTACTGGATATGCGAGGAATCCAGCTTCATCAGGCGGCTTTTCACCACCTCTTTCGGCTTTTCCTCGCCACAGATGCGCAGGAACTTCTTTCTGCTGGTGACGGTTTCCACCAGCAGTTCCAGAATCTCATACAGAACCGCTTTATCTGCCGGATAGCCCCGTTCCAGAATTTCCAGTTCCAGGGCTTCCTTGAAATAGCGGCGGTACTGTTCTTCTTCCTGCAATTCAGCCGGATAGATATGATCAGTCTCACTACTATCTGTCTTATTTATCTTCTCAGTATTACTTCCGTTTGATTTTAGAACTCCCGGAAGTTCGTTTTTCAAACTGCCGGAAGTATGATTTTCATACTTCCAGTAGTTCGATTGCGAAAGCCCCGCATAAAGGTCTTTCACATACAGCAGATTGGGTTTGCCAAGTCCCTGCCTGCGCCGCTCGATAAGCCGAAACTCCTGTTCCAGTTCATCCAGCAGTTTGACTGCCTTTTGTCTGGCACAATGAATAGAGTCCATGACTTCCTCTATCGTGCAGATAATGTAGGCGTTGCCGTGCTTGTCCTGCCAGCCGTTCTTGATAGAAAGGCTCATACGATCCAGCAGCACAGCATACAGCAGCTTAGCGTCCCCGGACATCTTCTGGAATAGATCAGCCTTGACCAATGCCTTCGGCACACGGTAAAAGCTGTATCGGTCTGCTTCCAGACCTTTGAAATACGGGTACTCCATGTAAATTCATCACCCCCTATTCGGATTGGATTTGCACTATTGGAAATAACAGTACATTCCTACGGTGGAACACGTTTTCTTGCTCCACCGCAGTGTATCTGCTGTTATTTGAGCTTTGCCATTCTGCCCCAGCCCGTTCCTGCCCCATATTTCAGCGGCGTTTTCTCTGGTAAGACGTGCAGAATGCACATTCAGTGCCAGAAGTATCTCTCTGGGATGGCTTATTCAGTTGTCAAAGTACTTTTGTGAGGGCTTGTTGTATAACCCTTACACCTATAGCATTCTGAAAGGGGTGTTTGGCAACCACTTTTTCAAATTTTCTCAAAAAAAAATTTGCCGCAGGGATTTTTAAGTCCCCACGGCAGTTTTTCTATATTATGTATAAGTGCAACGGATGCGGTGAAGCCCCTTTTTGATTCCCTTTGTCACATATTGATGAGATACCCCCATCTCAGCAGCAATTTCCCGGTGTGTCATTCCCTCAATATAGTGGCGACAAATCATTTCCCACTGGTGCTTTTTCAGCAGTTCGCTTGCTCTTCTCAAAAATTCTTTATTCAACACAATGTCCATAACATTTATACGCGGATCTTCCATTTCATTGTTATACTCAGGATTCACATCCACTGCATACGAAAAAGTTTCACTTTCCCGTGCTTCAATATTACGCACAAGTCGATCCTCTCCCTCCAGCACAAGACGGATATGCCATTCCATATCCTCAAAATGGTTATGTGGAATTGTCTGATGCTCATTCCCCTGCGATTCATAGTAGTAATATGTACAATTATGAAGTGCAAACACAGTATATCTTTCGTGTGCATGGTAGGAAACATATCCATTTTTATAGACGACGACCTCCGCATGGTTCTCCATCTGTTTTCGGAGAACCACTTCTATACCATCCTCCAATATCTTCTTTAAACCCGGCACTCGCTTAAATTCACTTGCAACAGGAACCATCTTCTTCAGTTCTTTCAAGGTAATAAAATTCATTTTAACCACCTTCCTGCCTTTCGGCAACAGGTGAGTCTTCTATGAAAGAACAGCAGAAATGACCTCAGACCCACCCGTTTTTTTTGAACGGGGAGCCTAAGCTCCATTCGATTAAAATTATGCCTATACCTATAGCATTCTAAATAAGGGTTTTGGCAACCACTTTTTTCAAAAAACTTTCAAATAAAAAAGCCGAAACAGGATGAACTACTTGCAGGCGCACTACTGCGCTGCATTCGCTCATTCTGTTCCGGCCTATATCACATATTGCTACGGTATCGCTCTAAACAAACAGATATTATGTTGTAGACCCAAAAGAACGTCTGGTGGAGCTGGTCGGCTAACCAGGTGCCGCCTAAGATTCCGCCTCTGCGCTTTCAGTGTCCGATGAAGCACTCTGCTTCAGGCTTCTTTCCGATGGTTCTCTGCTGTGAAAAATTCGATACTCTTCACTGGAAGGCCGTGAATACACTCCACCAGAGATTCAGCAGAAATATAATCTTCACAGCCACCACGCTTGATCTGAAGCATATTCTTTCCATCAACGACACTGCGATTCCCGATCCGCAGCCCCTTTGGGGTGCGGATCTCATGTTCTCCGTTGCTCATCTTCTCACGGCCTCCTTTGTGTTGGTTTAAATTTCTTTTTTCTTCTATTCAATTTCACCTTTTGAACTTCCGCTCTTTTTTCACCTTTTTCGGCTTGCATATTCACATTTTTTACGGTATAATAATTCAAAAGATGATAGAATATAGCATATATTATAAGCAAGTCGTGTCGCCGTGTCAAGAGGAAAATGTGAAAATTTGTTGCATCTTCCAGATTGAATATTTACAAATTCCGTTGCACATTGTTACAGCACGATAACTACTCCATAGAAAGGTTACAAACATGAAATTTGGAGAGAAAGTTCGCGATCTACGAAAGAAACATTCTTTGACCCAGGACGAATTGGCACAATGTCTGGGTATCAACAAACGAACGATCATCGGATGGGAGCGGGATGGCCGCTACCCTCGCAGTATTGAAATGCTTGAAAAGATGGCCGACATATTCCATGTACCTTTGACCTATTTACAGCCGGATCAGTCTTTATTTATCGAACGTGCCGCCGAAGCCTACGGAAAAAAGGGCAAAATAGAAGCCCAGCATCTCGCATTTGAGCTTACTGAGCTATTTGCCAGCGGAGATTTGACCCCACAGGATATGGACGGCATCATGTATGAAATGCACAAAGCCTATTTTACGTACCGAGAACAAAAACGAGAAAAAGAACGAATCATGAACCTGTAAATCACTGTTCCATTCACTATGCCATCCCCGAAAGGAGATCACATTATGGATTCTGCATTTATCTACCGAGCTGCCAACGAACTTGTCCAAAATGCCGGAACTCGCAACATTAAACAAATCGCGCGCAGTTGCAGTCTGGACATCAGTGAAACATCCCGCATTAAAGATATGTTGGGTTTGCTTTCGCTCTATTTTGATAAGCCATTGATTCTTATCAATCGCCAGCTGGATAAACAGACAAAGCAGATGGTGTGCGGCTATGCGCTGGGGCATTATCTGGAGCATCGGCTACTTATGGACCTGCATACCCTGAACAAGTTTCTGACCATTAAGGATAGGCACATCCGTCTTTACGAGCATAACGCTTTCACATCCCACCTGATGCTGGACAGTGATGAAGTCTATCAAATGACGAAGCGCGGGCTGGATGCTGCTCAGATTGCCGCTACTAAGGGAATCCACCTCAATCTGGTGCTGGTGAAGCTGCTGGAACTACATCATCTGGGGTACGATCTGCGTCACTACCACGCCCAGCACCATGCGTTTATCAAACAGTTCAACCTTCCGGCACATTTTCAGTTTGATGTTGCCGCCGGATGAACTTATGTTCTTATAACCCTAAAACCCGTAATGAACGGTGCGTTATGCCTGTCCATCACGGGTTTTTCCTGTTATTTCAGTTTTGCGAGGATTTCATCGGCACTCATGCCTTCGGCAAGCAGCTTTTTCAGAACGGACTCTGCTTCTGTCTTTTTTGCTTCTTCTGCAGCTTTGGCATCTGCCTTCGCCTTCTTTGCTTCCAGCTTGACAATTTCCTTGTCGATAGCTTTCAGCGATGCTTTCTTCTCTTTCAGGTCAGCTTTCAAAGTGTCAATGTTTGCGGTGATGGATGCGATTTCCGCTGTGAGCGCTTCCTTTGCGGACTGCTTTTCTGCAATCTGCGTTGCGAAATCAGCAGTCACAGTTTTGGGCTTATTCTTGCTACCTTTTGTTCTGGGCATAGGATACAAACCTCTTTCCAATTATAATAACTAAAGTATATCACTCTGCGAGTCTACGAGCAATATCTATCATACCATCAAATTGGCATTTTTCTTAACCTTATTCAGTACCACATCCGATAAAGCACCTTGGCTATTCAGATGGATTGCTAAAATAATATACTCTGCCAAAAACATATCTGTATACATTTTAAATGTATCTTTATTTGCATTAATGCTGTTCATTCGAGCTGCAACATTTCCATGGAAATTGTTGCAACGAGAAGCATAGAGAATACCAAAAAGAACGAACGAAAGCCTTTCTACATCTGTGAATTTATATTTTTTCTTTGTCCTCTGCACATCACAGAAAGTAATCT
>OLQG01001238.1_pt1 | contig 16821 bp, 15 predicted proteins | sample 1672221 | NCBI WGS metagenome assembly OLQG01 (sample SAMEA3136660, study PRJEB25190) | human gut metagenome | biome: human gut; feature: human-associated habitat; material: faeces | place: Austria | collected 2013
CATAGTCGGATGAGTATCGTTCATCTGGAATACTACCTTTTCAGGTAATTTATCAACCTTGAATTACCTTTAATCTTTGCTTTTACCCCCTTTTTCACAGCTTTAAATTTCCAGGTTATTCCTCGTGACATCTTTGAGCCATTTGTAACTGTGGTACCTCTTTAGCGTAAGCGGTAATTTCACCAGCTCATCACTCATCAGAAGTATATAAACGACCGGTACACTTGCGTGTAAGAAAAATGCTGCGACTGCACCCAGCAATATAGAAAATCCCCACATCGTCGACACATCCAGAATTAATCCGAATCTCGTATCTCCTCCTGAACGAAATACACCTACTACCAATGTTGTATTGACTGCCTGTGCAATGACAAAATAAGACATGACGCCAAACATCATATAAAGATATTCTTTTGCCTCAGGCGATAATACAAGAAATGTATTTGCAATCGGAGCACAGATTAAAATTACACATGCACCACAACAACCCATAATAAGTGCCAGCCGAATAAATCTTTTTGCATAAGCCTTCGCATAATCGAATTTACGCTCCCCGATCGTCTTACCCAGATAGACGGCTGTCGCATTTGCAATTCCAAATACAACGACCTGGGCAAGCTGTCTCGCTACTTGTGCAACTGAATTTGATGCAACCGCCGCACTCCCAAGATGACCGATGACAGCAGTGTTCGCAGAGACTCCAAGTCCCCACATCATTTCATTTAACACAACCGGCATGGCATAGATTAGATAATCTTTTGCAAGTACCCTGTCAATCTGTATCATAAATCGAGGACGAATTTTCACATCCCGATTCATGAAATGTGCATAAATAAGCACGATCAATGTCTCTGTCATTCTGGCACATAATGTGCCGATTGCAGCTCCTTGAATTCCAAGTGCCGGAAATCCCAAAAGTCCAAAAATCAAAATTGCATTCATAATTGCATTGACAACCAAAGACATAAAATATACAAAAGTAGCAATCATCACCCGTTCAATACTTCTCATAATATTCAGATAAACCTGCGTTACCGCTATGAAAAGATAAGATATTCCAACGATCCGTAAGTATTTCACTCCCTCTGCAATTACTTCCGGATCCGATGTAAAAATACGCATCAAAGGGCCCGGAATAGTCAAGGCCAATGTCATAAAAATTACCGCAATTGCAAGTGAGATTGTAAGTCCCATACCAAGAATCTTCTCAATAGTTCTGATATCTTTCTTTCCCCAGTACTGCGCTGTCAGTACTGTTGCTCCAGATGTGATGCCGAAAAAAATCAGCATCATAATAAACTGGATCTGTCCTGCCAGCGAAGAACCAGACAACACTTTTTCTCCCACTCTTCCAAGCATCATAACATCAACTGCAGTCACTCCGACGTTGATCAGATTCTGGAGCGCCATCGGAATAATTAAGGCAAATACATTTCTGTAAAATGCATGCCAGTCAATATTTAGATTATCTGTGGTTTGCCTTTTTATAAATCTCATATAACTCTTTTCCCCCATTTTCTGGAAAGCACCCACTTTCATGGTATCCCCTGCAGTCGCCTTGCCAGTCATTTCTTTTAATACTTCATCCGGCTGTACACCCATTTTCATATCTCCCAGACAAGTCGGCATATGCAAAGACCGGAAGGATTCTTCGGTTTTCTCAATCGCTGCCACAGCCGTTTTTTCATCATTTTCCTCATCCATGTTCCATACTTTTCTTCCGTAATTTGCAAATCTTGCCTCGTCCAGATGATAGACGTATCTCGCCCAGCTTCCCCAGACTGCAGATAATGTTGCACCGTGGGCTTCGTCAAATTTTGCACCAAGCTGATGTCCCAGCTTATGGCACAGAAAGTCCTTTGGTCTTCCAAGTCCGGTAATTCCGTTATGGGAAATACTTCCGCACCACATGATTTCACTCATAGCATCATAATCTTCTTCCAGAACTCCCAGATATCTGTGCCCGGATTTGCAGCACCTATCGCAATTCCTTTTGCTGTATCGCTTCTTTTTGCGTGTCTTTTCCAAATACAACTTTCGTTGGTGTATACTGTACAAAACTCTGCATCATCAATTTCTCCTTCTTTTTTTCTATATTTTTCATCCACAGCTGCAATTCTGATATTGCCAATGATTTTATGTGCAATTTCTGAGATAAAAAACTGCAAGCTGTGTACGGTCTCTTAAATTCAATTTATCCAAAATCCCACTGATATAATTTCGGATCGTTCCCTCGCTTAAAAACATTTCCCCTGCAATTTCTTTATTGCTCTTTCCGTCTGCCACAAGCTTCATAACAGCGCGTTCTTTTTCTGTAATCTCATAAGTCTCATAATCAAAAGCACTCTTTCGCTCTAAAAGTTCCGGCAGTCTGGATATGATCTGAGTTCCGAACACCGTCTGCCCCGTGCACACTGCCCGGATTGCCGGCAGAATACTTGCATAATCCTGTTTTAAAAGATATCCTTTCACACCACATTTCAACGCTTTTACAATATACTCGTCATCAGAAAATGTTGTAAGGAGCAATATCTTTGTCTCTGGTTTTTCTTTTAAAATCTCTTCCGATGCCTCCAGACCGCTCATTGGACTCATGCGGATATCCATCAGCAGCACATCTGGTTCATATTTCCGGTAAAGTTCTATAGCTTCCTTCCCATTTGAGGCAATACCCTGAACTTCTATATCCTGATCTTTTTCCAGAATCGTCCTAAGTGCTCCTGATACAAGCATATCATCATCTGCAATCACGATTCTCATTTTAAGATACCTCCTTGGGAATCGTAATAAAAATACGAAATCCCTCTTTTCTTACAATTTGCATCATGCCTCCAAGCATCCGGACGCGGTCGCTCATATTGCGAAGTCCCATACCCTGTCCAGACTGATATTCTCTGGATACAGCTGTTACTCCGCCACTTTGTATTGGTTCTTTCACAGTCCCATTATCCTCCACGATCAGCTGATAAAGCGCTGGGTGCTCTCGCATGACTATCTTCACTTTACTTGCATCACTGTGCCTTACAATATTGTGAAGTGCCTCTTTTACAATTGCGATAAAGCCGTATTTAATCTCTCTTGGAACATCATATCCCATATCATAAGATAAATCTACCGGGCAAAATGTAAACTCTCCCACCAGTTCTTCTGTCACTTCTCTCAGATTCACAGAATCATCATGAAGGTCATGGACACTCTCCCGCACACTGGTCATGGCTGTATTCAACGACTCCTCCAATTGTTCAATGGAAGAGGACAGTTTTTCGTCTTCATTTACAATCTTCATTGCGCCCACTATAAGGATGCATCTTGAAAGCAAATGTCCCACATTGTCATGAATTTCTCTTGCAATGCGATTTCGCTCCTGAAGTGTTGCCGTATAAATTTCATAGTCCTGCTTCTCAATCAGGCTGCGATTCTTTTCTTGTAAAAGCAGATTCCTTTCCCTACTGTCATCACGGGTTTTCCGGTATTCCTGTTCCAACTCCTCATAAGCCTCTTCTTTTAACTTCAACACAAGCGACAGTATAATTCCAACTATCAAAAGATACATTTGCCCATGACTTAGATTCGTATTCCCCGACACACCTGTAAATATCCCTCCTGCCACAGCAAGTATCATGATACCCTGGTTCTCTTTTGTCCAGAATCCATAAAAAAGGACCGGCACAGATTCCCACACAGTACCAGCTTCCGGCTAAAATACATATTAACAGAACATACCTTTCCCAGTCATCTTTTAAGAACATCTGCATGCCAGTACAGATCAATGACACCAGAAAGCCCACCACAAAATTCAGGTCAGCCGGCGAAAGCAACAAAAAAAGAAAACTATATAAAATTAACAGAAGCTGCCCTGTCATTCTTCTCATATTTGTTCTCTCCTAACTTTTCTAAAAAGCAAAACATGACATTTGTCACATCGTTTTATGACGTCTGCCACTAACATTATAAGCATAAGACATTTATAATTACAAGTAAGAAATATGCAAGTCTCAAAACTAAGAACTGGAGGAATTTCCTATGATTCATATTGAAAATCTTGTAAAAAGATATGGTGATCTGATCGCACTGGATCACCTGAACCTGGACATTAAAGAAGGTGAGATCTTTGGACTTCTGGGACCAAACGGCTCCGGAAAATCCACCGCGATCGGCTGTATGCTGGCGTTGTTGAAATATGACAAAGGTACGATTCAGATTTTTGGCAAAAACATGACCCCGGACAGTTACGATATCAAAAAAGAGATTGGTGTTGTCATGCAAAATGTGGCTGTGTTTCATCAGATGAGTGTCCGTGAAAATGTAGACTATTTCTGTGGTCTGTATGTAACTGACAAACAAAAGCGTAAAAAGCTGGTGGACGAAGCACTGGATTTTGTTGGACTTACGGAATATGCAAAAAAACGTCCCGGAAAATTGTCCGGCGGTCTTCTTAGAAGACTCAACATTGCCTGCGGTATTGCCCACAAGCCAAAGCTTATCATCATGGACGAACCAACGGTAGCTGTCGATCCACAGAGCCGGAACCGGATCCTGGAAGGAATCTTAGAACTGAACCGTCAGGGATCTACAATCATTTATACTTCCCATTATATGGAAGAAGTTGAACAGATCTGCAGCCGTATTGCAATCATTGATCATGGCCATGTACTTGCGACCGGAACATGTGAAGAGCTGAAAAATATAATCAAAACCGGTGAGACAATCACCATCGAAGCTATAAACCTAAATCCAGAAACACTCTCTGAAATCCGTACAATGCCAAATGTATTTGAACTGGTCTATGAAGAACAGGTATTAAAAATCCGCCTAAGTGGAGGCAAACACAATCTGATCAACCTCTTAAAATACCTGGGAGATCACAACATTTCTTTCGGGCGCGTATTTTCAGAACTTCCAACACTCAACGATGTCTTCTTGGAAATCACGGGAAAAGAACTTCGGGACTAAGGAGGAATTTTTATGTGGCATTTAATAAAATATCGTTTTCTACAGATTACAAGGAATCGGCCTATGATGTTCTGGGCACTTGCATTCCCAATGATTCTCGGCACACTGTTCTACATTTCCTTTGGAAATATCGGCATATCTGCCACCGGAGACTCCGACTGGGCTCCGGTACCCGTTGCTGTTATCAATAAGCTTGAAACGAAGTCATCTGGTACATTTTTTGCAGATTTCCTTGACGCCATGAACGGTAGCGTTCTAGATATTCAAGACGTAAAGAATGAAAAAGACGCGAAAAAGAAACTGGAAAATGATGAGATTCTTGGAATCTACTATGTAAAAGAGATCCCGTCTCTTACAATCACAAAAAATGGAGTCAGCCAAAGTATTCTGACTTCTCTTTTAAATACTTATAACCAGAATGCACATCTGTTCAAAGAGATTGCCAGAACTCATCCGGAGCGTCTGACTGATGCTGTTGCTTCCTTGCAGACGAATGGCAGTTTCATCACGGAAAAAAGTGTCGGTGGAAAAACATTAAATCCGACTGTATTGTATTTCTTCGCCCTGATTGCCTATGCTTGTATGTCCGGTGCATATCTAAGTATCGAAGCAGTACGTGATACCCAGGCGAACTTAAGTCCCTTAGGAGCCAGACGAAGTATCACCCCTTACCGAAAACAATTTCTTATTTTTATTGATATGTTGGTGCTGATTTTTATACATTTCATAAATGTAATGATTCTGACTTTTTATGTGAACTATATTCTTGACATTGACCTGGGGAATAATTATCTGGCTATCCTTGCCACGAATTTTATGGGAAGTCTCATCGGAATCTGCCTGGGACTCATGATCGGCTGCATCGGAAAACTTACATTTTCAGCAAAAATCGGCATCTGTGTCTCCACAATTTCACTGACCGGTTTTTTGTCTGGTCTGATGTTTGGCAATATGAAAGATGTAATAGAACAGAATGCCCCCATTCTGAACCGTATCAATCCGGCGGCTGTTTTAAGTGATGCTTACTATTGCATCAGTGTCTACAATGACACGTTACGATACCAGAGATGTATGATCACTCTGCTGATCATGAGTGTTCTTTTCCTTGGTATTGCATTCTTAGGGGTAAGGAGGGAACGTTATGACAGTATTTAAAGGATTTTTGACAATTACAAAAAGAAATCTCGGATATGTTTTCATGTATATTATCATTTTTCTCACAATTACAATTGCTGTACAAAAAAGTGAACTTACAGATACCGATAAAATGTTCGAACAGACAAAACTCGACATTGCAGTCATTGACCATGACAAAAGTCCGGTGTCCGAAGCCCTGACCGATTATCTGGCTTCCCAGCACAATCTGATTGATATTCCGGATACCAAAACTGCCATTCAGGATAACCTGTTCTACCGGCACGTCTATTATGTATTGACGATTCCAAAAGATTTCACTCAAAGCTGTAAAAGCAAAACTGCAAGTCTTACCGTCACAAAAGTTCCGGGCAGTACAAGTGGTTACTATGTAGACAGTCAGGTCAATGCATGGGTTCAGGAAATGCATATACTTCTTGCCTCCGGTTATTCAGCCGAAGATGCCACTGTAATGCTTAAGGAGGCTATGACAGAAGAATCTCATGTAACGATGCTGGATCAGAACGGATATGGTGGAAATATTCCGATGCACGCATACATGTATCAGTATATGCCTTACATTATTCTGTCCATTCTATGCTATGTCATTATAACAATCATGATGTCATTCAACAATCCAGAAGTCCGCTCACGAATACTGTGTACTTCCATTTCCAGCCGGAAGTACAACCTGCAGCTTGCGCTCGGCTGCACAGTCATCGGACTTGCCGTCTGGTTTTTATGCACACTCCTTCCAATCATATTGTATGGAGAAACATTTCTGGCTGACACAAACCTTACATACTATCTGACCAACAGTTTTATGATGTCTCTGTCCGCACTAAGCCTGGCATTCTTTGTCTCCACATTTACAGACAAAGAACAACTGATCAGTGCAGTCGTCAATGTGGTCAGCCTTGGAATGTCCTTCCTGTGCGGAGTCTTCGTCAGTATGGATATCCTCGGAAAAAGTGTACAGAAAATTGCCCAGTTTCTTCCGGTCTACTGGTACGAAGTTGCAAATAACCTGCTGAAAAGCCACAACACATTCAGTGGAACACAGATTCACACCCTGTACATCTGCTACGGCATACAACTCCTCTTCGCCCTCGCATTCTTAAGTCTCGCCCTCATTGCAGGCCGTATGAGAAGACAAACTGCTTAGTGGGTGATTCATTTTTCTGATACAACGGGAAGAAGCCCCTGATGAACTTAATCATCAAAGGCTTCTTTTACTTTATCCATAAATCCTTTTTTCTTCTTTTCCGGCTTTTCTTTCTCACCGACATTTTTTCCTGCCTGATTTAGTGTATTTCCCGCCAGTTCATCGAACTTACGAAGTGCTTCTTTTGCCTCATGGCTCAACTTCTCCGGTGTCTGGATCACCAGTGTTACATAGTGATCACCGCGAACCTGCGGATTACGAAGTGATGGAACACCCTTTCCTTTCAAGCGTACTTTCGTATCTGTCTTAGTACCTGGTTTCACATTGTAGATAACTTCTCCATCTACTGTCTTGATGCGGATATCTGCACCAAGTGCTGCCTGTGCAAAGGAAATCGGAACCGTTGAGAAAATGTGTACATCCTGACGCTGAAAAATTGGGTGTCTGGATACTGTGACCTGCACAAGAAGATCTCCTCTTGGTCCGCCATTCACTCCCGGTTCACCTTTATCACGAATTCTTACACTCTGTCCGTCATCAATTCCTGCCGGAATCTTGACAGAAATCTTCTTCTTACTGGAAATATATCCTGTACCGGCACAATCCGGACATTTCTCACGAATAATCTTACCAGTTCCGTGACAATCCGGACAAGTCTGTACATTCTGTACCATACCAAACAGTGACTGCTGGCTGTATACAACCTGACCTTTTCCGCCGCACTTTGAGCATGTCTCCGGAGTCGTTCCTGGTTTTGCACCTGTTCCATTACATTTTGGGCACGGATCCTTTAAAATTACATCAATCTTCTTCTCACATCCAAATACTGCTTCTTCAAATGAAATTCTTACTGCCTTATGGATGCTTGCACCCTTCATCGGTCCCTGGCTGCGGTTTCTGCTTCTTCCACCACCAAATATGTCACCAAAGATATCACCAAATATGTCACTGAAATCAGCTCCATTAAAATCAAAGCCGCCATATCCGCCGGCTCCTCCTGCTCCTCCTTCAAATGCTGCATGACCAAACTGATCATACTGACGTCTCTTTTCAGGGTCGCTAAGTATAGCATATGCTTCCGAAGCTTCTTTAAACTTCCTCTCCGCCTCTGCATCTCCCGGATTCATATCCGGATGATACTTTTTGGCAACTTTACGATATGCCTTTTTCAAAGTCGCTTCATCGACATCCTTACTGACGCCGAGAACCTCATAGTAATCTCTCTTTGCTTCTGCCATTACTTTCTCTCCTTAACAAAAGGAAGTTCCGCGAAACCTGACCTCCTTAAAATTCAGTCACATTCCGCGGAACAGCCTTCGCATTCGATGCGGTATTATTCCGCCTTTTTATGCTTTAGACTTCTTTATAATCTCCGTCTACTACATCGTCTCCCTGGAATCCATCCGGTGCCGGTCCTGCCTCTGGTCCTGCCTGAGCACCTGCTCCCTGTGCTCCCTGTGCAGCTGCTCCTGCCTGCTCATACATCTTTGTGAACAGTTTCTGAGCACTTTCAGAAAGCTTCTCTTTACCAGCTTTAATCTCAGCAATCTGAGCGTCTGTAATATCGTCCATATTTACTTTTTCAAGAATCTCTTTCAGTGCTTTGCAGTCAGCCTCTACACCAGCTTTATCGTTAGCATCCAGTTTATCTCCAACTTCCTGGATAGCTTTCTCTGTCTGGAACACTAAAGCGTCTGCCTCATTCTTTGTATCGATTCCCTCTTTACGTTTCTTATCTTGAGCCTCAAATGCTGCAGCCTCTTTTACAGCCTTATCAATCTCATCATCAGACATGTTAGATCCTGCTGTGATTGTGATGTGCTGCTCTTTACCTGTTCCAAGGTCTTTTGCAGATACATTTACGATACCATTGGCATCGATATCGAATGTAACCTCAATCTGCGGTACTCCTCTTGGAGCTGGTGCGATTCCATCAAGCTGGAATCTTCCGAGAGACTTGTTGTCTTTTGCGAACTGTCTCTCACCCTGTACAACATTGATGTCAACAGCTGTCTGGTTATCTGCTGCTGTTGAGAAAATCTGGCTCTTCTTTGTAGGAATTGTTGTATTTCTCTCGATCAGTCTTGTAGCAACTCCACCCATAGTCTCGATAGACAGTGACAATGGTGTTACATCAAGAAGAAGGATATCTCCAGCGCCTGTATCTCCGGCAAGTTTACCACCCTGAACAGATGCTCCAAGTGCTACACATTCATCTGGGTTCAGAGATTTGCTTGGCTCTTTACCTGTCAGACGTTTTACCTCTTCCTGTACAGCAGGGATACGTGTTGATCCGCCAACAAGAAGTACCTGACCAAGTTCAGATGCTGTAATTCCTGCATCAGACAGAGCTCTCTGTACCGGCTCAGATGTCTTCATAACAAGATCATGTGTCAGTTCATCGAATTTAGCTCTTGTAAGATTCATATCAAAATGCTTCGGTCCTTCAGCAGTTGCTGTGATGAACGGAAGGTTGATGTTTGTTGTTGTTGCGGAAGACAGCTCTTTTTTCGCTTTCTCTGCAGCTTCTTTTAATCTCTGAAGTGCCATCTTATCTGTAGATAAGTCAACGCCTTCCTGTTTCTTGAACTCAGCAATCATGTAGTCTGTAATCTTCTGATCGAAATCATCTCCACCAAGTCTGTTGTTACCTGCTGTTGATAATACTTCGATAACTCCATCACCAATCTCAATAACAGATACATCAAATGTACCACCACCAAGGTCATATACCATGATCTTCTGCTCATTCTCATTGTCAAGTCCATAAGCAAGTGCTGCTGCTGTAGGCTCATTGATGATACGTTTTACATCAAGTCCTGCAATCTTACCAGCATCTTTTGTTGCCTGACGCTGAGCATCATTAAAGTAAGCTGGAACAGTGATAACTGCTTCTGTTACTTTCTCTCCTAAGTAGTTTTCAGCATCTGATTTTAATTTCTGTAAGATCATTGCTGAAATTTCCTGTGGAGAGTATGCTTTGCCATCGATCTGAACTTTGTAATCTGTTCCCATATGACGTTTGATAGAAGCGATTGTCTTCTCAGCGTTTGTAACTGCCTGACGTTTTGCAGGTTCACCAATCACACGTTCTCCTGTCTTTGTAAATGCTACTACAGATGGTGTTGTTCTCATACCTTCTGCATTTGTAATAACGGTTGGTTTTCCACCTTCCATAACTGCTACACAACTGTTTGTTGTTCCTAAGTCAATACCAATAATTTTACCCATGATCTATGTCCTCCTAAGATTTCTTCTTATTCTATATATAATATAAATATTAGTTAGCTACTTTTACCATACTATGGCGCAGTACATTTTCTTTGTACATGTAACCTTTCTGTAATTCTTCTGCAACGATGTTCTCACCGAACTCATCATCTTCGACATGCATCACTGCGTTATGAAGATTTGCATCGAATTCTTTTCCTTGCGCATCCATTGGTGTTACTCCCACATCTTCCATTACAGCGACAAACTGTTTATAGATCTGTTCGATTCCTTTAACGAATGCGGAGTCTTTCTCTTCTTCGGATACGGCTTCTAAGCCTCTCTCGAAGTTATCAATAACTGGAAGAAGTTTTTCTAAAACTCCCATTGCTCCCATATCATAACGCTGTGTAGCTTCCTTTGCTGTACGCTTTCTTGCGTTCTCAAATTCAGCCATCAGTCTCTGATATTTGTCTTTCCAGTCAGCTACGGACGCTTCTAATTCTGCAATCTTGTCATCAGCGGCTGCTTCCTTTGTCTCTTCTGTTTCTTTGGAAGCTTCCTCTTTTGTTTCTGTATCTTTTATATCTTCAGCAGTCTCTTCTGCGTTCTTTACTTCTTCGTTGATGTTTTCGTTTTTCTTACTCATCACATCACTTCCTTTCTTAAGATTTGTCTTTAAAAATATCATCTAATTCTTCAGTGAGGTTCTTTAAAGTCTTAACAACTTTCTTGTAATCCATTCTCTTCGGTCCGATGATACCAACGGTACCTGTACCTCCTTCTGCAAGCTCATATGTTGCAGTTACGATACTACAGTCCTTCATATTCTTAACCGGAGATTCTTCTCCGATATAAACCTGGATCCCTGTATGATTATCAGAATCTGATTCCAAAGTAGAATCAACCAGTTTCGTCAGTGCCTTCTTCTCAACTAATGTATCAAGAAGTTCTGTTGCCGTATCCGGATTCCCAAGCTCCGGATATTTTAAGATATTGGTCGCTCCTCCTGTGTAGATTTCCATATGATCTGCATCATGGATCGCTTTGGCAATCTCTTCAAGAATCCGTTCTAACACATCCTGTCTGATCCCTGCCTGCTCTCTCATCGTCTGGATCAGTGCAAGGTTGATATCTTGTAATGATAATCCTTGTAAAAATGTATTCAACAATACATTTAATTTCAGAACATCTTCATTCGAAAGCGGTTCTTCTACCTGAATCATCTTGTTCTTTACGATATTGCCTTGTGTAACGATCACTGCAAGCAGATGTTCGTGATCCACCTGAGACAGCTGCACAAATTTCAGTGTTACATTCTGATAATGTGGGGAAGAAACCATCGTTGCATAATTCGTGCTGTTTGCCAATGCATTGGCAACCTGTTTTAATAAGACTTCCATCTTATCAACTCTCTGAATCAATGCCTGTTTCTCTTCGTGTTCGCTGTCACGTTCCGTCATCAACTGATCTACATAAAAACGATAACCTGTGTCGGAAGGAATTCTTCCTGCGGATGTATGAGGCTGTAAGATATATCCCATATCTTCCAGATCTGCCATCTCATTACGGATCGTTGCTGAGCTTAAATTCAACTCAGGATGTTTGGCAATGGTTCTTGATCCTACCGGCTCACCAGTTTCAAGGTAATTGGCGATAATCGCTTTCAATATTAACTTCTTACGATCATTTAACTCCATATCTTCGCCTCCTGTTATTAGCACTCATTTATATCGAGTGCTAACATCTATATTTAAAGTAGCACTTTCGCATTTTAATGTCAACCTTTTCTTTCAATTTTTTTGAAAATTTGTTCAGTTTTTTTCTTCTCTGAATAGAATGTACAAAAGGAGGTACTTTTCATGCATAAAAATACGGATTTTCATATAGAACAAACTCGACTTAATGATACATATCGAAAATTAAATTCTGGTAATGATTTTTCTTCCTATATAAATGAGCAAGAAAACCAATCACCAACATATTGGTCTTTTTTAAAATTAAGAATTGGCTTTTCTATTTTGTTTTTATTCTTTTTAATCGCATGCTTTAAGACTGCTCCTGCCAAAGAATTCAAAAAAGTTCAATCTGCTTTTTCCCACATCAACCAGACCGATTCCTACAGTGAGCATATTCTAAATCAATTTGATTTAAATTTCTCATCATGCATAGATAATCTTCACAAAAAGAAACGCTAGTTTTGACAAAATACCAATCTAGCGCTTCTTTGTTTAAATACTTCTTTTCATTTTTCTTACTATAACTGCAGATAAGACCATCTTCCGTAAACGTTCTTCTTATTAATTGTCTGATATGGGCGAACTTTAATATAGAGGGTTTTCTTCTTATTCTTTACATATGTTGTAGCATTTGACACATTTTTCTTGACCATTACTGTTTTCAATACTTTTTTAAATTTCTTGTCAGTACTGAATTTTAACTGATAACCATTGGCTCCTGATACTGGCTGCCACGTTGTACGAACTTTATTATTTCCATTCTTTCTGGCTATAATATAGTCATAAGATAATTCTGTTTGCGCTTCCTTGATCCCTTTCTTATATACAAGTTTGATTCCTGTGGAATTCATAAATGCATCTGCTGCAACATACTTTGTACTTCCCTCAAATGTAACCGTCCCAATCTGGTTGATTCCAGCAAAAGCACCTGTCTCTATCTTTTGAATTCCTGATGGGATTGTAAAGTTTCTGATATTTACTGAAGCAAATGCCTGATCTTTGATCACTTTTAATGATTTTCCAAATGTTACGGATTTTAATACCGTACATTCATCAAATGCTGACTTGCCGATCATGGTTACCTGATCTGGAATTATCACGGCTTCCAATTCACTACATCCATAAAATGTATTTTCTTCGATCGTAGTGATCTTAGATGGAAGTTTGACATTCTTTAATGTTTCATTTCTATAAAATGCTTCTGGTGCGATCCATGTGATCTCTTCTGGAATTTCAACATTTGCATCTTTTCCGTCATATTTTAATAAACCGTGATCTTTTGTAATATACATATGATCTTTGTATGTAATCTGATCTGGAAGTAATTTCATTAATGATTCAATCGTGATATTCTTCCCAAGAGAACTTCCTAATGCGTAAAGGCTGTTCGCATCAAAATCTTTTGGAGCAATTTCAATGGTATCAACGTGCATATCACACGCATCCGCTCGATCCGTTTTATATTTTACTTTATTAATACTCTTTACAGATGATGGAATTACAATCTTCTTTAATTTAGAACAATTGTTGAACTCATCTCCTTCAGAATCTGTGGAATTATATAATACAGATTGCATATTAAACTCTGTACATCCTTCTTTGATCTTAAGCTCTGTTCTCTTTTGAGGTACTCTTACAATTCCTTTTCCATCTTTTGTATAGATTACACCCTCGATACTCTGATATGATGGATCATTCTTTGCAACTACCAGATTATTTGCTGACAGATATGATACATTTGCCAATTTTAATTTTGTATTAAATGTTATGGTATCAACTGCTGACTGATCACTTGCAACATACCATAACTTATCATCAGTATCCTCTTCGAGCTTTAATTTAAAATCTCCTGGCATAACGATCGTCTTTAAACTTTTACAACTTCCAAATGCCCCCTGCCCGATCGTCTTTGTCTTTGATGGAACCGTTATTTTAGAAATCTTTGTTCCATAGAAGCTTCGAATTCCTATCGTTTTTACTGTTGATGGAATTGTCACAGAATTCAAATTCTTACATAATGCAAACGCTTCATATGAAACAGATGTCACGCCTTTTTTAATGATAACTTTCTTGATCTTCTTGTTCCTTCGAAATTTCATCTTCGTAGGCATTGCACCTTTTCCTTTGATTGTCAATGTTCCCTTCTTAAGCGTGTATGTTACTTTAGTTTTCGCTTCCACTTTCTGCTGACCTGCTCCGCTTATAAAAATCCCCACTGTCAGAGATGCGATCATGCCTGCATACAACATCATCTTTCTTGTTCTCATCCACTGCCTCCTTTTGTTTTAATTATTAAATTACAACTTTATTATATCTTATGTATTTATTTTTGTACATAATAACGACAGTGTTTTTACTGTAAAAACGAAAACTGCCATACGAATTTTTCTTCCATTCATATGACAGTTTCTATTATCATTTCTTCCTTATCTAGGTACTGTTTCTACGATAATCCCATTTTGTTCCATCGCATCTTTAGCTTCTAATGGCACTTGATCGTCCGTAAATACCATATTAATATCTTTGAGTCTACACTGCATGACAACTCCATGTTCTGAAAACTTGCTGGAATCTGTTAAAATGATAGAATTCCTTGCAGAATCCGCCATACTCTTGGCAGCTTCGGCCCTTAACATATCTCCACTTGTGAATCCGATGCCAGGGATATACCCATCCGTTCCCATAAATAGTTTATCTACATAAAAAGCTTCTGCACAAGTTTTCACCAATGGTCCCACCATAACTTCTGCTTCCTTCTGATATTCTCCTCCAAGAACGATAACCTTTGTAACACCACCCTCTGTTTCTCTGATAAAACGGGCAATATAGGATGAATTCGTGATAACTGTAATATCTTTCTTAGTCTCTGAAAGGTATTTTACAAGCAATGCACAACTTGACCCCGACTCTACCATGATCGTTTCCCCATCAGATATGATCTCACTTGCTTTTTCTGCGATGCGCTGCTTTGTTTCATAACAAAAAGCCATACGATTGCTGATGTCTGACATATTCTTCATTGTCGCATATCCATGCTCTCTTGTCAGAAAATTCAGTTCTTCCAAAGCATCAAGATCTTTTCTGATCGTGACCTGTGATACCTCCAGCATCTGTGACAAAGTTACCACTTCTACTTTCTTTTTTTGATTTACGATTTCAAGAATCTTTGTTTGTCTGTCTGTCATGAAACTTTCCCTTTCTTTATAATATTAGGAAAGAGCCGTCTTGCGGCTCTTTATCCCTCTGCACTATTCATATAATAGCATATTTTTAATTAAAGGTCACAGATTCCTTTACCTTCTCCATAAACTGCATACCAGTCATTGTTGAAGTCTGTCACTGCTTTGTCAATATTAGGATTTGCAAATACCTGTTTTAATACTGCATATGGTGCTGTGATTGCTTCTGCTCCATAGTTAAATGCGTTCTTCACCTGTTCAACGCCTTTAAATGATGCTGCAACGATCTTACAATCATATCCATCATCTTCGATACGGTCCTGAAGATTGCTGATCAGTTCCATAGGGTCTGCCCCGAGATTTCCGATACGATTTACATATGGTGCGATATAGTTAGCTCCTGCTGCTAATGCAAAATATGCCTGCATTAGATCATAAACTGCTGTTGCTGTTACGTTAACACCTTCTGATTTTAAGATCTTGATCGCTTTTAATCCTTCATAGGATACAGGAACTTTAATATATACCTGATCATCGATCTCTTCTAAGATTCTGTGAGCTTCCTTAACGATTGTTTCTGCATCTAATGAAATTACCTGTACATGAAGGCTTCTTTCTTTCCCGATGATCTCACGAACCTTTCTCATATGTCCAAAGAAATCTTCTGGTGATGTTTTCTTAACGATGGATGGGTTGCTTGTTACTCCAACGATTGGCATGTGGTCTACACCGTCTTTGATCTCTTCAAGATCTACTGTATCTAAGATAAATTCCATGATTAAAACTCCTCCTAAGTCTTATTACGTGTTTCGTTTTTTGATACTTCTATCTTACCATAATTTTCGAATATGTCAACAATTATTTTCGTTTAATGTTTTTTAACTTTCATTTGTAAGTATATTATTTACTTTTCGTAAGTTGTGTGGTAAGATATACAAAAGAATCAGAAAGGAGAAATATTATCCATGCAAACAAATGGTATTGTTTTTAATATACAGAAATTCAGCATTCACGATGGACCAGGAATCCGTACAACAGTTTTCCTAAAAGGCTGTCCACTGCGTTGTAAATGGTGTGCAAATCCGGAATCACAGTTGAGCCAAGTCCAAATTTTATATGATAAAGAAAAATGTGCTCATTGCGGTACTTGCACGCATGTCTGTCCAAACCAGGCAATTTCTATGGGAGATGACAGTTATGTAGGTATTGATCCATCAAAATGCGCTGGATGTCTTCAATGTGTGAAAAACTGTCCTGCAAAGGCCTTAAGTTATGAAGGAGAAGCAAAAGATGTAGATGAAGTTGTCAAAGTCTGTCTTCAGGATATTGATTTTTATGAGGAATCTGGAGGCGGTGTAACAATCTCTGGCGGTGAAGGAATGGTTCAACCAGATTTTGTAAAGGCTTTACTTGCAAAATTAAAAGAACATAAGATTCATAC
>OLQG01001239.1_pt1 | contig 16811 bp, 10 predicted proteins | sample 1672221 | NCBI WGS metagenome assembly OLQG01 (sample SAMEA3136660, study PRJEB25190) | human gut metagenome | biome: human gut; feature: human-associated habitat; material: faeces | place: Austria | collected 2013
TTTTTTTTTTTTTTTTTTTTTTTTTTTTTTTTTTATCTTTCTTTAAAAAAAAAAAAATTTTTCACTCAGGATATTTGTCAATTCGGCAGACAAATGTCATTAAAGGATTTTTCTTACTGCTTGTTTTTATGAGTCATTTTTGTCAATATGCGCCAGTGAATACAAAGGCGGACTATTTCTACCAATTGTGGCGAATGCATTCCGGACAGTTATTGGTTACACTGTTTCTATTTTATTCAGGATATGGGACTTTTATTACTGTGAAAAGTAAAGGAATCGCATATATAAAAAAAATGCCTGTGCATCGAATATTGAAAACACTGGTGAATTTTGATGCGGCGGTTTGTGTATATCTAATTATGCAATTTTTTCGCGGTAATAGTTATAGTGTAAAAAAGATTCTTTTTTCGCTCATTGGGTGGGAAAGTATAGGAAACAGTAATTGGTATATTTTTGTTATGCTGCTCTTGTATATTGCCACATGGCTGACATTTTATGTATTTGATTGCGAAGAAGTTCCGTCGTTAATCGGAATTACGATCATGACCGTTATTGGAATGTACTTTCTTTCTGTTTTTAAAGAAGGGTATTGGTATAACACAATGATGTGTTTCCCGTTAGGAATGTGGTTTGCCTATTATAAGAAAAAAATAGACCAGTGGATGCAGAGTAGAAAGATATATTTATATACATTTTTTATTTGCCTGTTACTGTTTGTTGTGGCCTATAGAACCAGAGGCAGTCTGTTTATGTATGTTGTATGGACACTCACATTTTCAGTTGGCATTGTCTTATTTACGATGAAAATTGAAATGAAAAACAGAATTTTGGAGTGGACTGGGAAAAATTTATTCCCATTGTATATAATGCAGCGTATTCCAATGATTCTTTTGCAGCATACGAGGCTGGCGGATCAGTATGTATATTTATATGCATTTGTTTGCCTAATTTTTATGTATGTATTTGGATTTATTTTTGGAAAGATATGTACGGCATTGGACAATGTGATATTTGTCCGCAAATGCAATCAGAAGGAGGCACTCAATGAAAAATAAGATAATGAAAGATCTGATGTTTATTTTTCAGTGTATGTTTGTCCTTGCAATGGTTTGGATATTTATTTTGACAATAAAAAGAACAGCGCTGGAGATCCCCATGGCTTTCCTGCTGTTTATCGGATTCACTGCTGCCATTGCAATATGGATGCTGAAGGAAAAGAGTTTTGCACCGATGGAGGGACATAAACTATTTCCAATTATATGGCTTATTTCCTTTGTTGTTATGCTAATTTTGGCTTTTAATCTCAAAGTCGATATGTATAACAATTGGGATTACGGAAAGGTATTAAGGTCAGCATATGAATGGGTGACAGAAGGGAAAATCACAGCTTTTGAGTATTATATCCGATACCCGAATAATCAGTTCCTTTTATTATTGCTCAGTATTATCATAAAGATCATACTCAGTGTGGTGCCGTCTGCAGACATTTATTTTTGCCAGGATATCACCATCATTATTAACATTTTGATGATTCAGCTTGCCATTGGATTGACCCATGTTATAGCCGGCAGAATGTTGGATAGAAAATCATTGCTTTTATCGGATTTATTCGTTGCAGGGTGCAGTCCATTGTATTTATATGCGTCGATGTTGTATACGGATACGGCTGCATTACTTCCGTTAATGCTGTTGATCTATTGTTTAATAGCAGGTGAAGAAAAGCTTCAGAAGAATCAGATGAAGCACGCGGTGCTGTACTTTTTTGTAGGCGGTATGATAGCTGCAGTCGGGTATTACGTCAAATTGACAATTATATTCTTCTGCATCGGTTTTTTGATTTATGTATTTTTAAAGTGGCCATGGAAACGATGGCTTATATGCGTTTTGTGTATGGCAGCCGGATTTTTAATTGCATATACAGGAACTAAAAAAATGATTACACTTCAGTCTGACTATACAGCAGAACAGTATGATACATATCAATTTCCGTATGTCCATTGGGTGATGATGTCTTTAGGACCAAATGGCCGGTACAATCAGGATGATGTGGATTATACATTGAGTTTTAACAGCATGGATGCAAAAAAGCAGGCAGATATGAAGGTTATTCAGGAAAGAGTTAGTGACATGGGCCTTACTGGTTTACTCGAACATGGATTGTATGAAAAAGTATATCATGCCTGGACGCAGGGAGCGTTAAGTGCAGATGACTATGTTCATCGCCAGCCGCTTTCAACCGGAATAATACGGCAGATATTTGCATTGGATGGAAAATACTATAAAGGCTATTTGCTTTATGCACAGGCCTATTGGCTGCTTATAATTTCCGGCATGATTCTGTCCGCTGTTCGATATTTCAAAAATCGTGAGATGTGTCAAATTCATGGTATAGAAATTACTATTTTTGGACTTTTTGTATTTTTGTTGTTATGGGAAAGTAATCCGCGGTATTTGATGCACTTTTTATTAATGTTTTGTATCGTATCAGCATACGGATATGGTATAATAAGGAAAACAAAACAAGGAAAACAAAACTCAGAAAAATTGCCTAATTAAATGGAGGAGAGGAAAATGAAGAGAGGATTAAAAGGAAATGCAGTTGCCTTAGTTCTTGGCCTCACATTGTTTTTAGCATGTGGTACGGTATATGCTTCAGAGACCGAACAGACACCTACAGTTCAGACGGAAACAGAGCAGTTGGACACATATACTGAGACTGTAACAAACGCTGTGAATACAGCAGATACAGCAGCAGTAAGTGCGGATACGGAAGCTCCTGATGACAATCAGATTGATACATCTAAGGCATCTACGGTGGAATCTGCTCCTGATTCGGAAGTCACTCCGGTTTCGGAAACAGAGATGAAACAAGGCTGGGATGAGGCAGGAACTATGTATTATGTGGATGATCAGCCGGTTGTGGGAGAAAAGAAAATAGACAATGTCTGGTACTATTTTGATGAAAATGGTGTGAAAGCAACAGGCTGGACGGTGCAGGCAGGTAAGCCGGATAAGCAGTATTACTATGACAGTGATGGCAAGATGCATTATGAATGGCTTCAGGATGGGGATACATGGTATTACTTCCATCCTGTAACAGGCGTTATGCAAGTGAATACTGAGAGAAAAATCAATGGCAGTTACTACTATTTCAATGAAAATGGTGTAATGGCAACTGGTTGGACACAGCATCACGATCATACATATTACTATCAGCCGGATGGTCGTATGACATATGGTGAGAAAAAGATTGATGGTTATTGGTATTATTTCCATTCGATAACAGGTGTAATGGCAACCGGTTGGTCTAATCATGATAATCATAGATATTATTACCAGCCGGATGGCCGTATGTATTATGGCGAGAAGAAGATAGATGGTTATTGGTATTACTTCCATACAATTACAGGTGTGATGGCAACCGGTTGGTCTAATCATCATAATCATACGTATTTCTATCAGTCAAATGGCCGTATGTATTATGGCGAGAAGAAGATTGGCAGCTATTGGTATTATTTCAAACCGGTAACTGGTATCATGGCAACTGGTTGGGCAACACAGTCAGATAAACCGGGCAAGCAGTATTACTATAATGCAAGAGGACAGATGCAGTATGGATGGCAGGCAATAGGCAATCATTCTTACTTTTTTGATAAGGTGACAGGTGTCATGAAACCATATGCTTTTGTCAATACAAATGGTTACTGGCTGGCGTATGATAAGAATGGTAAGTTAGTAAGAGATTTACGTTCTGCATTTGGCAATGAATCTTCTTATGTGATTAAAGTCAATAAACCAATGAATGCAGTTACTGTTTATATTCAGTATGGCGATGGATCATATACTGTTCCGCTTGTTGCATTCATATGCTCAACAGGTGCAGATACACCAACGGGTACTTTCTATACACCGGATAAGTGGAGATGGCTGCGTATGATGGGACCTAGCTGGGGACAATGGGTAACACAGATTTCCGGCGATTATCTGTTCCATTCTGTGTATTATAATTCTACCAATAATAACAATACACTTTCTGTGAGCGCTTATAATAATCTAGGAAGACAGGTTTCTCATGGATGCATTCGTCTGACAGCAGGTGATGCAAAATGGATTTATGATCATTGTTCATTGGGAACAAAAGTGGTTATCTATAGTGATACTTCATCATATGGCCCAATTGGAAGACCGACAGCCTATAAGCTTCCGTCATGGCATACCTGGGATCCAACAGATCCAAATATGTATTATAAGTGTCGGCAGAGAGGATGCCACTAAAGGAAGGACAGCACAAGACAAATAGGAGATAGCAGATGAAACAAGGCCTCAAAAAAGGAATAACAGTGTTGATGATCAGCGCAATGCTGGCATCAACAAGTACAGTATCTTATGCGTCGGAAATAGAGAATCAGAATATGGCAGAAACAATGAATGTCGCAGATACAGAGAATCCATCGCCAAATGCGAATGGCTTAAACACATCAGGTAATCAGAGTGATAGTATTTCTGTTAATATGAATTCTCAGTTGAGTGATGATCCGGTTGATGTTCCAGATGTAAATGAGCCGTCAGATGATGATGTAGATCAATACGAAGGTGACGAGAATACGGATCCTTCGGAGGAAACTCTTCAAGGATGGGTGTCTGGCGATGATGGAACAAGATACTACATAGATAATACATTTGTTGTCGGTGAGAAGAAGATTGATGGTTATTGGTATTACTTCAATGCAAATGGTGTAATGGCAACCGGCTGGACGGTGCAGGAAGGAAGGCCGGACAGACAATATTACTATGATACGGATGGCAAGGTTCACTATGGTTGGTTAACAGAAGGGGATAAGACTTATTATTTCCATCCTGTTACAGGTGTTATGCTGAAACAATGTGAACGTAAAATTGACAACGCTTATTATTATTTCAATGCAGATGGTGTAATGGCAACCGGCTGGACGGTACAGGAAGGAAGACCGGACAGACAATATTACTATGATGCGGATGGCAAGATCCATTATGGTTGGTTAACATTGGATGGCAAAACCTACTATTTTCACCCTGTTACAGGGATTATGCAGAAACAGTGTGAACGCAAGGTAGATAATAAATATTATTACTTCAATGCAAATGGTGTAATGGCAACCGGCTGGACAGTGCAGGAAGGAAGACCGGACAAACGTTATTACTATGATGCTGACGGCAGCATGTGTTATGGTGAAAAAAAGATAGATGGTCATTGGTATTATTTCCATCCAGTCACGGGTGTTATGATGACTGGATGGGTGAAACATCATAATCACACGTATTATTATAATGCCGACGGCAGCATGTATTACGGTGAAAAGAAATTTAATGGTCATTGGTATTATTTCCGGGATGTCACAGGCATCATGGCAACCGGATGGGCAAAACATCATGGACATACTTATTTCTATAATGATGACGGCACGATGTATTATGGTGAGAAAAAAATTAATGGATGCTGGTACTATTTCCGTGATATCACGGGTATCATGGCAACTGGATGGACGGTTCATCATAGCAAGCAGTATTATTATGCAGAAGATGGCAAGATGTGTTATGGCCTGCAGACAATCGATAATGTCAGATATTATTTTCATCCTGTAACTGGTGTCTATCAGTGGAAGAATCGTAAATATCAGAATCCATCCCAGTACTATCAGATTCAGGAATCATCCATTCAGTTATCCGGCGGCGGTTATAATCTGAATATTGGATATGAAGGTATTAAGACAGCATGGGTTATACGGGCATTAAATCTTGGCAACGCAGTTGGTATGGGCGGTGCTGAATATACAAGAAGAGTGTTTAATGCTGTTAAGAGTTTTCAGAGCAGACATGGTCTGGAGGCCACAGGTATTACAGATTTGGCAACCTGGAGAGCCCTTGGTTATAGTGAGTCTGATTGGTACTCATTGGGAGCATACGCTTCACCGATCAGAACCAGCATTTACAGCAGCCGCAGTGACTGTATTGAGGCGATGATTGGAAGAGCCTATGATTATATGGGCGATGATTATATGATTGGCGCATCAGGTGCTCCTGGACTTGGTATTGACTGCAGTGGCTTGGTTATGCAGGCATTATATGCAGCAGGCATTGATATGTCACCAATTAATCCTGTGCGGCATGCTTCACCCGGCTATGAATATGAGTCTGCCAATATATGGACCAGCTCACAGCTGAAGCATGTTTCCTATAGTGAAAGGCAGCGAGGAGATATCATTATTTACTGTAATTCTGCAGGCGTTGTTATACATTCGGCTATTTATTTAGGCAATAATAGAGTCATTGAGGCGTGGCCAAATAAAGTAGTTGTTTCTTCTATGATTAATAATCAGCATCCGCGTGTTTTGGGCGTTGTGAGACCATTTGTATAAAAGTGTCGGAAAATTGCTGAAAATAAACTGATAAAATAATCCCGGAAGATATGTATTCCGGGATTGTTTTTTGATATAATAGGTATATGTTTTGATTGTGTAATGATATAAAAGACAGAATGATATACGGAGGAAAATAAAAATCAATGAACAGCAGATTATTTATAGTGATACCCTGTTATAATGAAGAAGAAGTCCTTCCAATCACGTCTAAAATGTTCCTTGAAGAGCTTGAAGATTTGATACATAAAGGAAAGATTAGTGATAACAGCCGTATTTTGTTTGTAAATGATGGAAGTAAAGATAAAACCTGGGAGATTATTGAAAACCTGGCAGCTGAGAATCCACATTTTATTGGTATGAGTCAGAGCCGCAATAGAGGACATCAGAATGCGGTACTTGCCGGTTTAATGGAATCAAAGGATATGTGCGATATCACGATTTCTATAGATTGTGATGGACAGGACGATATCAAAGCTATGGAAGCCATGGTGGATGCTTATCATGACGGCAGTGAGGTCGTCTATGGTGTGCGCAGCAAGCGAGATACGGATACATTTTTTAAACGTTTTACGGCAGAATCTTTTTATAAGTTATTGAATAAGATGGGGGTTGAGGTTGTATACAACCATGCTGATTACCGTTTGATATCTTCAAGAGTGTTAAAGGAATTTGCCAATTTTAAAGAAGTGAATCTGTTTCTTAGAGGTATGATTCCACTTGTAGGCTTTAAGAGTTCAAGTGTTTATTATGAACGTCATGAACGAATTGCCGGTGAGTCTCACTATCCATTATCCAAGATGTTGGGATTAGCTATTGATGGTATAACCAGTTTGAGTATTAAGCCAATTCGTCTGATCACGGGACTGGGAATAGGGGTGTCCATTCTCAGTTTTATAGGTGTGATCTGGGCTGTGATCGCACAGCTGACAGGACACACGATCACAGGATGGGCCAGTACAGTTTGCATCGTATGTTTTATGGGCGGCGTACAATTGATTTGCCTGGGTGTTCTTGGTGAATATATAGGTAAGATTTATATGGAAGTAAAAGCAAGACCAAGGTATATTATCAGTGAGAGAACATGGGAAGAAAAGGATCAAAATAGATGATATCAAAAAATACAGGTAGGACTCAAGTGAGTCTTACCTGTATTTTTTGATTTTTGTTTACTGCAATTTCCAACGTTGGGCTTTGCCGAGGTTGAAATTCCAAATGTCAATATTTTTGCCTTTTCCAATGACACCGGTATATAAATCCAGGCTGCAGGTGGAGGAGCAATTTGGTACCAGATAGTAAGCACCGTTGCCGTCAGGAAGTACCTGCCACAATGAAGCGGAAGAAGATAACTGAACATTGGAACCGGCTTTGGAGCCATTATTGGCAACGCTGAGATATAATCCGGAGCCTACATTCTTGATGCGGTAATACCCATTGCTTTGATAAACAAACTGGAATTTGCGATAAGCGATATTCGCTTTTGTCCAGAGCAGGATATTTGTGCCGGCGGCATTTTTATTTCCATCAACCGATAATGAATAATTATCATTTTGGATATTGGAAATCATGTAGGTACCGTCAGCAACTGTTCTTTGACTGCTAAGTACCATAAATGCAGTATTGATTAAAACAGTTGTACCTGAAGCTGTGTTTGCGATGACTTTATAGCGGTATCCGCCGGCAGTTAATGCACTAAACTTAATGGCTGTGTCGACATTTCTTAAATCATAAGAGGAAACGTTTGGAGAGACCGTTTTGCCGATTCGCATTTTGCCGTTTGTATCATATACACCCACTGTTACGGAAGAAAGTTTTTCACCGGAGGATATTGTACCGCGGATACTGAATGAATGCCCCTGATTCATAGTTGCAGGGACAGTTTGACCGGAAATGGTTGCTTTTGTTGTCTGTGTTGGCGTGGATGCCTGAAGTAGATGCCATCTTTGAGCTTTGCCAAGATTATAATTCCAAAGGGCGATATTTTTGCCGGCAGCAATGACGCCTGTCTGCAAATCGAGGCAGCTTGTGGATGATGTCTGAGGGACTATATAATAGGAACCATTGCCGTCAGGCAAAATTTGCCACAGGGTGCCGACTGAAGATTGTTCTACATTGGCACCGGAATTGCCGGATTGTCCGGCAACGCTAAGATAGAGACCAGAGCCTTCATTTTTTATCTTATAATAACCATTGTTTTGGTATGAAATCTGAAAACGGCGGTATGCAATATTGGCTTTTGTCCAAAGTAATATATTAGTGCCGGATGTATTTTTATTTCTGTCTATAGACAATACATAATTGCCGGACTGCATGTTGGCAATCTGATAGGTACCGTCGGCAATGGTGCGATTGGCACTGAGTACCATAAACAGTTTGCTGATAAGTACAGTTGTACCTGAGGCGGTTGAAACAGTGACCTGATATTTATAACCACCAGGTGTCAGGGTACTAAATTTAATATCGGTATCAAGATTTTTTAAATCATAAGAGGTTACATTAGGTGATACGGTTTTTCCAATCTGCAGTTTGCCAGCAGCATCGTAAACGCCAACAGTGATGGATGTCATTTTTTCTGGAGAAGAAATGATGCCACGAATATCAAAGGCGCTTCCTTGGGTTTTTGTGGATGGCATGGTCTGTCCGGAGATGACTGGTTTAGTAAGAGTGGTTGATAATGTCCACCTCTGCGCTTTACCAAGATTGTAGTTCCATATTTCAATGTTTTGACCAGCTTTAATCACACCGGTATAGAGATCCATAGCGCTTGTGGATGAACACTTTGGAATCAGGTAGTAAGAACCGGTGTCATCAGGCAGTACTTGCCATAAAGTACCATTTGTGGATTGTTCGACATTTGTACCTGATGTTCCTGATTGACCGGCGGCTCCGAGATAAAGACCGGATCCTATGTTTTTAATCTTATAGTATCCATTATCCTGGTAAATAAATTGAAACTGACGATAAGGAATGGCAGCTTTTGTCCAAAGCAGAATATTAGTACCGGAAACATTTTTATTGCCGTCAACGGAAAGAACATAACCTTTATTCTGTACATTGGCGATCTGGTAGATGCCGTCGGCAACGGTTCGGCCGGTACTGAGGACCATGAAAGCTTTGTTGATTAACGTGACAGTGCCTGCATCCGATGTGGCAATGACTTTATAGCGATAACCGCCTGCCGGCAGAGTGCTGAACTTGATTGATGTATCAAGTGATTTCAGATCGTAAGTTGTGGTGCCGGGATCTGTTGTTTTGCCGATTTTCATGGAGCCGCTTGTGTCATATACACCGACAGTGACGGATGTGATCGTGCCGCCGCATGAAAGGGTACCGCGAATATCAAAGGAACTTCCGGCAGTCATCGTATTCGGTGAGGTTGCTCCGGAAATTGTGACAGGATCATTGCTTGGAATGACTGTTCCTGCATATTTTGGCCAATAAGTATTTTTGGCAAGATTACCTCTGGAAATCGCCAGATTATACATATTAGCAGGTTTTTCAAAAATAATGCACCAGTCATAGGCTGTTTGGTAGGCGCCATTGGCATCATTGCCGGCAGATTTTAAACTATTCCATAAATTTGGATAGTTGGTTCTCAGTTCGTAATGCAGATATTCTAGCTGCCCCTGAAGTGTATCCCATTTGTCAGTATAGTTCTTTAATGCGGTGAAACGGTCATTGTGCCATTGGCAGATACCGTAACTGCTTCCGCTGTCACCATAAAGGTTGGGATTAAAACCGGATTCGGCTTGGATATTGGCGAGAATACCGGAAGCGGCAGAAATATTTAACCCCATATCTTCCGTAATGTATTTAAAAATAGTGGATTCGGTATTGCTGATTGATGAACGATCAGCAGTCAGCAAGCTGATACCGTCAGATGAATCAAGCCATATGCCTATGTAAGGTAATTGAATATCATCTGCAAGGGCATAATCATCAGAATTAAATACAGGATCGAATTCATAGTAGTAAAGAGATGTGGAATCAAAATCTCCGACACTCTTCCAGGTAACAGGGATTGTCTCGAGCTTCGTTCCACCATCAAGATAAACATCTAATGAAGATGGAAGTACATCAATGACATCGCTTTCAGATGGTTTGTCAGTGACGGACATGTGCAGGCTGCTTTCATCTTCAGAAAGAGGAGCAAAGCCTGTAATTGTGTGATGCTCTTCTGCGGTACCGTTTGAATGTATCTCAGAAAGAGAATCTGTATCTGTCTCAGAAGCAGTTGTTTCGGTCGAATCTTCTTCGGTCGAATCTTCTTCAGTCGAATCTTCTTCAGTCGGGATTGCTGTTTCGATTTCTACAGAATCAACGGTCGATGTTGAAGTTTCAGCAGCGTTTGCAGGAAATGAAATCGAAGTCAGCAGCAAGGTTGTAGACAGGCCCATTGCAGTCAGGCGAAACAACCATTTATTATGTTTCATTGTTTAGGAGTCTCCTTCCTTTTTCTTAGTCATTGATATTATATCACAGTTGTAACACATTCGTAAAGTTTTTAACAATTATGAAAAAATAATTATTGTAGTACATTCTAAAGAGATTGATAATTGAAGAAAAAATGAATTTGAGCTATAATCAAATTATCGAACTGATTGAAAATCGGGGGGAAGTTTACAATTCATTTGAAAGGAGAAGCATGATGAAAAAGGGTTTATTTACAGCAGCAGTGATTGCAGCAATGATGATGACACAGCCGGTTATGGCACAAGAGGTTGTTGGACAAACGGAAGAGATTGTGGCACAGACAGAAGAGACTGAGCAGGAAGATGTACCGGAATCACCGGAATCCGATATGGCGGAAGAATATGAGGGAACAAGCGATTCTCAGGTAAGGCTGACTGTATTTAGCGGAGAGAATAATGAAATGCCAATTGTAAGTGCTGATCCGACAGATAAGGAAGTTCAGCAGCCTGAAAAGAAGATTGGATGGCAAACTGAAGAGGGCAAGACTTATTATTATGATGAAAATGGCAATCAATCTGTCGGTGAGAAGAAGATAGAGGGTAAATGGTACTATTTTGACAAAGAGGGTGTGATGCAGACCGGCTTTCAGACAATACCAACCAAGAATGGCGGTACAAAGAAAGTATGTTATGGAGCAGATGGAGCCATTCTTTACGGTAAGCAGAAAGTAGATGAGAAATGGTATTATTTTCATCCGATTACAGGTGCTGTGATGTATGGAGAGCAGAAAATTGACGGCAAATGGCATTATTTTGAACCAGCGACAGGTGTGATGCAGACCGGCTTTCAGACGATAGCAACTAAAAACGGTGGTAAGAAAAGAGTGTGCTATGGTGCTGATGGATCGATTCTTTATGGCAAACAGAAAGTAGATGAGAAGTGGTATTATTTCCATCCTGTCACAGGTGCTGTGATGTATGGTGAACAGAAGATAGATGGTAAATGGCATTACTGTGACCGTCAGACAGGTGCTATGGCTATCGGTATTCAGACGATCACCATGAGTAATGGCGTACAGAAAACGGTATGTTACGGAGCGGATGGTGCAATGGGATATGGCGAACAGAAAGTGAATGGCCGATGGTACTATTGCCATCCTGTCACAGGCGCTATACAAATTGGTTTCGTGAAACTGCCGAATAAGATGGTTTATTATGGTGCGGATGGTGCAATGTGCTATGGTGAGCAGAAGATCAACGGTAAATGGTATTATTTCAACACAGTCACGGGCGCTATGCGAATTGGTTTTCAGACAGTGCCAGTTAAAACAGGCGGAACCAAAACGACTTATTATGGATCAGATGGCACCATGCGTTACGGTGAGCAGAAGATCAATGGCAAATGGTATTATTTTCATCCAGTTACAGGCGCTATGCAGACCGGTTTTGTGAAACTGCCAAAGAAGACGGTTTATTATGGAACAGATGGTGCAATGTGGTATGGTCGTCAGCAGGTAGGTGAAGATTCCTACTATTTCCATCCAGTTACAGGTGCCATGCAGACAGGTTTGATTGAGATTAAAGATAGCGTATGGGGCTTTTATGGTGCCGATGGTAAGCAGATACCAATGATAGATGCTAAGACAGCTATAGACGCAGCGCATGAATTCCTTAAAGAGACGATCAGTGATGAGGATTTAGAAATCATTAAGGGTCACTATGTGCAATATCTGTCAGCTGAGCCAGAGATGGTAGATGGACATTCGAATCCGCAATACTATATTTACGCCATAGTTACAGAGGATGATGCTGATTTTGATGAGAATACAGATGAAGATGATGTTATTTATGGTGATGTTATCCGAGTGGACGCTGTAACAAAAGAATGTGTTTATGACACAGATGTGTCTGGTATTGATTAAGTGAGTAGGACAGCGCATTCCAATATTCCAATAAGCATTGACTTTGATAGAGAACGACAGAAAGCGAGCGACAGAGATGAGTGATACATACTATAAACCACTGAAAATTGCAGAGAATATTTACCATATCTATGAACCGGGCAATGTTTATACAACATTGATTATAGGCGAGGAGAAGGCATTGCTGATTGATACGGGTTATGGATTTGGTGATCTGTCAGCATTTGTGAGAACGCTGACAGACAAACCTCTGGAAGTGGTACTGACACATGGACATACAGATCATTGCGGCGGCAATTATGAATTTCCGACGGTTTATATGAATCTGATGGATGTACCAACTTATCTCTGGTATGAAGCAACGCAGAAGACATTGATTGTTGAAAAGTTTAAGAGGGACCGGTCTGCGGCCGGTCTCCCTCCTGTGTGGCCGGATGATTTTGATGAGAAAGCCTGGGGGCAGCAGCATACAAGACATTTTGAACCGTTGAAGAATGGACAGATCTTTGATCTGGGCGGACGAGAAGAAGAAATTATTTTTATGCCGGGACATACAAAGGGCTCTATTGTTGTATTTGACCATGAAACGGGACTTTTGTTTTCAGGGGACAATATCAGCGACAGTTTGTGGATACTGTTTGATACAAGTGCACCGTTGGCGGAATATGTAGGGCATCTGATGGATATCAAATTACTTCCGTTGACGGGAATTGTGGCCTCTCACAGAGATATTATTTTCCCGGTAACTATCATCAATGATCTGTTGAGGACCATCAGCTGCATTAATCCGCAGACGGATCGTGGCTTTGTTCATCCGAGAACAGGACAGAAGGCATTGAAGCATCGTGAGCCATGTGAAGCCATTGAAAATATTCAATATATCTATGTCGTTTATGATGAGAATAAGCTTCAATAAAATGCCGGTTTACGCTTGACTAACTGTGTACCCGCGTACTATAGTATAGATAATCTCTTTGCACTGCATATATACAGTACAAACTGATCAGGCGGGGCGCACTTTTTATAAGCGATCGCAGCCGGGCCCTTTCGGGCAGCAGATGAATGAAATGGTGAAGCATCTGCGGGACAGTTGGTGTTCCGCAGGTGCTTTTTATGTTTATAAGCATCTGCCGCAGAATATGGAGAGAGCGAGTATTAGAATCGTTTCATTTCAGAACGGAGGGTGTTATTGATGAAGAATGTAAAAGCAAAGACAAATGAACAAATTGCGATGCAGGTATCAGCGAATAGTATTGCTGTGAACCTGATGTTATCTATTTTTAAACTGATTGCCGGCTTGATGGCATCATCAGGAGCGATGATCTCAGATGCCATTCACTCAGCATCTGACGTGTTCAGCACAATTATTGTTATTATCGGAGTTAAGATTTCTGGTAAGGCATCGGATGAAGATCATCCATATGGGCATGACAGATTTGAATGTGTTGCTTCTATTATATTGGCTATTCTTTTAGGTGTGACCGGTGTCGGCATCGGTTTAACCGGTGTTCAGAAACTGACGGCTGGTCATTACGACACACTGGCGGTACCTGGAGTGCTGGCACTGGCGGCAGCCGTTATTTCTATCGTTGTCAAGGAAATCATGTATTGGTATACAAGAAATGCAGCCAAGAAGATTAACTCAGGGGCATTAATGGCAGATGCATGGCATCATCGCTCCGATGCATTATCATCAGTCGGAAGTTTCGTAGGTATCTTTGGAGCCAGAATGGGATTCCCGATGCTGGATCCTCTGGCCAGTGTTGTCATCTGTCTGTTTGTTGTCAAGGCAGCTGTCGATATTTTCAGAGATGCCATCAGCAAGATGACGGATAAATCATGCGATCAGGAAACCGTGAATGAAATGCATGACTGCATTATGAATATTCAGGGTGTAGAAGGCATTGACCTTCTGAAGACAAGAAGTTTCGGGTCAAAGTATTATGTAGATATTGAGATCAAAGCGGATGGTGATAAAAAATTGTGGGAGGCACATGCCATTGCTGAGAATGTCCATCATGCCATAGAGCAGCAGTTCCCATTGGTTAAACATTGCATGGTTCACGTCAACCCGGCATAAAATAATAAATGCAGAATGCTGTGTTGTTTAAATGCGCAAGAAATGATAAAAAATTACTTAGACAGAGGTTTAGGTGAAACAGTATTGAAAATTTAATAGCGTGCGGTAAAAAGCTTTAGAATAGGCTTCAAAAAGGCCATTCAGACACAGGGGTTTCAACGGCGGCTGGTACTTAGGCAGTGTATTGTACTGCCTTATGTACCATTGCCAGACGTTGGCAGCGGAAGCAATCCTGTGACTGAATGGCCTTTTTGAAGCCTTTTTATGTCTGGGGCCGCACGCCCTGAATTTTCGTATTTTTTTCATGAATTTTACATAACCCTGGTTTTAGATTTTACATGGAAGTTTTATCTTAATAGCGACACGAGAAGTCAAAGAGTTAAAAAGGAAAATCTCAAAGAAGGAGAAATGAGAAATGAAAAAATTTATTTGTACAGTATTAACACTTGCAATGGTTGTAGGAAGCCTTGCAGGATGCGGAAGTTCATCATCTAAAGAAACAACAGCAGCAAGCGGTGCCGCTACGGAAGCTGCCACAGAAGCAGCACAGACAGAAGTTGCTGCAGCAACAGGCGATTTTGATACAAGCAAAGAAATCAGTGTTAACTCACGTGAAGATGGTTCAGGTACAAGAGGCGCTTTCATAGAATTGTTTGGTGTAGAAGAGAAAGCCGCTGATGGTACAAAGGTTGATAATACAACAGTGGAAGCAAATATTACAAACAGCACATCTGTTATGATGACAAGCGTAGCTGGTGATCCATATGCAATCGGTTATATTTCACTTGGTTCGTTAAACGATACAGTAAAGGCTGTTAAGATTGACGGCGCCGAGGCAACAACAGATAATGTTGCAAATGGCACATATAAAGTAGCAAGACCGTTTAATATAGTAACAAAAGACGGACTCAGTGATGTGGCAAAGGATTTTGTAGATTATATTATGAGCGCTGAAGGTCAGGATATCATTGAACAGAACGGTTACATCAAGATTGATCAGAATGCAGCAGCTTATGCAGGCAGTAAGCCAGATGGTAAAATCGTTATCGCAGGTTCCTCAAGTGTATCTCCGGTTATGGAAAAATTAAAAGAAGCTTATCTTGCAGTGAACACAAATGCAGATATTGAAATCCAGACATCCGATTCCACAACAGGTGTTACATCTACACAGGAAGGTATCTGTGATATCGGTATGGCTTCCAGAGATCTGAAAGATACAGAAACAGGTGTAACAGCAACAACAATTGCACAGGATGGTATCGCAGTTATTGTCAACAATGAAAACCCTGTAGAGAACCTGACAAGTGACCAGGTAAAATCTATCTTCACAGGTGAAACAACAGTCTGGGCAGATGTTCAGTAAGCAGTATTCGAGTCAATGAATTGGGGGCTGTCTCCGGACGGTCCCCATGTTTTAGGATGCAGGAGTATTTATGAAAGTTAAAGAAAAAGTAATGGAAATCGTTTTTCTGGTGGCGGCCTGTGTTTCTATTCTGGCAGTTTTCCTGATCATCGCAATTTCATTTAAGTCGATTAGCGTCCCGATTGTGCTGGTCGCGGCGATTGAAATGGCGATCACGATCAATATGGGCATTCCTTATTTCCAAGGGGAAACGATACCGTTTATCGCCAGCATCGTCATTGGGACGATCCAGCTGGGCGCGACGATCGACTACGCGATTCTGACGATGACGCGCTATCAGGAGGAACGCCGGCGGGGCAAGGAGCGGAAAGCGGCCGTACAGACGGCGGTCTACGCGTGCAGTTCATCGATCCTGACCAGCGGCTTAAGCTTCTTCGCGGCCACCGTAGGCGTGTCGTTGGTTTCCAAAATCGATTTGATCCGCTCGCTGTGCGGCATGTTGGCGCGGGGTGCGCTGATCAGCATGGCGGTCATTCTATTCGTGCTGCCGGCCTTGTTGATGGTCTTCGGCGGCGTTATCGAAAAAACATCATTTCAATTTCTGAATAAAAAAGGAGAGAAATCACGATGAATAAAAAA
>OLQG01001240.1_pt1 | contig 16801 bp, 9 predicted proteins | sample 1672221 | NCBI WGS metagenome assembly OLQG01 (sample SAMEA3136660, study PRJEB25190) | human gut metagenome | biome: human gut; feature: human-associated habitat; material: faeces | place: Austria | collected 2013
GAATTTCTTTAGACGAGGCGCGCTTTAGCCACTTTATCAACAGTCTAAACGCAACGATTGAATTTAATCGTTGCGTTTTATCTTTTTGCACATATATATTGCTATCAAAAGCACTATCGGGAAAATCGTTCCTGCAAAAAATCCTATTTTCATATTATCATTAAATCTATTTGAAATAAAGCCAACAAGCCCCGGCCCTGCTGTACAGCCCAAATCGCCGCCGAGAGCAAGCAGTGCAAAAAGTGCAGTGCCTCCCCTTTTGATTGATGCCGAAGCTTTGCTGAAAGAACCCGGCCACATAATTCCTACCGAAAGTCCGCATACAGCACAGCCTATTAAGCTGACTGCATTATTCGGCACAAGGCTGATTATAAGATATGACGCAGCGCATAAAACCGCACTTATATTCATAAATTTATCAAGCTCAATTTTATCACCGAATTTTCCGTAAAACGCTCTTGATATACCCATAAGGCAGGCAAATGCCATAGGCCCTGCAAGGTCACCTACCGTCTTGCTTACACCAAGTCCTTTTTCTGCAAAGGCAGATGCCCACTGGCTTACACCCTGCTCACTTGCACCGGCACATACCATCATTACAAATAATATCCAAAATAATTTGTTTTTACAAAGTTCAAGTATGCTCATTCCCGTTTCGCCCTCTTCATTAAGAGAAGCAAAAGGTGCTTTCATAAAAACAAATGCATTTATTATAGGTACAACGGACCATAAAACAGCAAGTATTTTCCAATTACCTATATTAAAAATCGAAAAAAACAATGTTGAAATTAAAACTACACCCATTTGCCCCCAGCAGTAAAAGGAATGAAGAAGACTCATTGCTTTTTCCTTATTATCAGTCGGGCATGCTTCAACAACAGGGCTTACAAGCACTTCAAGAAGCCCACCGCCCACTGCATAAATCATTACAGCCAAAAGCAAGCCTACAAATGAATTGCTTAAAATACCGGGTAAAAAAGTCAGTCCCATAAGCCCGAAAGCGCATAAAAAATGTGCAATTATCATTGATGGCTTATATCCGATTTTGTCAATAAATTTTGCTGAAACCAAATCAACAAAAAGCTGAATAAGAAAATTCACGGTTACAAGAACGGTTATTTTTGAAAGCGGAATATCAAATTCATTTTGAAAAGTTACAAAAAGCAAAGGTGCAAAATTATTAACTATTGCCTGCACTATGTATGCTAAAAAGCAGGCATTTACCGTTATTTTATACTTATTTTCAGTCATCCAAATAAAGCTCCAACTGTTTGTTTTTAAAGCTTTTCTTTACATCAATTATTCTTTGGTTGCTTGAACCTCTGAAAACAAGCGATATATCCTTTTTGTCTTCAATATACGGCCCATCTACAAGAACATCAATAAGCGAAAGCATTTCACTGCTTATTGGTGTGAATGCCCTTGAATTTGCCCTTTTTCCCATAATTTCTTCAAGTGTAAAACCGGTGTAGCACCAAATTGTTTTGTTCGGAAAACGCTCTTTAAACATTATAAGAAAAGGAAGTAAAACTTTTTGATTTTCCGGTTCAAACGGTTCACCGCCTAAAAGTGATAAACCGTTTATCCAATCAGGCGCGCAGGAGTCGAATATTTCCTCCATTGTTTCTTCGGTAAAAGGCTTGCCGAATGAAAAATCCCAGGTCTGCTGATTAAAGCAATTTTTACAATGGTGCCTGCACCCCGAAACGAAAAGCGAAGTGCGCACACCCTCACCGTTTGCAATGTCATTCTTTTTTATTTCACCGTAATTCATATGAATACCTCACATTATCAAAAAAGACCGATTAGATTTTCCAATCGGTCAATTTTTAATTATAAATGTAATACTCTTTCCTTAATTTCCTGAGTTCTGCCCTGATTCCAAAATTGAGTTCCGATATAGCCGCAAGTTCTTCTTGCAACATTCATTTTATCTTGGTCTTCATTTCCGCATTTTGGGCAACGCCAAATAAGCTTACCGTCTTCATTTTCAACTATTTGAATTTCACCGTCATATCCACAGCATTGGCAATAGTCACTCTTTGTATTAAGCTCGGCATACATAATATTATCATAAATATATTTCATAACCTGTAATACAGCAGGAATATTATTTTGCATATTAGGCACTTCAACATAGCTGATAGCACCGCCCGGAGAAAGACGCTGGAATTCCGATTCAAATTTAAGCTTTGTAAATGCATCAATCTTTTCCGCAACATGAACATGATATGAATTGGTAATATAATTTCTGTCTGTTACACCCGGAATTTTGCCGAATCTCTTTTGCAGGCATTTAGCAAATTTATATGTTGTTGATTCAAGCGGAGTACCGTAAATACTAAAGTCAATATTGGTTTCTTCTTTCCACTTTTCGCAAGCTTCATTCATATGCTCCATAACATTAAGTGCAAAAGGCTTACCTTCAGGGTCTGTATGTGATTTGCCGGTCATATATTTTGTGCATTCATAAAGGCCTGCATAACCAAGTGAAATTGTTGAATAGCCGTCATAAAGAAGCTTGTCAATCTTTTCACCCTTTTTAAGCCTTGCAAGCGCACCGTGCTGCCAAAGAATAGGCGCAGCATCACTCAATGTGCCTTTAAGCCTGTTATGGCGGCACATAAGCGCACGATAGCAAAGTTCAAGCCTTTCATCAAATATTTTCCAAAACTTTGTCATATCCCCGCCTGATGAGCAAGCAACATCAACAAGGTTAATTGTTACAACACCTTGGTTAAATCTACCGTAATACTTATGCTTTTTAGGGTCATAGTTTTTAGCGTTGGCAATATTGCCGATGCCGTTTTCGGTAAATCTGTCAGGTGTTAAAAATGAGCGGCAACCCATACAAGTATATACATCACCTTTAAGGTTTTTCATTACCTTTTCACTGATATAATCAGGAACCATTCTTTTAGCAGTGCATTTTGCAGCAAGTTCTGTTAAATAGAAATACGGTGAATTATCAGTAATATTATCATCTTCAAGAACATAAATGAGCTTCGGAAATGCAGGTGTAATCCAAACTCCGTCCTCATTTTTAACGCCTCTTATTCTTTGCTTTAATGTTTCTTCAATAATAAGCGCAAGGTCTTTCTTTTCCTGCTCGCTCTTTGCCTCATTGAGGTACATGAAGACCGTAATAAACGGCGCCTGACCGTTGGTGGTCATCAGGGTGACGACCTGATACTGGATGGTCTGCACACCGCGCTTGATCTCCTCGCGCAGGCGCTTCTCCACGATCTCGGAGATCTTCTCCTCGCCGGGGTCAATGCCCAGATCCTTCATCTCGGCCTCGACGTCGCGGCGGATCTTCTTGCGGCTGACATCAACAAAGGGGGCCAGGTGGGTCAGGCTGATGCTCTGGCCGCCGTACTGGCTGGACGCGACCTGCGCGATGATCTGTGTGGCAATGTTGCAGGCCGTGGAGAAGGAGTGCGGCTTTTCAATCAAAGTGCCGCTGATGACCGTGCCGTTCTGCAGCATATCGTCCAGATTGACGAGGTCGCAGTTGTGCATGTGCTGGGCGTAGTAGTCGGCATCGTGGAAGTGGATGATGCCCTCCTCATGCGCCTTGACGATCTCCGGGGGGAGCAGCATGCGCATGGTCAGATCCTTGCTGACCTCGCCGGCCATATAGTCACGCTGTACGCTGTTGACGGTAGGGTTCTTGTTGGAGTTCTCCTGCTTGACTTCCTCGTTGTTGCACTCGATGAGGGAGAGGATCTTGTCGTCCGTCGTGTTGTGGGTGCGCTTGAGACTCTGCACGTAGCGATAGGTGATGTACCTGCGGGCAACCTCATACGCGCCGGTGGCCATGATGGCATCCTCGACGATGTCCTGGATCTCCTCGACGTTCATCGCGTGGCCGCGGGCATAGCAGACCTCCTGTACATGATCGCTGATCTCGATGATCTGCTGCTTCGTCAGGCGCTGGGCATCGGGTACGACCTTGTTAGCCTTCGTGATGGCCGCAATAATTTTGGTAATGTCAAAGACAGCCTCGCTGCCGTTGCGCTTGATGATCTTCATGGTGACTCCTCTTTACAAAAAAATAAATACAGTGCGTTCAATACGAACTGTATAGAATACAGATGAAATGCCGATTCGTAAATTGCCCGTTTTGCGAGCAAGACTATAATACCGCACTGGGGGCAAAAAGTCAATCCATAAAACCACAAGATATAGTGTTCAGTGAGCAGGTAGGAACAAAATGTTCCGTTTTCGTCGCCTCAACGTGCAAAAAAGCCCTGCCAAAAATAAGACTGAAATTTTGGTGATTTTGAGTGGTTCTACACAGTTTGTCGATGCAGCGTGCAAATATCTTCTTCGAAAATCATGCTCCCCCTTGCAGTATGCCCCCAAAGCTGGTATACTATGTCAGGGTTTGGGGGCGGAACGCCCGCCCGACACAAGATATGGGGATGCCCCCGCAGGAGAACACCATGAATTACGCAACCATTAAATATTGTGATATTGCCAACGGGGAGGGCGTGCGCACGAGCCTGTTCGTTTCCGGCTGCCGCCGCCACTGCCCGAACTGCTTCAATGCCGTGGCATGGGATTTCGGCTACGGTGCGCCGTTTACCAAGGAAGTTCGCAATGAAATACTGGAGAGTCTGGCCCCCGGTTACATCAATGGGCTTTCGCTGTTGGGCGGCGAACCGTTTGAGCCGGAGAACCAGCGGGAGCTGCTGTCCTTTATTAAAAATGTAAAGGTGCTGTACCCCAACAAGACGATCTGGTGCTACACCGGCAACAATCTGGAGCACGAGATCTGGCAGCCCGGTCCCGGGCGATGCGAGGTCACCGACGAGTTTTTACAATATATAGATGTGCTTGTGGACGGCGACTTTGTGCAGGACCAGTACGACATCAGTCTGCGCTTCCGCGGGTCGAGCAACCAGCGCATCATTGACATGAACAAGACCCGCGCAGCGGGCCGGGTCGTTTTGTGGCAGGACGACCCGATTTTTGCGGATCACAAGATGTAATGGAAAATTGCAGGGGCGGATTGCATATCCGCCCGCGGGGCGTCGAGGACGCCGCCCCCTACAAACCGAAAGGCAGAACTGTAGGGTCCGCAGATGTGCGGGCCGCGGCTTTCCCGCAAGAACCCATCTGCCTTACGCGCGAGGGCCGGGCCTGCCCGGCCACTACTGTGCAGTCACAATTAAAACAGGAGCAAAAACCATCCATCATGAGCACCACCTCAAAATCCAAAACCATGATCGAAGGGCCGCTGGCCAAACAAATTCTGCTGGTCAGCCTGCCGCTGGCCTTATCCAACCTTTTACAAATTCTGTTCAACATGTCCGACGTTGCCGTTGTGGGCCGGTTCGCCGGTTCCACGGCACTCGGCTCCGTGGGCTCGACGGCGACGTTTGTCACACTGTTCACCGGCTTTCTGATCGGCTTGAGCAATGGCGTCAACGTGCTGGTCGCCCGCTTTTACGGTGCCGGGCACCCCAAGGACGTCAGCAAGACCGTCCATTCGGCGCTGCTGGTCAGCCTGGCCGCCGGTGTGCTGCTGCTGTTCGTCGGCCTGTTCGGCTCGCCTGCGCTGTTGGAGCTGCTGAACACCAAGGAGGACCTGCTGCCCGGTGCGATTTTGTACCTGCGGGTCTACTTTCTTGGTATGCCGGCGCTGGCGCTCTACAACTTCGGCAACGCAGTGTTCAGCGCTATCGGCGAGACAAAAAAGCCGCTGGCCTACCTGTCGTTTGCGGGCGTGCTGAACATCCTGCTCAACCTGTTTTTCGTCATCGTCTGCAAGCTCGATGTCGCCGGTGTCGCGCTGGCCAGCACGATTGCCCAGTGCGTCTCGGCAGGGCTGATCCTGCACGCGCTGACAAAGGTAAGCGACTGCTATGCGCTGGATTTCCGCAAGGTAAGGCTGGACCTCAACATGACAAAGCGCATCCTGATGCTGGGCGTGCCCGCGGGCCTGCAAAACGCGATCTTTGCGATCGCCAACCTCTTTATTCAGGCGGGCGTCAACTCCTTCGACTCGCTGATGGTCAAGGGCAACTCCGCCGCAGCTAACGCTGACGCGATGGTTTATGACGCTATGGCGGCGTTTTACATGGCCTGCGCCAGCTTTATGAGCCAGAACTACGGCGCGGGCAAGCTGGACCGCGTCAAGAAAAGCTACTTCATCGCGCTGGCCTACTCGTTTGGCCTGGGCGCGGTGCTGGGCGGCGGGCTGCTCGTCTTTGGGCGGCAGTTCCTGGCGCTGTTCACGACCGAGAGCGCTGTCATCGACGCGGGCATGAAGCGCATTATGGTCATGGGCTGGGCCTACTGTACCTCGGCGTTCATGGACTGCACGATTGCCGCCTCCCGCGGCCTCGGCAAGACGGTAGGACCGACGGTCATCGTAATTCTGGGGTCCTGCGTATTCCGCGTTGCGTGGGTCTACACGATCTTTGCCCACTTCCACACGATCCCGGCGCTCTACCTGCTGTATCCCTGCTCCTGGGCGCTGACCGCCGCCGCAGAGATCGTCTATTTTGTGTTCAGCTACCGCCACGCCGCCCTCTGTCTGCGGGAGCGCGATGCGCTGGCGCAGCTGTGAGAGCAGGGGAGAGGGCTGCTGTCATTTGCTGCATATCCAAAAAAATTGCTAAAACAGTCTGTCATGTATATTTTATATATCAGATATACAGAAAATACTTTTTACATACACCACTCCCACGTGTATAATAGTCGATGCAAGCAAAAGAGGAGTGGAAAGGTATGCAGTATACGGATCTGACAAGGAAGGAATTGCAGCGCGAGTACAGCCGCCTGACACGGAAGTACACGGACTTTATCCGCCAGCCGGTGGAGCTGGACCTGACAACGGAGGATTCGCTGCCGGGCTGCGCGAACCGCCGTGCGGTGAAGCATTTTGGCACTGTGCTGGACAAGGAGCTGCGCGATACCGGCGCAGCCCACCCCGCCCAAGCACCGGACGCCGTGGCGGCCCTGGCCACGATGCCCGGCTGTGCCCACCGCACGGTGGAGCTGTGCCGCAAAGCCGGTGTCCGCTTTGACGCCATCGACCACTGCACGGTGCTGGCGCGCACGATCCCGGAGGATATCCGGTCCGACGAGCTGACCCACGTTGCCAGCGTCTTTGCTGTCAGCGCCCGCATGGCTGCATTGGAGAGCCTGCAGGGAACGCTGATGAGAGCGTAAAGCCGTCTGCCGCCCCGTAAACCCAAAACCCGCATTGGCATTCAAAACCAATGCGGTTTTTTTATTGGTGCGCCCGGCGGTAGGAAGTGTCAGCCGAAGGCAGCGGAAAACCGATAAAAATGGAAATCCGCGGCTTTCCTTGCAATTTTCCGGCGAACGTGTTACATTTGGTATAAAAACAAAAGGGGGCGTGCCGGGTATGATTCGTTTGGCCCTTGTCGAAGACGACGAGCTCTACCGCAGCCAGCTGCGCGAATATATTGACAAATACAGCGCGGTGTCGGGCGAAAAATTTACCGTGACAGAATTTTCCGACGGCGACGAGATCGCACTTGGCTATAAGGCTGTCTATGACATCATCCTGATGGACATAGAGATGAAGTTTATGGATGGCATGATGGCTGCCGAGGAGATCCGCAAGGTCGACACCGAGGTTATCATTATCTTCATCACAAATTCGCCGCAGTATGCCATAAAGGGCTATGCCGTCGATGCGCTGGACTATGTGCTGAAGCCGGTCAGCTACTATGCGTTTTCGCAGAGACTTGGCCGCGCCGTGGAGCGCGTGGCGCGCCGCGCACGGCACTTTTTGCAGATCAACGCCCACGGCACGGCACATAAGCTGGACACCTCGGCCATTTATTGGATCGAGAACTGCGGGCATGACTTGGTCTTTCACACGGCGGAAGGGGAGGTGACCGCCCCGGGCTCCATGACGGAGACCGAGGAAAAATTGGCGCAGGACAGTTATTTCCGCGTAAACAAGGGCTGCCTTGTGAATCTGGAACACGTTGACCGAATGGACGGTGAGGATGCCATCGTCCACGGAGACCGTGTGCCGCTGGCCCGAGCGCGGCGCAAGGCATTTCTGGATGCACTGAACGACTATATCAACGGGGCAGGGTGACGATATGCCGCTGAAAATTCCTTATTATGAGATGGATATTCCGCGCCTTGTCACGGCGCTGGCAGACTGGCTGGCCTGCCTTTTATACCTGCGGTTTCTGCCTCCGCGCTACGGCGGGGTCAAGCGTGCGGCGCTGTACGGTGGTGCATTGGCGGCATTGGCACTCTACCTTGTTGCCACCGACGGCTTTGACGGCTGGCGGTTCAATGTGCTGTACGCGGTTTCTGTCGCACTTATGCTGCTTTTTATGGCGGCGGCCACCCGTGCAGACCGCTGGCAGGTGGGGTATTTCTGCACGCGGGCGTTTATTCTGGCGGGTTTTGCCGGGGCGCTGACATGGCAGATGTATGTATATTTTGCGCGTTACATCGCAGCATTGCAAAGCCTGCCTGCGCTGGTGCTCTTTATTGCGGCGGGGTTCGGCATCATCTTCGGCCTGATGTGGCTTCTGGAGGATGGCGGCAGCACGGGCAGCATTCAGTTTGACATTCGGCCCCGCACGACCTGCATCGCGGCGGTCATGGCGGCGGCCATCTACATTTTGTCCAGCATCAGCTATACGCAGCTGAACACGCCGTTTTCGGCCCGTGGCACGATGGAAATTTACACAATGCGCACGGTTGTCTACTTCGGCGGCGTGGCGCTGCTGTTTGCATATCAATCGCAGCTGCGCGATTTATTAACACAGCGCGAGGCGGATGCCTTGCGGAACATGCTGCACATCCAGTATGAAAACTACAAAATCCGGCAGGAGAGCATTGACCTCATCAACCAAAAATATCATGACTTGAAGCACCAAATCGCGGTGCTTCGCGCCGAGAGCGGCGAGAAACGCAATGCCGTGCTGGACAATATGGAGCAGGAAATCAAAGCCTACGAGGCGCAGAACGACACCGGCAATAAGGTGCTGGACACGGTACTGACAGGCAAAAGTCTGACCTGCCGCACCAAAAACATTCAATTGACCTGCGTGGCTGACGGCACAGCGCTGGACTTTATGGACGTGATGGACATCAGCAACCTGTTCGGCAATGCGCTGGACAACGCAATCGAGAGCACCGACAAAATCACAGACCCGGAACGCAGGCTCATCCATCTGAGCGTGGCGAGGCAAAAAGGCTTTGCGGCCATCCGCATTGAAAACTGCTTTGACGGTGAGCTGAAATTTGAGAAGGGTCTGCCCGTCACGACGAAAAAGGATGTCTTGTACCATGGCTTCGGTGTAAAAAGCATACAAAACGCCGCCGCAAAATACGGCGGTACCGCGACAATTACGACCCGCGAGGGTTGGTTTGAGCTGCGCGTGCTGATTCCGCTGGGGCAGCCGCAGCAAGAATAAAAAATGAAGTTTTACGCCCCCTGTATCGGCAAACGCCGTGCAGGGGGCGTTGTTTGTGCGGGAAAAGGCTCTGTTTGGATGCTGCGCTTGGCAATGTGCACAAAAAACAGGCGCAAAACCTTGTGAAATCCGACGAAACCAAAAACCGTTTGTGCGAAAAAGAGCGCATTTCGTGCAAATTATGCGCCGCCGCATGATTCTTGTGGTATGGTAGGCTTACAGAAAAAAAGAAGAATCTCCGGACGGGCTGCCCGTCCGACGAAGGAGGAGAACACATGTTTGAAATCACACGCCTGACGGTGGAGCATCTGGCCGCCGGCTGCGTGACCGACTGCTCCACACCCCGCATCGGGTTTTCCCTGAGCAGTGACCGCCGGGGCGCACAGTTGGCCGACGCCGAGTTGACCGTCGGCGACTGGTCCGCCCATGTGACCAGCGGCCAGAGCGCTGCCTACGTCGGCCCGGCGCTGCTGCCGTTCACCACCTACAGCGTGCGCCTGAACGCCACCGACGACGCAGGCGAGACCGCCACCGCCACCACTACCTTTGAGACAGGCCGCATGGAGACGCCCTGGAAGGGCCGGTGGATCAGCGACCCGAGCTACCACTTCACCGAGGCGAAGGTCAGCCCCGTGCCGATGGTTTTCCGCAAGGAAATCACAACGAACAAACCCATTGCCCGCGCACGGCTCTACGCCACAGCCATGGGCATCTACGAGGCCGAGCTGAACGGCCAAAAGCTGGGCGAGCAATACTTCGCCCCCGGCTTTACGAGCTACAAGTCCTATTTGCAGTATCAGACCTACGATGTAACGACACTTTTGACAGGCGCCGACACGCTGACCTTCACGGTTGCAGGCGGCTGGGCGGTGGGCAGCTTTGTGTTTACCCGCAAAAACCGCGTGACTGCAGACCGTCAGGCTCTGCTGGCCGAGCTGCGCATTGAGTACACGGACGGCACGACGGAGACCATCGGCACCGACGCTACATGGCAGGTCAGCGAGAGCGGCCCCGTGCGGATGGCAGATCTGTATGACGGCGAGACCTACGATGCCACGAAGGAAATCAGCGATTGGCACAACGCCGCGCCCGAAACGCTGAAAGTCACCCCCGCCATCACGGCGGACTACGGTGCCCCGGTCAAGGCCCACGAGGTGCGCAAGCCCGTGGCCGTGATGACCGCCCCCGACGGCGAGACGATTTACGACTTCGGCCAGAACCTTGCGGGTGTTGTCCGCATCAAATTCAACGGCAAGGCCGGGCAGGTCGTGACCGTGCGCCACGCCGAGATCCTGAACCCCGACGGCAGCTTAAACACGACCTTCCTGCGCACGGCCAAGGCCACGGCGACCTACACCTGCCGCGACGGCGAGCAGACCTACAGCCCGCGGTTCAGCTACATGGGCTTCCGCTATGCGGGGGTCAAGGGTGTCGACGCGAAGGATCTGGAAATCGAGGCCGTGGCGCTCTACTCCGATGTAGAGCACAGCGGTTCCTTCCGCTGCTCCGATGAGATGCTGAACAAACTGCAGTCCAACATTACATGGGGCGCCAAATCGAATTTCGTTGATATACCGACGGACTGTCCCCAGCGCGACGAGCGCATGGGCTGGACCGGAGACATTGCCGTGTTCTCGCCCACCGCGCTGTACAACTTTGAACTGAGCCGCTTTTTGGAGAAGTGGCTGCGCGACGTCAAGGCCGAGCAGCTGCCCACCGGCGGCATCCCCAACACCGTGCCTGTGCAGGGCTACGGTTTCCCCGCCACAATGCCCGAGATGGCCGTGGACTGGTGGGGCGACGCCTGCGTGCTGGTGCCATGGGCTCTATATGAGGCCACGGGCAGCCTGGATGTACTGCGTATGATGTACCCCACCATGCAGAAGTACGTCAAGGCGTGCTGCTTCTGGGCCGGGTTCGGCATCGGCAAGCACCGTTACATCTGGCACACGCCGTCGGTGCTGCATTTTGGCGACTGGGTCGCCCCCGATGTGCCGAAGATGAGTCAATGGCAGGCCCGCAGCAAGTACACCGCTACGGCGTCCCTGTGCAACACCAGCGGTACACTGGCGAAAATTGCACGCATCCTTGGCAAGACCGAGGACGCCGCCAAGTACAAGGAGCTGAGCCGCAAGGTGGCCGATGCCTATTGCAGTGTGCTGACCGATGGAAACGGCAAGACGAAGGAAGAATTCCAGACCGCCTATGTGCTGCCTCTGTACTTGAATATGTTCCCTGAAAACGTCAAGGCGAAGGCTGCCGAGAATCTGGTCAAGCTGGTTGAGAAGAACGACTACAAGATCGGCACAGGCTTCCCGGGTACGCCGTACATCCTGTTTGCGTTGGCCGACAACGGTCACGCCGACACTGCCTACAAGATGCTGCTGAACACACAGTGTCCCAGCTGGCTGTATGAGGTCCGCGTGGGCGCAACCACGGTTTGGGAGCGTTGGGACGGTCTGGACGAGAACGGCGAGTGCCCAATCGGCGACGACGGCACCGACATGATGATCTCGTACAACCACTACGCCAGCGGCGCGGTGGGCGCGTTCCTCTACCGCCGCGTGCTGGGTGTGGAGCCCACCGAGGCCGGGTACCGCAAGTTCAAGTTTGCGCCGGTGGTCGGCGGCGGCATCACCGAGGCTGAAGGCACGGTGGGCACGCCCTACGGCGTGATCAAGGCTGCATGGGAGATCGCGGACGGCGAGATGACGATGACCGTGGCGGTGCCCGTCGGCACCGAATGCACCGTCGTGCTGCCGAGCGGGGAAGAGAAGGTGCTTGGCAGCGGGAAATATACCGTTACGGCAAAGGCGTAAAAGCATACTGTAAACAAATTGCATCTATACACAAAGAAGGAGTGACACTCTATTATGTCGACCTCGAAATCCAACTTCTGGTCCTCGCCGCTGACGAAGTCCCGTATCACCAGCGACGGCGTCAAGATGCCGGAAATGCTGCTGGGCTATTTTATCGGCCCCTTCGGCGCACTGCTTTCCTCGGGCATCTTCACCTGCATCCTGCAGAACTACTTCACCGATGTCCTCAAGCTTGATCTTGGCTTTTTGACGACCTTGCAGCTGGTCTCCACGGTGCTCATCGTGGCGTCCAACCTCATCGTCGGTCAGCTGATTGAGCACACCAAGGCTCTGGCCGGCAAGGCACGCCCGTGGATCCTGCTCTCCGCGCTGACCCTTTCCGTCGCGAGTGTGCTGATGTTTATCGTGCCGTTTGAGGGCATGGCCAAGATGGTCTGGATCGCCATCGCGTACAACCTGTACTACGCAGTCGCTTACCCCATCTACAACACCGCCAACTCCACCATGATCCCCGTCTCCACCCGTGACAGCAAGCAGCGCGGTGCGCTGGCTTCCTTCACCAACGTGGCGGGTCTGGGCGTTATGGGCTGCGGCTCGATGGTATTCCCGATGCTCGTTTCCTTCGCGCTGAAGGAGGACCAGCACCTGTGGTTCCTCACCATGCTGGCCATCGCCATCTTCAGCGCACTGACCATCTACCTGCAGTTCCTCTTCACCCGTGAGCGCGTCACCGAGGAAGGCCGCGCCGACGCCGAGACCCCTGCCAAGTCCGCCACGCTGGGCGAGCAGCTGAAGGCCGTTACCGGTGACCGCATGTGGTGGATCGTCATGGCGTTCTATATGCTGTTCCAGTGGAGCGGCGCGATGAAGAACGGCTCCATGAGCTACTTCTGCAAATGGGTTCTGGACAACACTTTCTTCGGCACGGCGGACGCATGGGGCGCCTCCCAGGGTCTGCTCAGCATCATGGGCGCTATCCCGATGGCCGTTGCTGCGGTCTTTGTGGTACCCCTGGCCAACAAGTTCGGTAAGCGTCTGGTCTGCGGCGGCTTCATGCTGCTGGGTGCCGCGGGCGGCATTATCGCAGGTCTGGGCGGCGGCAGCATCGTGCCGGTCGCCATCGGCGTGGCCCTCAAGTGTCTGGGTTCTTCCCCGGCCTGCTATCTGATCCTGGCCATGATTGCCGACGTTATCGATCACATTGAGTACCGCACCGGCATCCGTACCGACGGTCTGACCATGAGCATCTACAGCTCCCTTATGGTCGCCGCCACGCCGATCTGCAACTCCATTTTCAGCGCCATGCTGAACGGCAGCGGCTATAACCAAGCCGCCGACGTCGCTCTGGGCACCGCTGCCCAGACCGCCAGTGTGCAGACCGCGATCTCCGTCAGCTATATCTGGGTCGAGACCGTCTGCTATATCATCGGCGCCGTCATCCTGATCCTGTTCTGGACGGTTGAGAAAAACCTGCCCGAGGAGCAGAAGGCTATCAAGGAACGCAGCAAGAAGTAACGCGCCCTACACGCGATTACGATATACACAAGGATACACAAGGAGGAAAAACATGAGTAAGAAAAAATCCGGCCGCCGCGTCTGGCGCGGCGTGACCACGGCCACGGCGTCGCTGCTGGCGCTCAGTGTCTGCGCCTCAACCGTCGTGGACGGATTCCGCACTGACATTGACAAGTTCCTGGGCACCAAGAGCACCAAGCTCGTGACCGAGGACTCCGACGGCACTGACCTGTATACTTTCAAATCCGACTACACCTCCACTACCGAGCTGCTGCACGGCATTCAGGACGTGGGTGAGCGGATGAGCGAAGAGGGCAGCGTCCTGCTGAAGAACAACGGCGCACTGCCCTTGACCAAGGATGAGACCCAGAAAATCACCCTTCTGGGCTTCTCGAGCTACTATCCCGTACAGGGCGGCGATATGGGTTCCAGCCTTGTGGAGAACACCGGCACGGATGGCGATACAGTCGATATGGTCGGTGCCTTCAAGGCGAAGGGCTTCGGCCTGAACCAGACAGTGGCCGATATGTACGAGGCCCTGCAGCCTACCTTCAAGTCCGAAGTCCAGAGCTGGGGCGGTACGATTGAGTACAACCACATCACCGCACCTTCCACCACCGGCGTTTTCTCCAGCAAGGAGCCGAGTCAGGCTGCGCTGGACGGCCAGAACGCCACTTGGAAAGATAGCATGAACGACAACAACGTGATGATCGTCACGATTGCCCGCTCTGCCTCTGAGAACGGCACCTACCAGCCCGGCACAGCCGGTGTAGACCCGACCCAAAACCTGAACCAGACTGACCCCTTGGGCCTGTCCGACGACGAGCGCGACCTCATCAATGCCGCCGTCACTGCCAAGGCGGCCAACGGCGGCAAGGTCATCGTTCTGTTAAATAATGCCAGCGCCATGGAGGTGCAGGAGATCGAGGACAACGTCGGTGTTGACGCTATCCTGCAGGTCGGCCTGCCGGGCGGCTACGGCTTCTACGGTGTGGCCGACATTCTCTCCGGTGCGGTCAGCCCCTCCGGCCATCTGACCGATACTTATGCGGTCAAGAACGCAAACTCTCCCGCTGCACAGAACTTCGGCGACCTGCAGTGGACCAATGCCAACCCCGACATCAACATGAACGATGCCGTTGTCGAGGCCGAGAACATCTACATCGGCTACAAATACTACGAGACCCGCTATTTTGACACCGTCATGGGGCAGGGCAATGCCGCCTCCACTGTCGGTTCCTCCACCGGCAGCGCATGGAACTACGACGACGAGGTTACTTATCCGTTCGGCTACGGTCTGTCCTACACCACGTTTGAGCAGACCCTCGATAACCTGAATGTTGACCTTGAAAACGAGACCGTCACCGCGAACGTGACCGTCAAGAACACCGGCAGCGTCGCCGGTAAGGATGTTGTGCAGCTCTATGTCAGCCTGCCCTACACCGATTATGACAAGGAGCACGGTGTTGAGAAGGCTGCCATCCAGTTGCTGGACTACGGCAAGACCGCCGAGCTTGCGCCCGGTGCCTCCGAGACCGTGACCATCACCGCTGACATGCAGAATATGGCCAGCTGGGATTCCACCGCTGACAACGCGGTCGGTACCAAGGGCTGCTACATTCTCGATGCCGGTGACTACTGGTTCACCATCGGCAACGGCGCACACGAGGCCGTGAACAATGTACTGGCCGCAGAGGGTCAGAGTGTGGACGGCAGCGCCGACAAGGCCAAGAGCTGGACGCTCGATTCCTTTGACGACACGACCTTCGCCACGACCAAAAATGGCACCGCTGTGGAGAACCAGCTGGCTGACATGGATGTCAACTACTGGCTGCCCGGCACTGCTACCTATCTGACCCGTGCCGACTGGGAAGGCACTTTCCCCAAGACCTATAAGGATCTGACCGCCACCGATGAGATGCTCGACATTCTGGACAATGACATCTATGAGATCAACGCAAACGGCGATCCGTCCACCGTCACCTTCGGCGCTGACAACGGTCTGACGCTGGCTGACCTGAAGGGCGTTTCCGATATCAACGATGAGCGCTGGGATATGCTGATGGATGAGATCACGCTGGAAGAGTGCATGATCCGCACAGGCTTCGGCGGTACCTCCACCAAGGTTATCGAATCCATCATGAGCCCCGAAGCCATCCAGAACGATGGCCCCAACGGCTTCAACTCCTATCCTCTGGGCCAGTATGCCAACACCGATGCTTCCACCGGTGATCCCTGCGTGGTCGATGCCAACGACCCCAACCTGACTTACAAGATGGGCACCATGGTCAATGAGACTGTCATCGCCCAGACCTTCAACAAGGACCTCGCCGCTGATTATGGCCGCGTGATCGGCAACTACAGCCTGTGGGCCAACACCGCTATCTTCTGGGGCATCGGCACCAACCTGCATCGCCTGCCCTACAACGCCCGTAACCACGAGTACTACTCCGAGGACGCTGTTCTGACCGCCGGTCAGGGCACTGCCTACGCCGCCGCTGCTATGCAATACGGCGTTATCATCGCACCCAAGCACCTCGCCTTCAACGATACCGAAATCAACCGTACCGGCATTTCCGTCTTTATGACTGAGCAGCAGGCCCGTGAGAACGAGCTGCGCGGCACGCAGGGCATTGTGGAGAACGCTCATGTTCTCGGCCTTATGACCGCTTACAACCGCGTTGGCATCACGCAGGACAACGCCCACACCGGTCTGATGAAGAACATCCTGCGCAACGAGTGGGGCTTCCAAGGCTTGATTTCCGAGGACTTCATCCAGAACGCTAACTATGTTGTGCTGAAAGAGGCTGTGCTGAACGGCGTTACCATGAGCTGCAACACAGGCGACAACACGATGGCTGCTGTCAGCGAGAAGTATCCCTACTGGACCGTAGAGGCCGTAAGTCAGGATACCACCATGATGACCGCCCTGAAGCAGGCTATGAAGTACCAGAACTACGCACTGGCCAACTCCAACGCTATGGACGGCATGGCCAGCAGCACCCGCCTTGTCAGCGTGCGCACCTGGTATGACAA
>OLQG01001247.1_pt1 | contig 16704 bp, 15 predicted proteins | sample 1672221 | NCBI WGS metagenome assembly OLQG01 (sample SAMEA3136660, study PRJEB25190) | human gut metagenome | biome: human gut; feature: human-associated habitat; material: faeces | place: Austria | collected 2013
CCCTGGACACCCTGATTAAGAGTCAGGTGCTCTGCCAGCTGAGCTAATCGCGCATATCTTATGTTGCGTCACCTCGAACGCAAGACATATTATAATATATAAATTTACAAATTGCAAGCTTTTTTTTCACTTTTTTTATAGTTTTTTTAAAAAAGAGCTCTTGAACTAATTTTCCATGCCTTTTATAATTAGAAACAACACCTGTTCTAACATTTTTATAAGGGGGGTATGCCCATGAATCTCGAGAAGCAAAACAAATCGGATGATGACATAAAAAAGAACAAATTTACGGCAAACAACCGGTATTTTACCATCTGTATTTACACAATGTTTGTCATCTTTTTCGGTGCGATCATCATCAATCTGATCACATCCTGGAACACGACACTCAAAAATATCGAAAAAGGGCTCACCGTACTGATGCCATTTATCATCGGTGCTCTGATCGCCTACATACTGAATCCTGCGGTTGCCCGTTTTTACAAGATTTTCCGCGATAAGTGCAAGATTAAAAAGGATGCCCTGTGTAAGGTTCTGGCAATCACAACTGCCTATGTCCTGGTAATCGGCATTATTGCAATTGTACTTTTTGGTGTTATCCCACAGATCATTAAGAGTTTGACGGATCTGATCAATTTTATCCCGACTGCAGCACAGCAGCTCTATCACTTTTTTGATACTTTAGAAGAACGATTCCCTTCGCTGGATACAGAAGTTCTCAGACAAACGATCAACAACGCTTTACCAAATGCGATTAATTATGCAAAAGATTTTGCCGCAAATATGATTCCGGCATTGTATTCGATCTCCATGTCCATCCTCAAGTGGGTGCTGAATCTTTTCATTGCGATCATGGTTTCGATCTATATGCTGGCTGACAAACGACCTCTGGTCAATTCCTGCAAAGCAGTTGTTTATGCTTTTGTCCCGGTAAAATATATCCGGCTGATCCTGGAAATTTCCGCAGAGGCCAATCGTCTGTTCAGCAGTTTTATCGTTGGCAAGGCGATTGACTCTACGATCATCGGACTGCTCTGTTTTGTTTTTATGCTGATCTTAAGGCTTCCTTATGCTGTACTGATCAGCGTAATTGTTGGAATCACAAACATGATTCCTTACTTCGGACCATTTATCGGTGCCATACCAAGTGCGGTCATCCTGCTTTTTATCAGTCCGCTCAAAGCTGTGATCTTTATTGTTATGGTATTTGTATTGCAGCAGTTTGACGGTCTGATCCTCGGACCAAAGATCCTTGGGGATTCTACCGGGCTGAAACCACTGTGGATCATCTTTGCCATAACGATCGGCGGCAGTCTTGCCGGTGTGCTTGGTATGTTCCTGGGTGTTCCGGCGGTGGCATTTATACGTTATCTGTTTCAGCGTCTTATCAATCATCAGCTTCAGAAACGTGATGGATCGCTTCCGGAACATCTGCAGCCATTTGATACCCGGCACTGATCTGCCGTGATTTTAAAAAGGTCTTTTCTCTGCCTGTACATACAGGTTTTGAAAAGACCTTTTTCATCTATCTGAGCCACATTCTATTTCTATCTCTTTTTCCCATCGCTGCCAATCAGATGCTTTACTTCCTGAAAGGACTTCTGCATTGTTATCAGCTTTTTATTCAGATTTTTCTGTTCATATACTGCCATACCAATACGATCTCGAACTTTCTGTTTTCGTGCCATCCTGCCACCAGCCGGCATTTCTCCGACTTTTCCATCTGTTTATATCATACTATGAGTCTGGAGAGAGAAAGGGCTCAGCGGCTGATGATCATTTTATAGATTGGATTTCCCATACTTGAGAATTTTTCTTCGTATTCGGTCATCACGTTTCCTTCATTCATTTTTTCATCGTGATGAAGGTCAAAGCTGCATCCATCCAGATTCCATCCTGCCGCCTCTCTCTGCTCCAGTGCAAAATCAAACAGTCCGCGATTATCGGTTTTAAATTCGACTTTTCCATCCGGCACAAGGATCTGGTCATAGCGTGCCAGAAATTCTTTTGACGGAAGTCTGCGCCTTGCATGGCGGTCTTTTGGCCATGGATCGGAAAAATTCAGGTAAATCTTTGCCACTTCGTCTTTTGCAAAAATTTCCGGAAGTTCACTTGCATCAACGCACAGATAAAACAGATTCGGCAGGGCATCTTCGTCCGGAAGCTGCTCTCTTTTCTGCACAGCACGCAGAAGAACACTCGTATAACGCTCGATCCCGATGTAGTTGACCTGTGGGTTTCTCTTTGCCATTTCCGTGATAAACTGACCTTTTCCCATTCCTACTTCAATATGGATCGGATTATCATTCCCAAATATCGTATTCCATTTTCCTTTTTTCTCCACAGGTTTTTTGATTACCCAGTCGCAGTTTTGGATCACTTCATCCGCTCCCGGTATGTTTCTTAAACGCATTTATTTTCCTCCAATTTTATGTTTCTGTGCAGGCACATCGTGCTTTCAGGCTTTTGACCCTGGCATCATATAAATTTCATATAACAGGTATCGCATACTTTTTTCTGAGTTATACCCTCGTATTTTACCATATCCATCTTAATTGTGCAAAACAACCATATAATTTTTTTATTTTTTTGAGAATTTTGCATATGGAAATCAAGTAGAAATCGTGTATAATGTAAGCTGTCAGATGGAGTAAAAAAAGTCCTACCTATTATAATAGAGTTTCGGAACATCTTTTTGTATTTGTCTGGCGATAATATTATAGAAAGCAGAAGTGTCAGGGCAATAAACTTCTGCAGTTTTTTTAAGCTGCAACTATATTATAACTAAAGGAGGGATGCACATGGATCTCGTCATCAAGCGTCTGTCTTCGATTGAGGAAGCCTCAGCAAGTATCATCGAGGCTGCTGAAAACGAAAAGAAGGCACTGGAACAGCAGATGCGTGAACGTATTGAGGCATTTGATGAGGAAGCTGAAAAAGCTACGCAGGAAAAGCTTGATCAGATTCGTTCCAGCTTAAAAGAAGAAATGCAAAAAAGTCTTGCTGATCTGCAGAAAGCTACTGAAGATTCTATTCAGGCAATTGAGAATGATTATAATCAGAATCATAAAAAGCTTGCTGCCGGATTGATCGCAAAAATGATCGAGGAGTAAAATTATGGGAAATCTGTTAGCCTACAGCGGAACAGCGACCAAAATACGCGGTATGCGCAGGAAGCTTTTAACCGCTAAAGATTTTCAGCATCTCGCCTCTTTGACATCCGTTTCCGATGCCATCGGATTTCTGAAAACAAAGTCCGCCTACGCCGGCATTTTCGCAAATTCCAACGAAAATTCCCTGCACCGCGGAGAGATCGAGAAAATGCTCACAAACGCAATCTACACGGATTTCCAGAGTATCTACCGTTTCGCAACTGTACATCAGCGCAAAATCCTGGATCTGTATTTCCGCAGATATGAGATTGGACTTCTGAAAACATGTATGCGAATGGTGTTTGACCACAGGGATGTTGAATTGAATTTCGATATTTTCAAAAATTTCTTTGATAAACACTCGGACATCAATTTGACCGCTCTTTCCAACTGTAAAACTCTGGATGAGTTTGTCGGCCTTTTAAAGGGAAGCATCTACTATCGTCCTTTAAGTCTTCTTTCCGGTTTGTCTGATCCTACGCTGTGGGATTATGAAATGGCTCTCGACCTGTGCTATTTCAAATGGTTCTGGGAGAGCCGTAAGAAAATTCTTACAAAAGACGAACAAAAAATCTTTATGGATGATTACGGTGTCAAAATGGATTTGCTGAACATACGTTGGATTTATCGTTCCAAGCATTTTTACAACATGAGCAACGCCGATGTCTATGCACATCTGATCGGTGTCCAGTATCGCCTTCAGACTGCTCAGATCAAAGAAATGGTCGAAGCTGCGACTACGGAAGAACTGACCGCTGCCATTAAAAATACTTACTACGGACGACATTTCCCGGAAGAAGCAAAACTTTCACTGGATGAGGCATATTATCAGATTCGATATCGTGTTCAGCGCAAAAACGCAAAGGAAGATCCATTCTCCATTGCCGTTATTATCTCATATCTTTATGAGAAAGAACATGAGGTTGACGACCTCACGACTGCGCTTGAATGCATCCGATATGGTCTGCCAACCAGCGAAACGCAAAAATATATTTCAAATTTAAAAAGGGGGTGTAATCGTTGATTGAAAAAATGAAATTTCTGAGCATTACCGGTCCGAAAGAAGATATCGACCGTGTGGTGAATGATTATTTATCCAAATATGAAATTCATCTTGAGAATGCTCTTTCCGAGCTTAAGACCATCAAGTCTCTGCGTCCTTATATCGAGATCAATCCTTATAAGGATAAACTCACCAAAGCAGAAGAATTCGCTTCTATGCTTGGTACAGATAAAAGCAAAGAAAAACCGACCGGAAATATCACCATTGAAGAAGCTTCACAGACGCTTGCCACTCTGGAGAGCAAATTTTCTGATATTTATACAAGGATCAATGCTCTGGAGTCTAAAAAAGATGATCTGAAGGCTTCTTACGAACGTCTGAAACCGTTCCTTGGATTTGATTTCGATATTCACAGCGTATTACAATTTAAGTTTATCAAGTATCGCTTTGGCAAAATTGCACGTGATTACTACAAAAAACTGGAGCACTATGTCTATGAAAATCTGGACACTGTGTTCTATCGCTGCAGTGAGGATGAACAGTATGTATGGGGTGTTTATTTTGTACCGGCAGGCAGAGCCGGACAGATTGACGCTGTATTTTCTTCCCTGCACTTTGAGCGAATTCGTCTGCCGGATGAATATCAGGGGATTCCTCAGGAAGTTGGTACAAAACTTCAGTCTGATATCCATGACCTGGATGTTCAGATCCAGACATGCAGGGAGGAAAGTGCAAAACTTCTCAACGAATACAAAAACAAAGTCCTTCTTTGCAGAGACAAATTCCGTTCACTCACTTCAAACTTTGATGTGCGTAAACTTGCAGCATGCACAAAGGAAGACAAACAGGTCTTCTATATTCTGTGTGGCTGGATGACAGAAAAAGATGCAGCACGTTTTGAAAAGGATGTAGCCAATGACAAAAACCTGTTCTGTCTGATCGAAAGCAACGAGGATCAGGACAAGGACAGCAAACTGACACCGCCTACCAAACTGAAAAATCCTGCAATTTTCCGTCCGTTTGAACTATTTGTCCGTATGTATGGGCTTCCATCTTACAACGAGATCGACCCGACCATCTTCGTAGCACTGACTTATTCTTTTATTTTCGGTGCCATGTTCGGTGATGTCGGTCAGGGACTCTGCCTGGTGATCGGCGGTGCCCTGCTCTATCATTTCAAAAAAATGGAACTTGCAGCATGCTTAAGCAGTGCCGGAATCTTTTCCACGATCTTCGGTTTCCTGTTTGGCAGTTTCTTCGGTTTTGAAGATGTGATACCTGCCCTCTGGATGCATCCGAAGGACGCTATGACAACACTTCCGTTTATCGGTACGATGAATACCGCTTTCGTTGTTGCCATTGCTTTTGGTATGTTCCTGATCCTGACAACGATGGTTCTTCATATTATCAATGCAGTCCACAGAAAAGATGCTGAAAACATCTTCTTTGATACAAACGGTATTGCCGGTTTTGTATTTTATGGTGCAATCGTTGCTGTTGTCTTCCTGTTTATGACAGGTCATACAGTTCCGGCTGCAGGCGTTCTGGTTGTAATGTTTGTCGTTCCTCTGATCCTGATCGGATTCAAAGAACCTCTCGGCAAACTGGTTGAGAAAAAAGCGGACGCTCTGCCAAAAGAAAAAGGCATGTTCCTTGTAACTGCATTCTTCGAACTGTTCGATGTACTGCTGAGCTACTTCTCCAACACGCTGTCCTTCGTGCGTATCGGTGCTTTCGCCGTCAGCCATGCAGCTATGATGGAAGTAGTCCTGATGCTTGCCGGTGCCGAATCCGGAAACATCAACTGGTTTGTTATCGTACTTGGTAACATTTTTGTATGTGCAATGGAAGGTCTGATCGTCGGTATCCAGGTACTGCGTCTGGAATACTACGAAATGTTCAGTCGTTTTTACAAAGGCGAAGGACATCCATTCACACCATTTGTTAAAAAATCTGTTGATTAAATATCAAAAAAATTATTTGTGAATTTTAATAACTTTCAGTACCTCCCAGGCAACAGAAAAGGTACTGAAGCGTTACAAATCACTTACGTTTAAGGAGGAAATTATTATGTCAGCTATTACAAAATTTATTTTTATCGCAGCACTGCTTCTGAGCATCGTCGTACCGACCGCAGCATTTCTGATCGGTGAAAAGAACCGTGGACGCTTCAAAACCACACTTGGCATCAACTGCTTCCTCTTCTTTGGAACCATGGCTCTTGCCGTTATCATGATTTTCACAGGCGACGGTTCCGTAGCAATGGCAGCCGATACTGCTTCTGCTTCTGCAAGCGGTCTGGCAGCCGGTATGGGTTATCTGGCAGCAGCACTGGTAACCGGTCTTTCCTGCATCGGCGGTGGTATCGCCGTTGCAAACGCAGCAAGCTCTGCTCTGGGTGCTATCAGTGAAGACGGAAGCATCTTTGGTAAATCCATGATCTTCGTAGCCATGGCCGAAGGTATTGCTCTGTACGGTCTGATCATCTCCTTCATGATCCTTGGTAAACTTTAATTTCCTGTTCGCATATCAGGAGGCAATCAATTTATGAAAATGTTCTTAATCAGTGATAACGTTGATACCCTGACCGGCATGCGTCTGGCAGGTGTAGAAGGCTGTATCGTACACGAACGTGCAGAACTTCGTAAAGCACTGGAGGATGCAATTGCCAATAAAGAAAACGGTATTATTCTCCTGACCGAAAAATTCGGTCGGGAGTTTCCGGATATTATCGACGATGTACGCTTAAACCGCCGTCTTCCACTGCTCATCGAGATCCCGGACCGTCACGGTACCGGCCGGAAACCGGACTTTATCACTTCCTATGTAAGCGAAGCAATCGGAATAAAATTATAAAGAAGGTGAGATATTTTGACTACGGAAGAAAAGCTTAAATATTTTGAAGAATCTTCTCTGGAAGAAGCCAGGAAACAGGCTGCTGCCATGATCGAAGAATATAAAGTAAATCTTACCAAGGTGGAAGAAGAACACAAAGCAACCACTCTTCGCCAGTCTGATTTACAGTTAAAAACAGAAAGCGACAATCTGAAGAGAAGCAACAATATGGCTCTTTCCAAAGAGCAGCTTCAGATCAAACGTAAGATCACACAGAAACAGAATGAACTGAAAGAAAAGCTTTTTGTCGAAGTAAAACAGCAGCTTGAAGATTACATGACTACTTCAGCATATCAGCAGCTGCTGATCAAACAGATCAAAAACATTCAGAAAGAGGCCGGTTCCGGAAAACTGATCCTTTACATTGACCCTGCAGACTCCGACAAACGTTCCAGTCTCCAGGCTGCAACCGGAGCTCCGGTTACCGTTTCCGAATATTCCTTTATGGGCGGCACAAGAGCCGTTCTTCAGGACCGCAACATCCTGATCGACAACTCTTTTGCTTCCAAACTGGAAAAGTTAAAAGCAGACTTCTCATTTAACGGAGGTGCTACAAATGCATAAAACAGGTACTATTTACGGCATTAACGGTCCTGTTATTTACCTGAAGGGCAACACAGGATTTCAGATGGCTGAAATGGTCTACGTCGGAAAAGAACGTCTGGTAGGCGAAGTTATCCGTCTGACAAACGATATTACGACCATTCAGGTCTTCGAGGAAACCACAGGACTGCGTCCTGGTGACCCGGTAGAAGCTACCGGCGATGCTATTTCCGTAACACTTGGACCTGGTATCCTCAACAACATTTTTGATGGTATCGAGCGTCCGTTAAGTGAGATCGCAAAATCCTCCGGCAAGTATATCAGCCGTGGTGTCAGCGTAGATTCTCTGGATACAGAGAAAAAATGGCAGACACATATCACAGTAAAACCGGGTGAATTTGTTTCCGGCGGCACGATCATCGCAGAAGTCCAGGAAACACAGGCAATCGTCCACAAATCTATGGTCCCTCCGAATATCTCCGGTACTGTACTGGAAGTTGCAATGGATGGAGAATACACGATCAACGAACCGATTGTAACCGTTCAGCTTGCAAACGGAAAAGAAGAAAAACTTACACTGGCCCAGAAATGGCCGATCCGTGTTCCGCGTCCGACTGCTGCAAGATTCGCAGCAAGCAAACCGCTGATCACCGGACAGCGTATCCTCGATACTCTCTTCCCGATCGCAAAAGGCGGTACTGCTGCTATCCCTGGCGGTTTCGGTACCGGAAAAACCATGACACAGCACCAGATCGCAAAATGGTCCAACGCCGACATCATCATCTACATCGGCTGTGGCGAGCGTGGCAACGAGATGACACAGGTTCTGGAAGAGTTCTCCGAACTGGTGGATCCAAGAAGCGGCAAACCTCTGATGGACCGTACTACCCTGATCGCCAATACTTCCAACATGCCGGTAGCTGCCCGTGAGGCTTCTATCTACACCGGTATCACACTGGCTGAGTATTACCGCGATATGGGTTATGATGTAGCGATCATGGCAGACTCCACTTCCCGTTGGGCTGAGGCACTTCGAGAGCTGTCCGGACGTCTGGAAGAAATGCCTGCAGAGGAAGGTTTCCCGGCTTACCTGGCATCCCGCCTTTCCGCTTTCTACGAGCGTGCCGGCATGATGCAGACTTTAAACGGTTCCGAAGGAAGCGTTTCTATCATCGGTGCGGTTTCCCCTCAGGGCGGTGACTTCTCCGAACCGGTCACACAGAATACCAAACGTTTCGTACGCTGCTTCTGGGGACTGGATAAATCCCTGGCATATGCAAGACATTTCCCGGCCATCCACTGGCTGACCAGTTACAGTGAATATGTAAATGACCTGGCACCATGGTACCGCGACAATGCCGACAAGAATTTCGTGGATGAACGAAATCAGTTGATGGCGATCCTGAACCAGGAAAGCAACCTGATGGAGATTGTAAAACTGATCGGTAGTGATGTGCTTCCGGATGACCAGAAACTGACACTGGAGATTGCCAGAGTCATCCGTCTGGGATTCCTGCAGCAGAATGCATTCCACAAAGACGATACCTGTGTTCCGATCCGCAAACAGTTTATGATGATGGACCTGATCCTGTATCTGAACACAAAGGCAAAAACCCTGGTTACCATGGGTATGCCAATGTCCATTCTGAAAGAAAGCAACATTTTTGACCGCATCATTTCTGTAAAATACGATGTTCCAAATGACCGTCTGGATATGTTCGATGAATACCGCAAAGAAGTTGATCGTTTCTATGACGAAGTACTTGAAAAGAACGCTTAGGAGGGAAAGAAATGTCAATTGAATATTTAGGCCTGAACGAGATCAACGGCCCTCTGGTCGTTCTGGAAGGCGTGCAGAATGCCTCCTTTGAAGAAATCGTAGAGATTGTTGTAGACAACAATGAAAAGAAACTCGGCCGTATCGTAGAGCTTTATGAAGACAAGGCCGTTATCCAGGTGTTTGAGGGAAACGAAGGTATGTCCCTGAAAAATACCCATACAAAGCTGACCGGACATCCTATGGAACTTGCCGTATCACTGGACATCCTCGGCCGTACCTTCAATGGTATCGGACAGCCGATCGACGGTCTGGGTGATATCTATCCGGAAGCACACATCAATGTAAACGGTCTGCCGCTGAACCCGGTTACCCGTGAGTATCCTCGTAACTACATCCGTACCGGCATTTCCGCGATCGATGGTCTGACCACTCTGATCCGCGGACAGAAGCTTCCGATCTTCTCCGGAAACGGTCTGCCGCATGACCGTCTGGCAGCTCAGATCGTAAAGCAGGCTTCCCTGGGTGATAACTCCGATGAGAAATTCGCGATCGTTTTCGCAGCCATGGGTGTTAAATATGACGTAGCAGAATTCTTCCGCAAGACTTTCGAAGAGAGCGGTGTTTCTGACCACGTAGTCATGTATCTGAACCTGGCAAACGACCCGGTTGTAGAACGTCTGATCACACCGAAGGTTGCCCTTACCGCAGCAGAATATCTGGCATTTGAAAAGGGCATGCACATCCTGGTTATCTTAACCGATATGACATCCTTTGCAGAGGCCATGCGTGAGGTTTCTTCCTCAAAAGGCGAGATTCCTTCCCGTAAAGGTTATCCTGGATATCTCTACAGTGAGCTGGCTACGATCTACGAACGTGCCGGTATCGTAGAAGGCGTCGAAGGTTCTGTAACACAGATCCCTATCCTGACTATGCCGAACGATGATATCACACACCCGATCCCTGACCTGACCGGTTACATCACCGAAGGCCAGATTGTACTGGACCGTCAGCTTCACGGACAGGCAATCTACCCGCCGATCAACGTACTGCCTTCCCTGTCACGTCTGATGAAGGACGGCATCGGTGCAGGTTACACAAGAGAAGATCATCAGGACGTTGCAAACCAGTTATTCTCCTGCTACGCAAAAGTTGGAGATGCGAGAGCCCTGGCATCCGTTATCGGTGAGGACGAACTTTCACCGCTCGATAAAACTTACCTGAAGTTCGGACAGGCATTTGAGCATACCTTTGTCGGACAGGGCGAGGACGAGAACCGTTCTATCGTTGAGACTCTTGATCTTGGCTGGAAACTTCTGCGTATGCTGCCAAGAGAAGAACTTGACCGTATCGATACAAAGATCCTGGATAAATATTATAACGAATAGAGGTGAGCCTATGGATCCGAATACCTTCCCTACGAAGGGCAATTTAATTCTGGCAAAAAACTCCCTCGCACTTGCCAAACAGGGTTATGTGCTGATGGACAAAAAAAGAAATATTCTGATCAGGGAACTTATGGGACTCATCCAGCAGGCAGAATCCATTCAGAAAGAAATCGATTCTACCTTCCGCATGGCTTATGCCGCACTGCAGATGGCAAACATCAAACTGGGCATCAGTCTTGTAGAAGAAATCTCCTACTCCGTACCGGTTGAGGATTCCATCCGCATCCGTACAAGAAGTATCATGGGCACGGAGATTCCTCTGGTGGAAGCCGATACAAAGCCTACTCTCCCGACTTATGCCTATTACAGTACAAACATTGCACTGGATCAGGCAAAAGCCGCATTTGAAAAAGTAAAGCAGCTTTCCATCAAGCTTTCCATGATTGAAAATTCAGCCTATCGACTGGCAAACAATATCAAGAAAACTCAGAAGCGTGCCAACGCTCTGAAAAACATCACCATCCCTCGTTACACCGTTCTTACAAAAGACATTCAGAATGCACTGGAAGAAAAAGAGCGTGAAGAATTCACCCGTCTGAAAGTCATTAAAAGAATGCAGACCAAGAAGGCATAACAAGCGGAACATTTGGATCTGGCGGGGCAATTTTCTGCCCCACCTGCGATCCATTTCTTTCCTTCCATAATTCTCTCAAATTTCAGACGTAAACTTTTTAAGAAGCATTCCAACGCTGTCCTGCAAACCATAAGAATATGTGTTTTCTCTTGACTTTCCAACAGAAATCCTGTAAAATTCTACTATAGTGTAACAATTTTGTAATATTTTTTAATATAGATTCAAAAATCATCCTGAACCTTCGGATGGTTGCAAAAAGGAGCTTCATTTTATGAAAAAGCAAATTATGATTGCCATGGCTCTGGCTGCGGCGGTTACTATGTTTCATCCGTCCATACAGGCTGAGGCAAAGTGGAAAGCAGATTCTTACGGACGATGGTACACCGTGTCTTCCGCACCTGGTTACGTGGTTGGCTGGAAGAAAATCGGCAAATATACTTACTATTTCAATAAAAATAAATACGCCGCGACAGGCTGGAAACTGATCAGCAAAAAATGGTACTATTTTGACTCCAAAGGCCGTCTGCTTGCCAATCGCTGGATTGATGGCTATTACATAACCGAAGATGGCTCTATGGCAGTCAATACTACCATAACAACCTCAGAAGGTATTTCTTATACTTTTGACAATATCGGAAATCTTGTTTCTTCCGGAAATGCTTCAGACTCCAACGGCAATGCGTCCATTCCGGGTGTCACGGAAAATACCAGTACCTGGGTTACTAATGACGGCAATTATTATTACTACGACTATAAAGGCAACCTTGCAAAAGGATTTCTCCGCATCCGTGATAAGACCTACTATATGGATCCAGAAACCGGTGCACGCCACACCGGCTGGCTGAAGTACAACAAAACTTATTATTATTTTAACAAAGAAACCGGTCTGATGCTCAAAGGCTGGCAGAAGATCGGCAAATATACCTACTATTTCAAGACGGATGGCACAGCAGCCTCCAAATGGAAAAAGATCAAAGGCAAATATTATTATTTTAACAAAAAAGGCCGTATGTACACCAATAAACTCATTGGCGGCAAATATTATGTCAATGCGGCTGGTGAACGCATTTCCGGCTTTGCACAGGTTGGCAGTAATACCTGCTATTTCAGCACCAAGAACGGCAAGATGGTAAAAGGCTGGATTACCGTGAATTCTAAAAAATACTATATGGACGGAAACGGGCACATGGTAACCGATACCTGGATTGGCGGACGTTATCTCAAATCGAACGGTCAGATGGCCGCCAAAGCCTGGGTAGGTGCTTACTACGTAAATAAAAATGGCTACCGTACCGGCAAAACACGTGCTACCGGTCTTTGGACAAAGAAAAATAAGACTTATTATCTGGATTCCAACTATCAGATTGTCAAAAGTCAGTGGGTCAAATCCGGAAGCAAATACTATTATGTCAATGAAAAAGGTCTGGTTGTCTACAATCAGTGGGTTGACAGTTATTACGTAGGCGAAACCGGAGCGAGAGTTACCAGCCAGAAAATGACCATTGGCGATAATACCTACTATTTCAAGAGCGATGGAAGCAAAGCAACCGGCATCACAAACCTGAACGGCAAAACTTATCTGTTTGACCGAAATGGCATTATGGTGACTGGCTGGTACAACAACTCTGTTGCCACGTTCTATTTCCTGCCAACCACCGGGGAGATGGTCAAAAATCAGGTTATGATCATTGACAACGTTTATTATTCCTTCGATGACAATGGCTACATGACCGATGACGATACCATTAACTCTAACCTGGCACTTGGTGCGAAGATTGCCGCTTATGCGACACAGTTTATCGGCAACCCTTACGTCTATGGCGGCACAAGCCTGACAAATGGTGCAGACTGCTCCGGATTTACCATGTCCGTTATGAGTCACTTTGGCATCAAAATTCCACGTACTGCTGACCAGCAGGCGATCGGCTACGACGGTACAACCACAAAATATGCCACAGCAAAAGTCGTTTCCGTAAACAACATCCAGCCGGGCGATCTGGTCTTTTATTATCAGCCAATCTCCCACGTAGGCATCTACATCGGAAATGGTCTGATCGTACACGCATCGACCGAAGCTGCATACCCGGTAGGCGGTATCAAGACTTCACCTTATGACTTTGCAACAATCCGTGCGATTATTCGATACTGGTAGAGTTTAAAAAGAAAAAATCCTCCATGCAAACTGTCTTTGTTTCGCATGAAGGATTTTTTACTTTATTTTACTTTTACGGTCACTACCGCTTTCTTCTTTCCTGCTTTTACCGTAATCTTTGCAGTTCCGGCTTTCTTTGCCTTCACTACACCTTTTGCATTTACGGTAGCAACTTTCTTGTTGCTGCTGGTGAATTTCACTTTATCGGAAGAAGTGATTGGATTCAGCGTTGCTTTGATCTTGTAACTCTTATTTTTCTTCAGTGCTACATTCTTCTTGTTCACTTTGATTTTCTTTGTGGTAACAGCTTTCTTCTGAACTTTTACTTTGACAGTCGCTTTCTTGCCGCTCTTTAATTTAACAGTCAAAACTGCACTTCCTGTCTTTTTGCCTGCGGTGATCTTGCCTTTGTTATTGACTTTCACGGTCGCCGGTTTGCTGGATTTCCAGGATGCAACAGCATCACCTTCTGCCAGACCGCTGACTTTTACGGCTGTGGTGGACTGTCCTGTTTTCAGCACGATGCTCTTTGCATTCAGACTGATGGTTGCCGGTTTATTTGGAGTTGTGTTCTTATCATTTGAATTATTTGTTTTTGGAAGCTTCGGGATTGCCCTGTTTTCTACATAACCACATACAGAGCAGGTTCTCGCTTCATTGCCCTCTTTTGATTCTGTAGCTTTGACAGTTACCACATAATCACCAAAAGAGTGTGCCGTTGGAGTTTCTGCTGCGGATACGATATCACATTTTTCACATTTCTGTATATTCAGACCCGTTACAAAACAGGAAGATGGGATTTCTTCGGATGTTTTCCATACATGCTCATGATCCTCTTTTTTCTGTTTGATCTCCATATGGAACGTTCCGCTTACATCATCATCCGTATAAGCTTCCAGGTCTACAGCAAAAATGTATTTCTGACCTTTCTGTAAATAACATTCTAATTCCCGGTCATCTGCTCTCCATTTTTCATTCGCTTCCAGCTTATTTGAATCCAATAATATATTCATATCATCTGCATACCATTTGATTTCCGGTGCAAGATCTTCATAACTGTTGGTTGCCTGGATCACATAAGTACCTGTTACTTCTGAAATAAACGAATAATATTTTTTATTACTTTCTTCCGATGCAAAGCTAAAATCAAAGGTACCTTCCCTTAATGCTGTCACAGAAACATTCTGCTCTTTTTTCACAGAAAAAATAATCTTATCATTCTGTGGATCAATATACCCATCCGTAAATTCAAATGTATACGTTTGTCCAGCCTGAAGAATTGCCTGATTCTTTGTCCAAGAACCATAAAATTCATCACAAACACGGTTTCCTGCTTTTATCAATAAGCCGCAACTGCTGCCCGAATCATCCTCATCATCCTCATTTTCCACATAATCGACATAATACAACGCTGTCTCCTGCGGTGTAAAGGTATACACATTTGCCTGATGTTCTTTCACCTGGAACTGATATGTCTGATTAACCGTTATTGCTGTTTCTTTTTTTACCTGATTCGGTTTCACATCAATATTATAAGTAACAGATTTGCCCCCTACTACAATAGCTACCGGCCATGTTCCATAGGCAAAATCGCCGCCTTCTTTGTTATTTTTATATTTTCCCTTATATACAAGTTTGACTTCAGCCTTCACAAGGTCGTCATCTTCATTGAACCATCCGTAGCTACCCTCTCCTTTGTAGTGCACAACCTCCGTACTTCCATCTTCAAAGTTTACCTGGAATTTCAATCCATCTGCTTTATCGTTAAGGTCATATTCATCTGTGGTTTCTCCATAAAACTCTTTGAGCGTTGGAAAACTCAGCACAGTAAGACTTTTTACTTTTTTAACCTTAATATTAAATTCTGCGGTTGCACCTTCAAATTCCAGTCTCGCTTTCTGCATACCGGCTGCAAATCCACCATTTTCTGTACATCCTCCAATATACTCAGAATCGTACACATATGTATAACAATTTTCTCCTTCCTCATTAAACCAGCCTTCCTGGAAAGAATCCTCATCCTCTATTACGCGTTTATATTCAAGCTGAATCACCTTACCTTTTTCTGAAGTTGCCCTTATCTTCATTCCGCGCAGATCCAGAATCTGTCCCATTTCTCTCATCACACGCCCCATAACATAGCCTTCATAATATTCTGCGGTTGGAGCACTGAGCACTTCCAGTTTTTTGATCTGGTCAATGTAGATTGGAATCTCTGCTGATTTTTCACCATAAGAAATATTGACTTTCTGATTTCCATAAGAAAAATAATACTTATTATCCGGATTAAGATAATCTCCTGCATAGTTGAACTCTATATTCCAGATATCACAATACTCAATACCTTCTGTATGTTCCCATTCTCCGTCCGTGTAATCCAGTACTTCATAGGAACCGCTTTCATAATCAATACGAATCTGTAGTCCTTCGACATCCAGATCATAGAATGCTGTAAGTCCCAGATATTCCGTATTATCCGGCATCTTCTGTATAGTAATGGATTTTACTACCTCGTCATCATCTTCACCATCATCCAGATCTCTGGTCGTGATTTCCTTATTTTCTCTGACTGCTGTTTCCTGATACTGTGCCTTTGTTGTTTCTGCCTGTACACTTTGTACATTTTCCATTCCGGCTGCATATGCCGGCACACTTACCAGTGCTGCTGACAAAAGCGCCACTGCAATTTTCCATCTTTTCATGTCCATTCTCCTTTTTCTGTTGCTTCCTTATTGCTTTTCTCAAGAACGCCTCTTACATTCTGCGAGACATCTGTAGGTGAGAGTTATCTCCCATCTGATATATAAAATTATATGGTATAATGTTCCAAATTACAAATTATTTCAATTTTTTTGAGAGAAATTATTTATTTTTTTCAGAAAAAATCCCCCACACAGGATTCTACTTTCCTGCATGGGGGATAATTTCTGAATTTGCTTTATTTATTTGCTTACTTTATTTGACCTTTACCGTCACTACTGCTTTCTTCTTTCCGGATTTTACCGTAATCTTTGCTTTTCCGGCTTTCTTTGCCTTCACTACACCTTTTGCATTTACGGTTGCAACTTTCTTATTGCTGCTGGTGAATTTCACTTTATCAGAAGAAGTGATCGGATTCAGCGTTGCTTTGATCGTGTAACTCTTATTTTTCTTCAGTGTC
>OLQG01001254.1_pt1 | contig 16653 bp, 9 predicted proteins | sample 1672221 | NCBI WGS metagenome assembly OLQG01 (sample SAMEA3136660, study PRJEB25190) | human gut metagenome | biome: human gut; feature: human-associated habitat; material: faeces | place: Austria | collected 2013
CATTTGTCGAATGTACATCACCTGGCTGTTAAGCGAGATGGTGTACAAAGTATACGAATCAAGTAGGAGTCAGCTTACGTAATCATACAATAGAAATAAAGAAAGGAATTCCGAGCATGAACACAGAAATTTTAGTAATTGAAGATGACGACTTGGTAAGACAGGGAATCGTAGACATCCTGGAACTAAAGGGATGGAATGCGGTTGCAGCGAAGTCTTGTAGCGAAGCACTCGTAAGGATCCGGGGAGAAGAATATATGCTGTATGTACTGGACATGAAGCTGCCAGACGGGAACGGAATCATGCTCTGCAGGGAGATCCGCAGATATACAGACAATCCCATTCTTTTCTTATCAGCCTATGACAGTGAAGAATTTATCGTAGAAGGATTTGAAGCGGGAGCAAATGACTATGTGATCAAGCCTTTCCGCACATTTGAATTTATTGCGAGAATCAAGGCTTTGCTGCGACGTACCGGTATGCAAAACGGCAAGAAAGTGAAAAAAGGAATCAAAAGCGGAGAATATGAACTGGATTTGCAGAAGCAGATTTTGCAGAAGGATGGTGTCCGAATCGATCTTACAAGGACCGAATATCAGATTCTGTGCAGCCTTCTTGCAAACGCACCGAATCTTGTTGCGAGGGAGTTCCTGTTGGACACTATCTGGGATTTTAATGAAAATTATATCGATGACAATACCTTGTCTGTACATATGAACCGGCTGAGAAAGAAGCTGACTGCAGAAAATGAGCAGGATCCGATTGAGACAAAGCGTGGAGTTGGTTATGCATGGACGCTGAAAGCTGAGGATGTGTATGATGAGATCTGAGAGAAAGACGGAGAAATGGAGAATACCGGGAAAATGGACTCTGATTTTTCTTTTGATATTGCTGGCTTTTTATGGATACCAGAATATTCTTGCAGAAAATTATGAAAGACAGGTTGTTTCCTGGATCGGACAGACAGAAAAAGACAGAACGGTTTCTGCCTTTACAGAACCGGATGAAGAAGCATATCAGAAGGGCTGCGAGGCATTGAAAGAGGCAGGGTATGAAGAGACAGGAAAAATCTGGCTGGAAAAAAGAATCCGAAGTTACGGAATAGGTGTGTTTGTGGCTGCGATCGGCATCATCTGCATTGTTGGTCTGCTGACAGAACTGCACATGGAGAAAAGACGGAAAAAAGCACTGGATAATCAATTGGCAGAAAAAGACAGGGAACTGGAAGCAAAGCTGGCGGAAGAAAAAGAATTTCTGCATCGTGACCGGCAGAAAATGGGAACTTACATGGAAAATATTTCCCATCAGCTAAAAACACCGATCGCGGGAACACTTCTGAATCTGGAGGTTCTTCTTGTGACAGAAGAGGATGAAAAACGGTATCAGAAGCTGGAAGACTGTGTGAAAAAGGTGCAATGGATGTCCGATATGACGATCGTGCTTCTTAGGCTTGCGCAGATTGATTCCGGGAAAATCTGGATGAAGCGGAAAAAAGAAAATCTGACCGGACTGATCGAAGAATGTATAGACAGAACACAGCCTTTAGCGGAAGAAAAAGGAGTTGGATTTGAAATGGATGTTCCAAAAGAATGCCTGCTTTCCTGCGACGGATTCTGGCTGAAAGAGGCAATGGAAAATGTACTGAAAAATGCCGTAGAATATGCAGATACAGGAAGCCTGATTCAGATTCTGCTGAAAGAAGATACGGACTATTATAAGCTGTATATCACCAATCGGGGAAAACGGATTGAAGAAGAGAAAAGAGAGCTGATTTTTGACCGTTTCTACCAGATGGAACAGGGAAGTGGAATCGGAATTGGTCTGCATCTGGCAAGGGAAATTGTCACGCTCCATCAGGGAACACTGAAGGTTGTGGATCGAAGCGGCTTGGAGGGGGCGACAACCTTCCAGTTTATACTGCCGAAGATGATCGCAAAAGATCATGCACAGGAAGAAATAAATCTTACGATTTCGTAAGATTAGGGTAAGTGAATCGAAAGACTGATCTGATATAGTAAGACTAACAAATGAAGGAGGTGGCAGAAGATGAAAACCGTAATCAGACTGGACAAGGTAAGCAAAAGCTATACTCTTGGTGAAAAGAAAATCACAGCATTAAAGGAGTTTTCTTTTGAAGTGAAAAGCGGTGAATTTGTGGCAGTGATGGGACGAAGCGGATCCGGGAAATCTACTTTTCTTAAGATTGCAGGAACACTGGAAAAGTCAGATACCGGAGCAGTTTTCCTGAATGGAATACAGATTAACGGGCTTTCCCAAAAGAAGATCTGCAAGATCCGGCAGAAGAAAATCGGGTTTATTTTCCAACAGTATCAGTTACTGCCGGAGTATACGATCTGGGATAATGTATGCATGCCGCTTTATATCGCGCATACGGTACCGGATAAAGCTTATATCCGACAGCTTCTTGAAAAGGTCGGATTATGGGACAGGAACGGAGATTATCCGGATCAGTTATCTGGTGGAGAGCAGCAGAGAGTGGCAATTGCCCGTGCAATGGCAGCAAAGCCGGGAGTGATCCTTGCGGATGAACCGACCGGGAATCTGGACTATCAGACCGGACAGGAGATCATGAAACTGATCTGCGCATCCAGAGAGCTTTACCGTCAGACAATTGTCATGGTGACACATGATATGGACAGTGCCAATTATGCGGACAGGATTGTGTATATGGAAGATGGTGCATTGCGATGAAAAGAGAGAAAAGACATGGAATTGAACGGGAACTCAGTATAAAAAGAATTCGCAGCCAGAAGAAATACAGTATCCTGATAGTCTCAGTCCTGCTTCTTACCTGCACACTGATTCAGATTGGTTTTCAGATGTCGGAAGGACTGAAAGCCGCATATATCGAGAATCGTAAAGCAGTATATGGGGAGTGGGAACAGGTATTTTTGGATATGGATGAAAGCTCGGTAAAAGTAGCAGAAGAGAATCCATTTCTTGCACAGACCGGGAAAATAAGTATCTATGGGGCGATCGCCGGAGATTATCTGGAAAACCGTCAGATGAATATCGGGACAATGGACGAGACGGCGTGGAAGCTTGGCAGACTGGAAATGAAAGAAGGACGCCTGCCGGAAAATGAGCATGAGATCGTAATGGAATACAGTACACTTCGCTCACTTGGATATGAGGAGATGCTTGGAAAAGAGATTACACTGGATATTACACCGGCGCTTTCCATTCTGGAGCAGGGGGAATCAAAAAGCTATTCGTATACTTTATGCGGGATCCTAAAAGATTATCAGATAAACTGGGAAATCTGCAACCGGCATCGTTTTCCAACTGGAATTGTGACACAGGAAGGCGGGAACAGGATCGGCTCTGTTCAGGATATGCATATGCTTGTAAAAGCGAAAGAAGGCAGTGAAAGTGTTTATAAAGATCTGAAAGACAGCGAAGAATTTACCTGCGGCATGGATGACAATGTGGAACAGGACAAACTTTCTGATGTAAGTCTTCCGTATATGGATTTTCTGGAAAATATCCGTTTGCTGATTGGTGGTGCGTCGATCTGTATCCTGTTTCTTACGGTATCGCGTTCGATTATCTCAAGAGAACAGTTCTGGAGGTTCCTGGATGCACTTGGAATGAGAAGAGGGCAGATGTACCAGATTATTTTCTGGGAAGCAGTTCTGTTTGGTGCAGGAGCTGTTATTGTTGGAAATCTTGCAGGGATTGGGATTTACCAGCTGGTTATCCCTGCTTTTGAAAAGATAACCGAGCAGACATTACCACAGGCGATTGCATGGGAAGGAGTCCTTTTGGGAACTGGCTTCAGTATCTTATGTATTGCTGCAAGTTATGGACTCAGTGCAGTACAGCTTCGCATACTTCTGAAAGAAAAAAAGAAGAAAGTTCAGAAAAGAAGGGGAAAGTACAGGAAGATCGTCCGGTTCACGCCGGGAAGAGTTTTACTTCATAAATGGCAGATGCATCGTGTGCGTAAGAGTGTAGAAATTGTTCTTCTGACAAGTGTTTTGCTGATCGTGGGACTTGGAAAGATGGAAATATCAACCAGACAGGAAGAACTGAAAGTATATCAAAGGCTGACAGGAAATGGATATTATTTAAGTACAATGGAAATTATGAATTCACCGGGAATTTCAAAGCAGACAGTTGATAAACTGGAACAGGTTGCCGGAGTAACTTCTGTAGAACAATATCATAACAATGAAAAAGAGGAGTTCTGGATTGATCTGTCAGAATATGCCGAAAGCGAGTATTTTCGGAAAGTAGTCGAAACATTGGTGGCATATCTGAATGAGACATCAATAAAGGAAAAGATATCTATTGAGAAAGTAAGATTGTCTTTGCTTACAATAGACAGATGGCAGGATATACAGCGTTTCCTGAGAAATCTGGATGAAGGCAGCCTGACAAAAGAAGAATTTGAACAGGGAGATTTTTGCATTCTGGATCTTACAGAACTGCAGGAATATGACGGAAAATATCTGAGCGCATTCAGCCCGGACGGACAAGGAATATCAGAAGATACGGTACAGGTTGGTGATGAACTTCCGGTTTATACATTGAATGAGAATGGAAGTAGAAACGAAAATCCGATTCCAGTAACAGCGATTTTACGTGGCATGAAGGAAGAAGATGTGCGGAATCCACAGATAGGTGGATCTGGTATATCGATGATTGTTGGAAAGAATTTCTGGAAGAAATTTGGGAAAAGCAGAATTATGGAATATGATCAGATCGTAAAAATTCTGGTATCGGATGATGCGGATGCGTATGATACGGAAGGGCATATTCTAAGTATTTTAAAACAGGGAACAGCTGTAAATGTGCAGAATAACCATGAAGAGTATAAGAAAATACGTCAGGAATTATATTCCTTTATAGGAATGTACAGCATTTTTGCAGTGTTTTACATGATTCTGATTTCCATAGTTTTGTATCAGATGTTTCTTGCGGAGAAGCAGGAAGAAAAAAGAGAATGGGAAATCTTACAGTCACTAGGAATGGAAGAAAAGTTCCAGAAGAAAATGCATCGGATAGAAGTTCTTTGGATGATGGGATGCGCAGGAGTGATTGGAGTTTTTACGTTATGGGGTGCTTACCGACTGATATAGAGGAGGATTCAAGATGAAGAAAACATATATCCTATATTGCTACATAATCAGCGTTATTCTAATGCCGTTCAAATGGTTTGAACCAGAGCATATGACGGATTTGTCAGAATGGGGCTTTAAGTGTATTTCCAATCCGGTCGGGATTGCGTTGCTTGTGATTGGCGTTCTGCTGATTCAGGCAAAGCGTATAGAAGCAAAAGAACGGATTCTGGCGGGAATTGGATTAGTGGCAATCGTTCTTGGTGAATTCTATACTTATTTCACCTGGTATAAGGACTTATATTATCCGGCAATTTCACTTGAGGCGGCAAAAGCCAGTGCGTTACCAACCTTTTACATAGGTGTGTTCTTAAGCTTTCTTGCATGTATTATTTTTCTTATTTTGTGTATAAGGGAGAAGAACAGGAAGTGATTCTTCAGAACGAATTCTGTGATTGAAAGTACAAGCTATGGTAGTATGAATTTCACTTGAATAATTGCCTATATGGAAGAGATAACCTAAAAAACTGACAACAAAGAAAATGCAATGGAAAGCCGATCAAGCTACTAAAAAAGACTGTCAAGCCATAAAAGCTTCACAGTCTTTTCACGTCCCTGATCAGAATCGAACTGACGCACCCGCCTCCGGAGGGCGGTGCTCTATCCACTGAGCTACAAGGACATTTACTAATATAGCACTTGCCCAGAAAAAAATCAAGAAGAAATTTCGAACAGGACAAGTAAAACGGGATGAACAGAATAGCAGCCGAAATACCATTTGAAAGTGATTTAATACACAGAGGGGGCATCAGCAAAAAGCAATTTTAATGCAGAAAAAGAATAAATAATCGCTTCGACAAAACCAGTCAAAACAAGTCTTTCTTCGCTATTGACGTAAAAGCGGGCATTGCGTATGATAGGTGGCAAAGGAGGAAATGCCATGTCGGAAGAAAAAAGGATGCCCGTCCTTACAGGCCAAAAGAAGCAGATTTTCCACACTGGTCTTGTGTATCTGCTGGTCTGCTTTATGACGGCGGGAGTCACCGTTTTTCTTACGAAAGAGAAAAAAGATGAGGTAAAAGAAGTAAGTGCAGTTGTTACAGAAGAGCCAAAAGTAAATACCGGATACGCAGCGATGGAAGCCAATCCACTTCTGGAGAACCGGGACGAAGAGCTTGCGGATGCAGTAGAAGCATACTATCAGGAACTTTCCGGAAAAGAAGCCTATGCCGAAGCATACGATGGGATTGCGATTTACACGAAAGACGGCAAAGCAAAAGGCAGCAGGATCCTGTATGTACGGTACAATATGAAGATCCGTGGAATTTACACTGAAGTACCGGGACTTGAAACCTTATATGCGGTCAAGGACAAAGATGGAAAATTCGATATTCAGGCAGAGATCTCTGACGAGCAGATTCAGACGATAATTGAAGAAGTTTCCGCACAGACAGATGTGCAGGAGCTGTTTGCACAGGTAGAAGCGGATTATGAACAGGCACTTGGTTCAGATGCAATGCTCGCACAGGCGGTGGAAGATCTGAAAAATGCGGCGAGTCACTGAAAATCCAGTCTCCGGATTACGATTTTCTATTGCGCTTACATAAGGATTCAGATATAATAAATAAAGCGGCGCAGGCAAAGAGTCTGCGCTAACGTTTATGATGAAAAAGAGAGGAACGATCGATACTATGAAGAAGATCCTGGATCTGATTACAGAAGAAATGGAACAGGCATTTGCAGATGCCGGATACGAGAAAGAACTGGCGCGTGTTACACTTTCCAACCGCCCGGATTTATGTGAATATCAGTGCAATGGTGCGATGGCAGGTGCAAAAAAGTACCACAAAGCACCGATCATGATCGCAGAAGAAGTTGTGGCAAAGATTCCGGAGAACGGATATATCAGCGGAGCAGAAGCAGTTAAGCCAGGTTTCATCAACCTGAAGACCAACCCGGCAGCAGTCGCAGATTATCTGAACCAGATGGAAGCAGACGAAAAGCTCGGCGCGGAAGAAGTAGAGAATCCAAAGACAATCGTTATTGATTACGGCGGACCGAACGTGGCAAAACCGCTTCACGTCGGACATCTCCGCTCCGCGATCATCGGAGAAAGCGTAAAGAGAATCACCCGTTTTATGGGCAATAAAGTGGTTGGTGATATCCACCTTGGAGACTGGGGATATCAGATGGGACTGATTATCACAGAACTGAAGAAACGCCAGCCGGATCTTCCGTATTTTGATGATAATTTCACCGGAGAATATCCAAAAGAAGCACCATTTACCATCAGTGACCTGGAGGAAATCTATCCGGCAGCGTCCGCTTATGCAAAAGAGCATGATGATTACAGAGAAGAAGCACTGGATGCGACCTTCCAGCTGCAGAGCGGAAAGCGCGGTTACCGTGCAATCTGGGATCACATTATGAATGTGTCTGTGACAGACTTGAAGAAAAACTATGCAAACCTGAATGTTGAATTTGACCTCTGGAAAGGGGAATCTGACGCACAGAAATACATCCCGGATATGGTGGAAAGACTGAAGAAGGAAGGCTATGCGCATATTGATAACGGAGCACTCGTGGTAGATGTCAAAGAAGAGACCGATACCAAAGAGATTCCACCGTGTATGATCCTGAAGTCCGACGGTGCGGCGCTTTATGATACCACAGACCTTGCAACACTGGTAGAGCGTGAAGAACTGTTCCAGCCGAACGAAGTCATCTATGTAGTTGACAAACGTCAGGAACTGCATTTTGTACAGGTATTCCGCTGCGCGAAGAAGACCGGCATTGTAAAAGAGGATACAAAGCTTACTTTCCTTGGATTTGGTACGATGAACGGAAAAGACGGAAAACCGTTCAAGACCAGAGAAGGCGGCGTTATGCGTCTTGAGAACCTGATCCGCGAGATCACAGAAAAGATGTATGAAAAGATCACAGAGAACCGTACAGTATCGGAAGAAGAGGCAAAAGCAACAGCGAAGATGGTCGGAATGGCTGCGATCAAATACGGAGACCTCTCCAACCAGGCAGCAAAAGACTATGTATTCGATGTAGACAGATTCACTTCTTTTGAAGGAAATACAGGTCCGTACATCCTGTACACCATCGTTCGTATCAAATCAATCCTGAACAAGTACAAAGAATCAGGAAAGAGTATGGACGATATCAAGATCCTTCCGGCTGCAAGTGAGAGCGAAAAGGCTTTGATGCTGGAAGCTGCGAAGTTTGGCAGTGTGATGGAGAATGTATACGAAGAACTTGCACCACACAAGATCTGTGCATATATTTATGATCTTGCAAATGCATTTAACCGTTTCTACCATGAGACAAAGATCCTGGCAGAAGAGGATGAACAGAAGCAGAAGAGCTACATTGCCATTCTTACACTGACAAGAGACATTTTGACAACCTGCATCGATCTGCTTGGATTTGAAGCACCGGAAAGAATGTAAAAAGGCAGAAGCATCAGAAGTAATGACAATACGATAAAGAGGCGAGGACATATGACAGAGAAATTGTTTTACACAGACAGTCACCTGCAGGAATTTACTGCGGAGGTTGTGTCCTGCCGCCCGTGTGATAACGGATATGAGGCAGTTCTTTCAAGAACTGCCTTTTTTCCAGAAGGCGGCGGTCAGGCAGCAGATACCGGAGTGATTGACGGGATCAGAGTATATGATGTACAGGAAAAAGGAGAACAGATCTTTCACTATCTGGAAGGAGAACTGGAAGAAGGAAAGACCGTGACCGGTCAGATCGACTGGGACAAACGTTTTTCACGGATGCAGCAGCACAGCGGAGAACATATCGTATCGGGAATCGTTCATGCACGTTTTGGATATGATAATGTGGGATTCCATTTGAATGATGAGCTGTGCACTCTGGACTTAAGTGGCCCGCTCACGAAGGAGGAGCTTCGCGAGGTGGAAAATGCGGCAAATGAAGCGGTATTTGCAAATGTACCGGTTCAGATAAGTTATCCGTCCAAAGAAAAATTGAAGACGTTGGATTACCGCAGTAAGATAGAGATTGACGGACAGGTGCGTATCGTGACGATACCGGGATATGACGTGTGTGCCTGTTGTGCACCGCATGTGTATTTTACCGGAGAGATCGGTCTTATCAAACTGGTGCAGAGTCAGAATTATAAAGGCGGTATCCGGATCACTATGCTGTGCGGAAGAAGGGCACTGAAGGATTATCAGCAGAAAGAAGAAAGCGTGAAGGCGATCATGGGAAGCCTTTCAGCGAAGGAAGAATTGATTGCTGAAGCAGTTGAACGCGTAAAAGAGGAATGTACACAGCTGAAGAGTGAACTTGCAGAGACAAGATATCAGATTCTTGAAGCACAGGCAGAAAAAATTCCGGAGGGACAGAAAAAGGTCTGTATTTTTGATAGCAAATTAAGTGGGAATGAACCACGTGAGCTTATGAACCTTGTACTGAAAAAAGGAATAGAAGTATGTGCGGTATTTGCAGGAAACGAAGAGAGTGGATACCGTTATGTGATCGGCAGTGAGACAGAGGATGTGCGCCCGTACAGCAAGATCCTCAAAGAACAGTTTGACGGAAGAGGCGGTGGAAAACCGGTCATGGTACAGGGTTCTGTAAATGGAAGTGAAGAGGCAATCCGAAAAGTTTTTGAGTAAGAGAAGGCGGAGATGAAGAATGCGAGACAGGAAAACAGGGAGAATTATCTGGTATTTGTTCAGTGCGGTTCTGATCAAATGGGGTGTGGAGATCGCAGTAGCGACATTTGCACTTTCCTGCGGTCTGCGCAGCAATATGGGAATTGGGGCAGTCTCTTCGATCATCACGATCCCAATGATTGCGTGGATCTACCGGAAAGATCAGGGACGCTATGAAAAGCAGCAGGAATCCTGGTGGAAATATAAAGCGGCTTCCCGATATGGAATGTGGCTTGTTATGCTCGTCGGTGCAGTGACTGCGTGTGTGGCGATGAATGATATCGTCATGCTGATGAATATGCAGAGGATCAGCCAGGTTTATCAGAGCACAGAGCAGATTATTTACAATGCACCGCGTTGGCTTCAGCTGGCGGGAGCCGGGATTCTGGCTCCGGTCGCAGAAGAGCTTGTTTACCGCGGGATGATCTACCGGCGGATGCGCGAGAGCCTTACCGCTGTGCAGGCAGGTGTGTTTGTAGCCATTTTGTTCGGTGTCGGTCATGGAAATCTGCCACAGGGACTTTATGCAATGGTACTCGGACTTCTGCTTGCCTGCATTTATGAGAAATTCCGGAATATTGCAGCTCCGATCCTGTTCCATATTGTTGTGAATATTACGTCATTATTGCTTTCGTGGTATGGGGGCTTTGAATGGATTCTGGGAACAGAGGGAAAAGCAGTTGGAATTACTGTACTGGCTACGTTGATTACTGTTATAATTTATGTAAAAATAAAAAATATAAGACAAGAAATACGATAATTAACTGAAAAATACTGAAAAAGTTTACAAAATAAATAATATCTGACAATTTCTGTAAAATTAGGGGTTTACTTTTGCGGACAAATGCTGTATAGTGTTAAATCATAAAAGCAACAACAAAACCGTTTTACAGAAAGGGCAGGTTATATGAGCGTAATACAACAAAATACAGAACAAGGCTTATACAGCCCTGATTTTGAGCATGACAACTGCGGTATCGGAGCTGTTGTGAACATCAAAGGGCAAAAGAGTCATGATACAGTCGCAAATGCGCTGAAAATCGTAGAAAATCTTGAACATAGAGCTGGCAAGGATGCCGAAGGGAAGACAGGAGACGGTGTAGGAATACTGTTACAGATTTCGCACAAGTTCTTTACAAATGTCTGTCGTCCCCTCGACATCTTTTTAGGTTCTGAGAGAGATTACGGTGTGGGAATGTTTTTCTTCCCACAGGACGAACTGAAAAGGAATCAGGCAAAAAATATTTTCGAAGTCATTGTCGAAAAAGAAGGACTGAAATTCCTTGGATGGAGGGAAGTGCCGATCCGTAAAGAGATCCTTGGAAAGAAAGCACTTGAATGCATGCCGTGCATTATGCAGGGATTTATCGAACGACCGAAAAAAGTAAAACAAGGACTGGATTTTGACCGCAGACTTTATGTGGTAAGAAGAGTCTTTGAACAGAGCAGTGATGATACCTATGTAGCATCCCTGTCAAGCAGAACCATCGTGTACAAAGGAATGTTCCTTGTAAAACAGCTTCGGATGTTCTTTGAAGATCTGCAGAACCCGGATTATGAATCTGCAATTGCAGTTGTACATTCCAGATTCAGTACAAACACTAATCCAAGCTGGGAAAGAGCACATCCGAACCGTTTCATCGTACATAACGGAGAGATCAATACCATTCGTGGCAATGCAGATAAGATGCGGGCCAGAGAGGAAAACATGGAATCCGAGCATCTGGAAGGAGAGCTTTATAAAGTCCTTCCGGCAATCAATACCGCAGGTTCCGATTCTGCCATGCTGGATAACACGCTGGAATTCATGGTGATGAGTGGTATGCCGCTTCCGTTGGCAGTTATGATCACTATTCCGGAACCATGGGCACAGAATGCAACGATGTCACAGAAAATCAAGGATTTCTATCAGTATTACGCAACGATGATGGAGCCATGGGACGGACCGGCATCCATCCTGTTCTCAGATGGAGATATTTTAGGAGCCGTACTTGACCGAAATGGACTCAGACCTTCCAGATATTACATCACAGATGATGACACACTGATCCTTTCTTCTGAGGTTGTCGTTCTGGATATCCCGCCGGAGAAGATCGTAGTCAAAGAAAGAATACATCCAGGTAAGATGCTTCTTGTTGATACCGTTCAGGGGCGTGTCATCGACGACCAGGAACTGAAAGAAGAATATGCGGCAAGACAGCCTTATGGCGAATGGTTGAACAGTCAGTTGGTCAATTTAAGCGATTTAAAGATCCCGAATCAGAAAGTACCGCAGTATTCTAGAGAAGAATGCCAGAGACTGCAGAAAGCATTTGGATATTCTTACGAAGAAGTGAAGACTTCTATTTTAAATATGGCAATGAATGGAAGCGAAGGAATCGGAGCCATGGGTATCGATGCACCACTTGCCGTTCTTTCTGAGCAGCATCAGTCTCTGTTTGGATATTTTAAACAGTTATTTGCACAGGTAACGAACCCGCCGATCGACGCGATCCGTGAAAAAATTGTGACTTCGACAACGGTATATGTCGGAGAAGAAGGAAACCTTTTGGAACAGAAAGAGGAAAATTGTCATGTACTGAAGATCAATGATCCGATCCTGACAGATACCGATCTCCTGAAGATCCGTAACATGAAAGTCGACGGTTTCCGTGTGGCAGAAATTTCTACTACTTATTATAAAAACTCCAGCCTGGAAAAAGCGATCGATTATCTGTTTATTCAGGTAGACCGTGCAATCCGTGAAGGCATGAATATCCTGATCTTAAGTGACAGAGGTGTGGATGAATATCATATTGCGATCCCGTCCCTGCTTGCAACCTCAGCGGTTCATCAGCATCTGGTAAGAACTAAGAGAAGAACAGAGGTTGCCATGATCCTTGAGACCGGAGAACCAAGAGAAGTACATCATTTCGCAACGCTTTTGGGATATGGTGCATCTGCGATCAACCCGTATCTTGCACATGAATCGATCAAACAGCTGATCGATACAGATATGCTTCAGAAAGATTATTATGCAGCAGTCAATGATTATAATGAAGCTGTTATAAGCGGAATTGTCAAAATTGCATCGAAGATGGGAATTTCCACGATCCAGTCTTATCAGGGATCCATGATTTTTGAAGCGATTGGATTAAAACCGAAATTCATTGAAAAATATTTCACCGGAACTGTCAGCCGTGTCGGTGGTATCGGACTGGAAGAAATTGCAAAAGATTATATGGCAAGGCATTCCGAGGCCTTTGATCCGCTGGGACTTTCCGTAGATCTGACGTTGAACAGTGTGGGACAACACAAGTCGAAGAGCGGTGGTGAAAAGCATCTGTACAACCCGAGAACGATCCATATGCTCCAGCAGTCTACAAGGCGCGGGGATTATGAAATGTTCAAGCAGTACACGCAGATGGTTGATGAAGAATCCAAAGGAATCACACTCCGTGGACAGATGGACTTCAATTATCCAAAGAAAGGAGTTCCGCTTTCAGAAGTAGAGAGTGTGGATTCGATCGTGACCAGATTTAAGACCGGTGCAATGTCTTACGGATCAATTTCAAAGGAAGCACACGAAACCCTTGCCCTTGCAATGAATGCACTGCACGGTAAGTCAAACTCAGGTGAAGGCGGAGAGGATATCGAGCGCCTTGGAACCGACAGAGGCTCTGCGATCAAACAGGTTGCCAGTGGACGTTTTGGCGTTACAAGCAGATATCTTGTCAGTGCAAAAGAGATCCAGATCAAGATGGCACAGGGAGCAAAACCTGGAGAAGGTGGTCATCTGCCGGGGGGAAAGGTTTACCCTTGGGTAGCAAAAACCAGACATTCTACGCCGGGTGTGGGACTGATCTCACCGCCGCCGCATCACGATATTTACTCGATCGAAGATCTGGCACAGCTGATCTATGACTGCAAAAATGCAAACAAGGATGCAAGAATTTCTGTCAAACTGGTATCTGAAGCCGGTGTCGGAACGGTTGCAGCGGGTGTTGCAAAAGCAGGAGCCGGACTGGTTCTGATCTCCGGTTATGACGGAGGTACAGGAGCAGCACCGAGAAGTTCTATCCATAATACCGGACTTCCGTGGGAGCTTGGACTTTCTGAAACACATCAGACACTGATCCAGAACGGACTGAGAGAAAGAGTCCGTATCGAGACAGACGGTAAGCTGATGAGTGGTCGTGATGTGGCGATCGCAGCACTTCTCGGTGCAGAGGAATTTGGATTTGCGACGGCACCGCTTGTAACCATGGGGTGCGTAATGATGCGTGTATGTAACCTAGATACCTGTCCGGTCGGAATTGCAACCCAGAATCCGGAACTGAGAAAGAGATTTGCCGGAAAACCAGAATATGTCATCAATTTCATGCGTTTTATCGCGGAAGAATTAAGAGAATATATGGCAAAACTTGGCATTCGTACCGTGGATGAACTGGTGGGAAGGACAGACCTTCTGAAAGTGAGAGATGTGCCGACATCCAAACGTGCCGCAACACTGGATCTTTCCAGAATTCTCAATAATCCGTATGCAAAAGAGAAGAAAGGCATGATCTTCAATCCGAAGAAAGTCTTTGATTTTGAACTAAATAAAACACTGGATGAAAGAGTTCTGGTAAAAGAACTTCTTCCGTCACTGGAAAAGAAACAGAAGAGAATCCTGGAGCTGGATGTAAAAAATACAGACCGTACATTCGGCACAATCTTCGGTTCTGAGATTACAAGACGTTATCCGGACGGACTGGAAGAAGACAGCTATGTGCTGAAATGTAAGGGCGCAGGCGGACAGTCATTCGGAGCATTTATACCAAAAGGTCTGACGCTGGAACTGACCGGTGACAGCAATGATTATTTTGGAAAAGGACTTTCCGGTGGTAAACTGATCGTTTATCCGCCGACTGGTGTGAAATTTAAAGCTGATGAAAATATTATTATTGGTAACGTAGCGCTTTATGGTGCAACAAGCGGAAAAGCCTATATCAATGGTGTGGCAGGCGAACGTTTCTGTGTCCGTAACTCCGGAGCAACAGCAGTTGTAGAAGGGGTCGGTGATCATGGATGCGAATATATGACTGGTGGACGGGTTGCAATTCTTGGCAAGACCGGAAAGAACTTTGCAGCAGGTATGAGTGGCGGTGTTGCCTACGTTCTGGATATGGACAGTGATCTTTATACAAAAGTCAACAAACAGATGGTTAATATCGAAAAAGTAACATCTAAGTTCGATGTATCTGAATTGAAAGGTATGATCGAAGAACATGTAGCAGCAACCAATTCCGAGACGGGAAAAGAAATCCTGGATCATTTCAAAGAATACCTGCCGAAGTTTAAGAAGATCATTCCGCGTGATTACGAGAGAATGCTGACCCGCATCCTTCAGCTGGAAGAAAAAGGTCTCAGCAGCGAACAGGCAAAAACCGAAGCATTTTATGCGATCAAAGAAGGAAGATAGGAGGCCAAAAACGTGGGAAAAGCAACAGGATTTATGGATTATGACAGACGCGATGCAGAGTGCGAATCTCCAAAAGAGAGAATTAAGCATTTCCGGGAATTCCACACGCCTCTGTCAAAAGAAGAGCAGGAAATACAGGGCGCCAGATGTATGGCATGCGGCGTCCCGTTCTGCCAGGCGGGACAGATGATCGCAGGGATGGCAAGCGGCTGTCCTCTGCATAATCTGGTGCCGGAGTGGAATGACCTGATTTATCACGGCAACTGGGAAGAGGCATATTACCGGCTGAAAAAGACAAACAATTTTCCGGAATTTACTTCCAGGGTATGCCCGGGACTTTGTGAGGCGGCATGTACCTGCAACCTGCACGGAAGCCCTGTGACGACTAAAGCAAATGAATATGGGATTATTGAAAATGCTTACGAAAAGGGATATGCAAAAGCATGTCCGCCGAAAGCGCGTACCGGCAAAAAGATAGCGATAATCGGTTCCGGACCTTCCGGTCTCGCAGTCGCAGATCAGTTAAATAAACGAGGACATCTGGTAACAGTATTTGAGCGGGAAGATAAGCCGGGTGGACTTCTTCGCTATGGAATCCCGAATATGAAGCTGGAAAAACAGTTCATCGACCGGAAACTTGCAGTAATGGAAGAAGAAGGCATCCGTTTTGAAACTGGCTGCAATATTGGAAAAGATAAGAAATCTGCAGAACTTCTGAAAGCGTTTGACCGGGTGGTGCTTTGTTGCGGTGCATCCCATCCGCGTGATATAAAAGTACCCGGAAGAGATGCAAAAGGAATCTACTTTGCAGTAGATTTTCTGAAATCAACTACGAAATGTCTCTGGAAAAATGAGATGCAGCTGAAAGAAGGCGAATATATTTCTGCAAAGGGCAAAAATGTAATTGTCATCGGTGGTGGCGATACGGGAAATGACTGTGTTGGAACGTCGATCCGTCATGGTGCAAAATCCGTTCTTCAGCTGGAAATGATGCCGAAACTTCCGGATGAGAGAAGCGCTATGAATCCATGGCCGGAGTGGCCGAGAGTCTGCAAGACAGACTATGGTCAGCAGGAAGCAATTGCTCTCTGGGGACATGATCCGAGGGTTTATCAGACAACGGTAAAGGAATTTGTCAAAGATAAGAATGGAAATCTTTGCAAGGTGGTTCTTGTGAAACTGGAAAGCAAGAAGGATGAAAAGACCGGACGTATGATGATGGCAGAGGTCTCAGGAAGTGAGTACACGGTAAATGCAGAACTGGTGCTGATCGCAGCGGGGTTCCTCGGAAGTGAGGATTATGTGACAAAGGCATTCGGTGTGGAAGTCAATGAGCGCACGAATGTTAAAACAGCTCCGGGTGAGTATAAAACGAATGTGCCGAATATATTTACGGCAGGAGATATGCACAGAGGACAGTCGCTGGTTGTGT
>OLQG01001287.1_pt1 | contig 16298 bp, 9 predicted proteins | sample 1672221 | NCBI WGS metagenome assembly OLQG01 (sample SAMEA3136660, study PRJEB25190) | human gut metagenome | biome: human gut; feature: human-associated habitat; material: faeces | place: Austria | collected 2013
GGCTTGGCATCTGCCGCACCTCGCTCGCCGTATCGGCACTTAGAATTGTGCGGTGCTGCCCTAACTCATCAGGTCAATTTGTTGGCTGTTCCTCATCCTTAGGCGGGTATTTTCTGCGTAAAGCCGCAAGGGTCACCGCCGTCAACAGGCTGCCCATCAGTAAGGCAAGCAGATACCGGAACGGATGCGGGTTCAGCGGCAGCAAGAACATGCCGCCGTGCGGGGCCGGTACGGCACAACCAAACAGCATGGACAGCGCCGCCGCCAGGGATGCACCCACCATGCAGGAGGGAATGACATGCAGCGGATCCCGCAGCACAAAGGGGACGACCCCCTCGGTGATAAAGCAGGCCCCCATCAGGTAATCCGTCATCGCGGTGTGGCGTTCTTTGGTGGTAAAACGCTCCGGGAACAGGGTTCCCGCCAGAGCAACGCCCAGCGGCGGCACCATGCCGCCCGCCATAACGGCAGCCATAAATTCTTCCTGGCCGCCGGCCAGGGCAACCGTGCCAAACAGATACGCCGCTTTATTGATCGGCCCGCCAAAGTCAACGGCCATCAAAGCCCCCAGCACCGCGGCCATCACCACGCGGCTGCCGCCCTGCATACTGGCCAACAGCTGGTATATCCAGGTATTAAACCGTCCAAGCGGCGCATTGACGAGGAATACCATCATAAAGCCGACCACGGCCAGGCTGGCCACCGGATATAGCAGTACTGTTTTGATATGCACCAATGCCGATGGCAGCCGCTTGAATGCCGTCCGCAGCAGTTTTACCACAAGGCCTGCCGCAAAGCCCGCAATCATAGCGCCCCAAAAGCCGGAGGACACCCATTCCGCCTGCGGTGCCAGCGAGGTTCCCTGGATGGCCAGCATACCGCCCGCCATACCGGCCACCAATGCGGGCAGATCCCCCACCGACATGGCAATGAACCCAGCCAGCACAACATACATCAGATTAAATGAGGTATTACCAATCGTGCGCACCAGCATGGCAAGGGACGTTCCCCGCCCGAACATTTCTGCGCCCGCATTACCGCGGTCCAAAAAGTAGCTTAACGCAATCAATATACCGCCACCGGTGATAAAGGGAATCATGTGGGAAACGCCGTTCATCAGGTCGGTGTAAAACTTGCGCCCAAATTCCTGCGGGGCGGCAGCACCATCTTTTGCGCTGCCTGCTTTACGGTTGCACCCCATGCCCGGCACACTTTCATCCTCCGGTTCCAGCGGAGCTGTGCCGGACAGCGCGCGGTGCAGCAACATTTCCGGGTCTTTCAACGCCTGGGAAACCGGCACGCGAAGCACCGGTTTGCCCGCAAAGCGGGCGGTCTCCACGGCTTTATCCGCCGCCACAATGATGCACTCTGCGTTTTCAATTTCCTGTTCGGTCAGGTGGTTTTTCACCCCGTCTGCACCGTTGGTTTCCACTTTGATGGCAATATGCATTTCTGCCGCTTCGGCTTCCAGCGCTTCGGCCGCCATATAGGTGTGGGCAATGCCGGTGGGGCATGCCGTTACAGCCAGCACGCGGGGGGCAAGCCGCGGTTCGGTCAGCGCAGCTTCGGCCACTGCCTCAGCGCGGGCCTCGCGGGCGGTCTCGCCCTGTTCCCGCTTAGCGATCACCGCCAGAAATTCTTCCGGGGTTGCTGCTTGCTTCAATTCCTCACAGAACAGCGGTTCCATCAGCAGCTGAGCCAGCCGCGCCAACACCTGGATATGCAGGTCGTTTGCACCATCCGGAGCTGCGATCAAAAACAGCAGCCGTACCGGGGCACCATCCAGTGCCTGGTAGTCGACCGCCTCCCGCAGCGTTACTGCCGCCAGCGCGGGCACCAGCACCGCGTTGCTTTTGCCGTGGGGAATGGCCACCCCGCCGCCAACGCCGGTCGTGCCCTGGGCTTCCCGTTCCAGCACATTTTTTTCGTATTCGACTGCATCCCGCAGGCATCCGGTGCGGTCCAGCATGCCCACCATTGCGTGGATGGCCATGGCCTTATCCGTCACCTGCACATTCAGTGCAACGCGTTCCGGCACCAGTAGATCTGTGATCTGCATCGGTCGGCTGTCCCCCTTTGTTTCAAACATCCTATTCTGGGGCGAGCCCGAAAAGCCGAAAATACAGCCTGTTTTTACAAACACAACCGCCATTCTCTTTGTTTTCAGGCACACCCCTCGGCAGGGCTTTCCCCTGCCCATTTGCTCTTACACCCGCTGCACTGCCTCTGTGCAACGCTTGCGCAATTGTTTGCGCTTTTGCTTTAACAAAAGGCGGCTCCGCACAAGAGCGGAGCCGCCTAAAAAGTTCAAATTACTGTTGATTAGTTCAGCAGGGTCAGCTCGGTTTCAGGATCGAACAGGTGGATCTTATGCGTATCCATAGCCATGGTGACCTTGTCGCCGCGGCGGGACTTGGAGGTCGGGGCAACGCGAGCCATCAGGTTCTGGCCCTTGTAGGTCAGGTACAGATAGATCTCAGCGCCCATCAGCTCGGAAACTTCAACCTCAGCATCGATATGGCTGGAAGGATGCTTCTCCAGGAACTCTTCGTCATCCTTCATATCCTCAGGACGGATACCAACCTTCAGGCTCTTGCCAACGTAAGCGGCCAGTTTGCCATCGGCGGTCTTTTCCTGCGGCAGGGGGATCACGGTGCCGTCCAGATCGACGACATAGGTATCGCCATTCTTCTGCAGGGTGCCGTCCAGGAAGTTCATCTGGGGGCTGCCGATGAAGCCGGCAACGAAGATGTTGCAGGGGTAATCGTACAGGTTCTGCGGAGTATCGACCTGCTGGATGACGCCATCACGCATAACAACGATGCGGTCGCCCATGGTCATAGCTTCGGTCTGGTCATGGGTAACATAGATGAAGGTGGTAGCCAGCTTCTTGTGCAGCTTGATGATCTCGGTGCGCATGCTGGTACGCAGCTTAGCATCCAGGTTGGACAGGGGCTCGTCCAGCAGGAAGACTGCCGGGTTACGAACCATTGCACGGCCCAGAGCAACACGCTGACGCTGGCCGCCGGACAGAGCCTTGGGCTTGCGGTCCAGCAGGTGCTCGATCTCCAGGATCTTGGCAGCCTCGTGAACGCGGCGGTCGATCTCGTCCTTCGGGGTCTTGCGCAGCTCCAGACCGAAAGCGATGTTCTTGTAAACGGTCATGTGGGGGTACAGAGCGTAGCTCTGGAACACCATGGCGATATCACGATCCTTGGGAGGAACGTCGTTGATCAGGCGGCCGCCGATGTACATTTCGCCCTTGGAGATCTCCTCCAGACCGGCGATCATGCGCAGGGTGGTGGACTTGCCGCAGCCAGAGGGGCCGACGAAGATGATGAACTCCTTATCCTGGATCTCCAGGTTGAAGTCGGTAACAGCAGGAGCAGTAGCGCCCGGATAGATCTTGTAGATGTGCTGGCAGCTAATCGAAGCCATAGGTCATTGCCTCCATTAAAATTTTTCTATGTTACGGCACCTTGACGGTGCACGCTCTCGTTGGTATTATAATAACAGATAACTTTGTGATATAAAATAGCATTTTATTGATTTGAGGTGTCAGATATTGCTTTATGATTGGACAAGCACCGCAGCCCTTGGCGTGGTGCGGGATATCCAGCCCAAAGAACCCCTGACCCTGACCGGCGAGGGGCTGTGGGTCTGCCTGATCTCCAGCGGCAGATGCACTGCCAGCCTGACCGATGTCTCGCCCTCCCCGGCGGGCAGCGCACTGATCCTGCCGCCCCAGAGTGCGGCGGCGGGCCATCTGGTGCTGAGCCGTGCCCCGTTGACCCTGACCCCGGAAGGGGAGAGCCACCTGCTCTGCATCCAGCTGACCGGGCAGGCGGCGGTGCAGTTCCTTGCCGGGCTGACGGAGCTGCCGTTCCTAGCCCGGGGCGAGACCTGCCCCGCCGCCGCAGAGCTGCTGGGCCGCCTTGCCGCCGAGGCCGACACACCCCGCAGCCGGGCCGCCAGCCAGCTGGCCTTTGCCCTGCTCTGTGAGCTTGCGGGGGCCGACAGCGCCGCCCCGCCCCTGCCGCCGCTGGTGGAGGCCGCCATTGAGGATATCCGCCAGAACTACGCTGGCCTGTACGGCGTGGAGGAGCTCAGTGAGCGGCTGGGAGTCTCCAAGAGCCACCTTGTCCGCACCTTTACCGCCGCTGTGGGGGTGCCCCCGGGGCGCTACCTGACCACCGTGCGGGTGGAAGCCGCCATGCGGCTGCTCCTGCACCGGGAATACACGCTGGATGTCATTGCCAGCCTGTGCGGTTTCTCAGGGGCCAACTACCTGTGCCGGGTGTTCAAAAAAGAGACCGGCCAATCCCCCGCACAGTGGCGGGCCTTGGCCGGTCAGACAGCGCGGCCCCTCAGCCCGGCGGAAAGCCAGCGGGAGCAGGCACTGTATATTTAAAATGTTCAGGAGCCGGGGCAGCACCCGGCTCTTTTCCGTGGAGGCGTTCAGCTGCACACAGACTGCGGGCGCTTGAGCAGGAACACCGTCAGGGCCAGCGTGATGGCCTCGGCGGCGGGGAAGGCCGACCACACGCCGTTCATGCCGAACAGGGCGCTCAGGATCAGCGAGCAGGTGACGATGGCGGCCACGCCCCGGCTGACCGAGGTGATGGTGGCCTCGGTGGGGCGGTTGACCGCACCCAGATAGCCCGCCGCAACAATATTGCAGCCTGCAAAGAAGTAGCCCAGGAAGTAGATGCGCATACCGCTGTGGGCATATTCGGCCATCAAAGCAGAGCTCTCGCTGTTGAAGAGGGCAACAAAGGTATCGGTAAAGCCAAACACGGCACCGTACAACACCGCCGCCAGCGCCAGCGCGGTACCGCAGCCCAGCAGAAGCAGCTTTTTTGCCCCGGCCATCTCATTTTTGCCGTAGCACTGGCTGATCAGCGGCTGGGCACCCTGGGCCACGCCGTTGAAGATGGCTGTTGCCACCAGCGCAAAGTTTGCCACCACGCCGTAAGCGGCCACGCCCACGTTGCCCGCCAGCCGGAGCAGCAGGAAGTTGAACACGGTGGTGGTCACGGCAGAGGAGAGCTCCCCGACAAAGCCTGAGATGCCCAGCTGGCAGCTCTGCACCAGCAGCCGGGCCGAGGGAGCCTGCCGGACAAAGGTGAGCGTGTTGCTCTTTTGAAAGAAGTGGCGGCTGCAGATGGCGATGCTGAGCACCGGCGAGATGGCCGTTGCCAGCGCCGCGCCGGGCAGGCCCAGCCCCATGGGGAAGATGAAGATGTAATCGAACACCACGTTGAACAGGCTGCCGCTCAGGGTGGCCACCATGGCAAGGGACGGGTCGCCGTCGTTGCGGACGAAGGCCGAGAAGATGTAGTTGCACATGAAGAAGGGCGTGAACAGCAGGAAGATGCGGGTGTAGTTCAGGCCCAGCGCCACGATGTCCCCATCGCCGCCCATGAGCTGCAGGAGCGTGCCCGGGCAGAACGCGCCCGCCAGCATGAACGGAATGGCGATCAGGCAGGCGCAGAGGATGGCGTTGGAAAAAAACCGCTGCGCCCGCGCCTCGCCCTGTGCCTGCAGGATGGCGTACCGGGTGGCCGCACCCAGACCGATCATCGAGCCGAAGGCAAAGATCAGGTTGTACATGGGCAGGCAGAGGTTCAGCAGGGTCACGCCGTCGGTGCCCGCCGCCTGGGCGATGAAATAGGTGTCGGCCAGAATATAGCACGATGTGCCGATCAGACCGAAAATATTCTGCGACACATACTTGAAGAACTGCTTTGTCAGGTTCATGGAAGCTTCCTTTCCGCAGGGAGAATAGGGGAGTGAAACGTAAAAACGACTACTACTATATCATAAAACTTGGCATATTTCAACGAAAAATCGAGGAAACACGCCATCATTCCCCAAACGGAACACTTCTCCCCGGGGCGATGCCGCTATCCGAAAATGTTATACAAACACTGGCGCTTTTGTGCAACTCACCAAAGATGCTTTGGGGTTATTGACAAAAAAAAAAAAGTTTTATGATTTTTGTGTAAGATGCCACATGAAAACAGAAGAATCGGCAAACCAGTCGAAAGGCTGCGACGCAAAGCTACAGGGCCTGTAATATGGCAGCCAGCTGCACTTTCTCAACCATACCGCACATGGGCATCACCTCAAGGGGCGGTAGATTCCCAAAGTACAAAACGCAGAGCGTTGTACCAGCCATTTGGCCGGTGCGGCGCTCTTTTTGCTTTGTGCGGGCATGGTTATATTTTGGGAATAATTCATAAAAGGAGGATTTTTATGAGACTGAAACGAGTGATCAGCGCCGCCTTGGCAGTGAGCATGGCAGTTTCCATGATGCCTGCTACTGCGGTTTCGGCGTTTGCAGAGGGAACGAGCGCCAATACTGCGGTAACGACTACCACTGTTGACGAGAATGCGCCCACCGCTGGTGATTGTGGTGTTGAGGGTCACGAAAAAGAAGTTAGGTGGGCTTTCAATAAGGAAACCGGCGTTCTGACCATTTCTGGTACCGGCCGTATGGCGGATTATAAGTACAGCAATACGGAAGATACCCGCCCTTGGGCAGCTTTTGCAAATGTAATCAAAGAGGTTAAAATTGAAGAGGGCGTTACCGGTATTGGTGGTAATGCTTTCCGAAATCTTACTGCACTGACCAAGACAAATATTCCTGCAAGCATTAACTATTTGGGTGATTACATCTTCCGCGCAGATAGTGAACTTACGGATGTTGAATGGGCACCCAATTTTACGGCACCTAGCCTTAAGGATAACGATACGGATGGTGGAACGTATATTGGTACATATGTTCCAACCAGTATGTTTGATTTCTGCTCCAAACTGGGTGACGGCAAAGAGCTGACGAAGTGGCTTCCCAGTAGCTTTACTGGCGTTGGTTGTGCTGCGTTCCGTGGAACAAAGTTTACAGTTGATTTTGATAACTGGAGCAATTTGAAGTATATTGGTGCCCGTGCATTTGAGCAGATGCCTTATCTTGAGAGTTTTACGCTGACAGATGGTATTCAGATTGGTTTGAGAGGTACGGATTCTAATGCGTTCAATGGTTCTGGATTGAAGAAACTGATTGTAAATACCGAGGAAGTACCGAGATGCTTTGCGAATGGATGTACAAAATTGACAGATATTACATTAGGCAGTGCTGTAAAAAAGATTCAACCTTTCGCATTTCAATCGACAGCTATTACTACATTAGATGTGCCGGAAGGAATCAGAAACATTGGAGATAATGCATTTTATGCTTGTCAAAATCTTAATAAATTGACATTTCGGGGCAAGACAACATTAGGGACAACGGTATTTACTGCGTGCGGCATCAAAGAACTTGATATTCTGGATGGTGCAGAAGTCATTTGTGCAGATGGAAATCCCTTTAGGAAAAGTGGAAGTGATCCTGCGGTGACCACAATCAATGCAGTTGAGTTAAAAGGTGCGTTAAAGAGTGGTAAGGAAGATCAAACAGACGGGAGTCTTTGGTACGATATATTTTCTAAAAATACTGGAATAACAACGGTAAATGTTTGTGGCCAAAACCTGCAATATGTGCGGCCGTCAGTATTTCCGAGTATGGAAACATTGAATGTAACAGGCGGAGATGCGCACTTTCCAGCTGAAAATACCTATGCTTTCTCTGGAAATACTACACTGAAGCATGTTAACATCGATGTTGATACTTACACAGAAGATGAATATAAGGATCAAGATGGAAACTCAGCTGTGGTAGCATCTTTCCGTAACGCACAGGCGCTTGAAACCTTTGCGGTGAGAGCCAATAACGTAAAACTTGGAAATCGAACTTTCTGTGAGTGTGCAAATTTGAAGAAGATTGATTTTACAGGTTGCGACGAGATTCATTATATGAACGGTTGCCTGGGCTCTTCTACGAGTGGACAACCACTTAATCCCAATGTGTGCATTTATGTGAATGACGAATCTGCAAATCCGAGAGCAACCAACAATGATAGTGGGTTGAGTAAAAATGTAGGCATTGTCTTTGTTGTCGATGGCGGCATTGTTGACATGAATAAGACCGGTTTTGACAGCGTAACCAAGGCTGGATGTACCGCAAAATGGTATGAGGACGCTAAATGCCAGACCGAAACCAAGGATTCTACCCCCAAAAAGGGTGAAACCTATTACGCCAAGTGGGAAAAGAACAAGTACACTGTGACCCTTGACAACAATGGGCATGGTGAAAAGCCTGATGCTATGCCTCCTGTTGAATATGGTGCTTCTGTTACTGACCTGCCTGAGTTGAGCGACAGTACCAGCGAATGGGTATTTGATGGCTGGTATATGGATGAAAACTTCAAAACCAAATATGATAATCAGGCCATCACTGGTAATACAACTCTTTATGCGAAGTGGCATGAATATCAGAATACCTCTTTGACTGCAAAAGTTTCCAAGAGTAACTATCTGGTCAACACCCCTGCTGATGTGAATGTTACGGTTACTCCCGGCGATGATTTTAGTAAGCTCATGCAAGATAAGGACAACATCAAGATTTCGCTGACCTACGATGATGATGTTACCAGTGTGATGCTGAACGGCGAAGTGCTGGACAAGAAAGAATACACCATTTCCGAGCTGATGCCGCTGATGGGCCAGAATCGCAAGCTGGACGTAACCTATGGCAAGGCCGGTACGCATACCTTTGGTATTGCCCTGAAAAATGGGAACAAGATTGTGAGTGAGTGCGGCACTCAGGTCGTTGTTGCCGAAGAGGCCGCCGAACTGACCCCTGCAACCAAGCTCTACACCCTGACCGTCAAGAATGCTGATGTTACCATTAAGAATGGTGACGAAGAGATCAAGGCTGAGAAGAACGACAAGGGCGAGCTGATCGCCAAAGTGCCCGAAAAGGCTGACGTGACCGTGACCTACACCAGCCAGAGCGATGCCGTTGCATTTGACCAGTGGACGATTACCACCGATGAAACGCTGGATGTGGATGTCAAGAACAACCCCCTGAAGTTCCAGATGCCTGCCGGTGGCGTGACCATCGAAGCCATGACAAAGGATGCCTCCATTGAGGAGGACGAGCCCAATATTCTGGGCACCGCCGCCGTGGTCGGCACTGCCGCTGCTGGCACCGCTATTCTGGCATGGCAGGGCTACCAGCTGGGCACGGAGCTGTACCTGAAAACCGCTCTGCCCGCTGGTACTGCCATCCCCACAAACCGTGCCGAGCTGGCCCTGCTGGTGTGGAACCATGCCGGTAAGCCCGCACCCGCCGCAGTTCTGCCCGCCGATGCCACCGATACCCAGAAGGCCATTGCCTGGGCTGTGGAAAACGATCTGCTCAAGGCCGCAAAGGACAACGGCGAGACCTATGTGGATACCGATTCCGTGAGCCGTGTTGAAGTGATCCGCGTGTGGAATAAGGCACAGGAAAAGTAAACCCCACCGTCATCCCTTCGGGATGCCACCGCCCCTAATAGGGGCGGCCTTGGCAAAAAGGTGAAACTTTCCGCCATGCCAAGGGCCCCCCTATTAGCGGGGGCTGTCGCTGAAAGCGACTGGGGGGTTGCCCCCACAACCGAACCATTCTCTATTCCAAAATAACCTGTGGAAGCGCCCTGCCGGGGAACCGGTGGGGCGCTTCTGCATAGGGGCGGGAGCCGAAACCGCCGCTTTTTCCGCTCTAGCGCCGTGGTTTTTATTGACAAGCTCCCGGCTTGCTATTATAATAGAACAGTCATAATAGCATTCGTGCGCGGCTTTGCGGCTGCGTCAATCCAATAGACAAGGAGAAGATCCAAAATGGCACAAGAAATCAAGATGTCCGCTTCCGGCCTGAAGGCGATGCAGGACGAACTGGAATACCTCAAGACGGTCCGCCGCAAGGAGCTGGCCGAGGAGATCAAGGAAGCCCGCAGCCACGGCGACCTTTCTGAGAACAGCGAGTACGATGAAGCCAAGAACACTCAGGGTCTGGTGGAGAACCGCATCACCGAGCTGGAGCAGATGGTCAAGAACGCTGTGATCATCGACGAGAGCGAGCTGAGCGTGGACAGCGTTGCTGTTGGCACCCACGTTTCCATCAAGATGATCGGCGATGATGAGGCCGAGGAGTACGATATCGTTGGCCGCACCGAGGCTGACCCCATCAACGGCAAGATCAGCGACGAGAGCCCCGTGGGCCACGCTCTGCTGGGCAAGGCCGTGGGCGAGAAGGCTGAGGTCCTGCTGCCCTCCGGCCAGACCGTCGAGTACGAAGTGCTGGCCATCACCCACGCCGCAAACTGAGCCTGAACGGGAGGAAACCATGGAAGAGCAAAAGAGAAACCCCGCTCAGGGCCTGTCTGAGAGCGAGCAGGTGCAGGTGCGCCGCCAGAAGCTGGCCGACCTGCAGGCTGCCGGAAACGACCCCTTCACCCTGACCAAGTTCCCGCAGGACGCATACTCTGCCGACCTGAAGGAAGAGTTCAAGGATCTGCCCAACGAGACGGACAGCGGCAAGCAGGTCGCGCTGGCCGGCCGTATGATGTCCAAGCGCGTGATGGGCAAGGCAAGCTTTGCCCACCTGCGCGATGACAAGGGCGATATCCAGCTGTATGTCCGCCGCGACGAGCTGGGCGAGGAGGCCTATGCTGCCTTCAAGAAGCTGGACGTGGGCGATATCATCGGTGTCAAGGGCGAGGTGTTCCGCACCAAGACCGGCGAGCTGAGCGTTCGTGCCACCGAGCTGACCCTGCTGGCCAAGAGCCTGCGCCCCCTGCCCGAGAAGTTCCACGGCCTGACCGATACCGAGATGCGTTACCGTCAGCGCTATGTGGACCTGATCGCCAACCCGGAGGTGAAGGATACCTTCGTCAAGCGCAGCCAGATCCTGAAAGAGATCCGCGCCTATCTGGACGAGAAGGGCTTCCTGGAGGTGGATACCCCCATCCTGACCCCCTTTGAGATCGGTGCCTCCGCCCGCCCCTTCTACACCCACCACAACAGCCTGAACATGGACATGGTGCTGCGCATTGAGACTGAGCTGTACCTCAAGCGCCTGATCGTGGGCGGCATGGATCGCGTGTATGAGGTTGGCCGTATCTTCCGCAACGAGGGCATGGACCCCAAGCACAACCCCGAATTCACCAGCATCGAGCTGTATCAGGCCTTCACCGATTTCCACGGCATGATGGATCTGGTGGAGGAGCTGTACAAGCGCCTGGCCCTCAAGATCTGCGGCAGCATGGTCATTCCCTATCAGGGCAAGCAGATCGATATGAGCCACTGGGAGCGCCTGACCATGGTGGAGGCTGTCAAGAAGTATTCCGGCGTGGACTTCAACGATTGGAAGTCCGACGAGGATGCCATTGCCTCTGCCAAGGAGCATCATGTGGAGCTGCCCGAGGTTCCCACCAAGGGTGCCATTCTGGCCGAGTTCTTCGATGCCTTTGTTGAGGACAAGCTGATCCAGCCCACCTTCATTTATGATTATCCTGTCGAGATCAGCCCGCTGGCCAAGCGCAAGCCGGATGATCCCGCCTTTACCGAGCGCTTTGAGTACTTCATCGATTGCACCGAGTACGGCAATGCCTTCAGCGAGCTGAACGACCCCATCGACCAGAAGGGCCGCTTTGAGCGTCAGGTCGCCGAGCGCAAGGCCATTGAGCCCGATTGCAAGGCTCAGGTGGATTACGACTACGTCAACGCTCTGGAGTACGGCCTGCCCCCCACGGGCGGCCTGGGCTTTGGCGTGGACCGCCTGGTCATGCTGCTCACCGACAGCGCCTCCATCCGCGATGTTCTGCTGTTCCCCACGATGAAGCCCATCGACCAGTAAATTTCCAATTTGAGCAAAACAAAGCCTGAAACTTCTTGATGTACCGAGAAGTTTTAGGCTTTTTCTTTTGATGGATTTCCAGTAAAAACTACGCCGTACGCCAATTTTACGCCAAACGATGCAGGTTTTTGTGCAGAGCAAAAAGAGCGTTGTTCTAGTTTTGGTGTAAGAATCGGGCGTGTGGTGGATGGGTGTAGACCTGCAAAGGGCTGCATCAGAAAGCGGATTCATGAATCTGCAAACGGACAAGCCGGAACTTTCCACCGCAAAAGAAGCAAATGTGAAAAACATGGAGGTTTTCTTATGAACAAACTGCTTTCCTGCCGCTACAACATGGACACCAACCGGGTGGAAGCCCGGTTCGAAGATGAAACTACTCTTGCCATCGACTGCATCGCCATCGAAGACGAGTACGGCAGCACTCCGGCACAGCGGGCAGAACTAGACTGGCTGCTGTACAATAAGCCGCTGGAGTATGCACAGATGGTGCTGGGTGGGGAGATTGAGCGTTATCTGTCACTGGGATGCGACCACGGCAGGCTGGAAGATTGCCCTTTTTATTATGGCAGGCATACCGTGGATGGTGTGTCTGCCGTTTTTTCGTATTTAATATGTTTTGTTGCATTTTTACGGAAGCTGCGGTATCATATAAATAATTATTACAAATGGGCAAGAAATACTTTTAGGTATTTTGTTGCGGTTGCCTTGATAACAATGGACCGTTTCTTTAACGAATACATTTATCATACAGGTAACTCTGAGATTTTGTCCTGCTGGAGGAATTATGCCAAGAATTCTCTATGATCGCTTTGGATTCGATCGTTTCGGTTACAATAAGGATGGTTATGATCGTATGGGGTATAACCGAGAGGGATTTGACCGAGATGGCTATGATCGTAATGGATTGAATCGTCAGGGGTTCAATAAACTTACGGGTTTTGATAAAGATGGATACGATAAGGATGGCTATGACCGAGATGGCTTTGATCGTTCTGGCTTTGATAAAGACGGTTTTGACCACAAAGGTTATAATACGTTGGGATATGATCGTACGGGCTTTAATCGTGCAGGTCTTGATAAGGATGGCTATAACCGACAGGGCTATGATAAAAGCGGTTACAATCGGCAGGGCTACAATAAAGATGGGTTCAATCAGTACGGCTACGATAAAGACGGATTCAATGCTCGCGGATATGATATTGAGGGATTTGACCGGAGTGGCTTTAATGGGGCTGGCTTTGATCGTGACGGGTTTGATCGTAACGGTTATGATAAAGACGGCTATAACCGCGATGGGTTTGACCATAACGGTATGGATCGTGAAGGCTATGGCGCAGACGGTTTCGATTTGTATGGCTTCGATCGTGATGGTAATGATCAAAACGGTTTTAGCTTTACAGGCTGGAACTCGGATGGAAAAAATATTCTAGGCTTTTACCGTGACGGCTTTAATTCAGAAGGACTCAGCATTGAAGGCTATTCTCGCGAATTGTTTGATGCCGATGGATATCATATTTATACAGGGTTTAACCTTGAAGGCTTTGATCGTGACGGTTACAACGTGAATGGTTTAGATAGCGATGGTTATAATCGAGAGGGATACCATTTCATAACAGGGCTCAATCATGCTGGTTATGACTGCGATGGTTACAATTTTTATGGGTTTGACCAAAATGGTTATAACCGTAATGGATATAATCGCGATGGATATGATGAAAATGGATTTGATGTCTTCGGATATGACAAAGCAGGTTTTGACCGTGCTGGATATAATCGCGATGGCTATGACCACGATGGTTACAATTTTGAGGGCTACAATGCTGAGGGTGAACTAAAACCATCCCTGCGAAAAAATATGCAGCTTACGTCCGATGCTCAACAAGAGAAATTGGAGCGTCAATATCTGACAAAGTGCCAGATTGCAGTTCGCAGAATCTATGGCAAACAAGTCGAAAATGAGATTATGCAGGATTTCAAGCCGGAGACGAGCTACTATTATGATAGCCGTTCTGGCTTGCTACAAACCAGACGATCAGAGCCTGATATGGAACTGGCACGGAGACAAATCGACCGAAAAGTGAATAAGGTCATCCGAAAACCTTATTTCTGCCATGTTGACTATAAATATAATGCGGAGTTGTATCTAGGAAAACAACAAGTTGCAGGATGGATTACAGATTGGGCTGACGAACAGGCATCGTTATATTATCAATGGCAAATGTACATTGGTAATGAAGATAAGAAATTGGAACTTGTCCGTGACGTTCACATTTCCGATGGCGATTATCAAGGGTACACTGATTTATACAATGCCCATCAAAAAGAAACCAAAAGTACCACAGTCGCTGATCAACACCTCGCACAAATTATTGCTGCCAACCAAAAGAACAAAAAAATCCATGATATTGTTGAATCTATACAACAAAACCAGTATCGAATTATTACGTCTAATATGGATACTCCACTTTTGGTGTTGGGATGTGCTGGATCAGGCAAGACCATGATCCTCATGCACAAAATCCGATATATGAAATACAACCATAAAGATCTTCAGATGGAAGATATAATTGTTCTTTCACCTACTGACATCCTTGGCAGAGAAAGCCATGAACTTTCACGATTGCTTCAAATCGAGGCGGTCAAACAATTTACAGTGGTATCATTTTACGAGGCAGCAAGCAAGCAGCTTCTAAACAAGCTTCAATTGCCTTATGAGGAGTTTCAGGTTATTGATGATGGTATTACCCCAAAAGCCTATTACCAAAAAACATACCTTGATACTTTGCGTTTGGATTTATTCAACATTTTACATCGCGGCTCCTCAAATGGTGGATCTTTAAAATCTTATCAAGAACAACTTGACGAAACAATCCGCTCCTATATAGAGCGATCAACCTTGAAGCCTGAAGAAATTGGACAGCTCGACTCTCTTTATAATTCATCTCTTAAAGAGCTTGAAAAAGCTAGCGTTCAAGATATTGAACATCTGGATTCACTGCTTGAAAAAAGAATTTCTGAACGTCTGAAATACGAAAATGCTCAACTGCTAATTCGACTTTTGCTTCGTGGCAATCTTCTGAAAGATGTACCTCAATTGAAGAATCCGGAAAGCTCTCGTCTTGAGCAAAAATTTTTCTATACTTTAAAGGTTTCAGCTTTAATCATCAGTGACGAATTCAACCGTGGAATGGTTCATCAAGAATTCGCTCCGACTAGTATGGCTCAGTGCCTGCAAGTTTTACAACTGTTCCTTACTGAAAATCTTGAACGAGATGATGCGCGTAAACTTTTGAATGAATGGGAAAAGGTTTCCCGACAGGAAGCAGTAGCCTTTGATAGATTTCTTGACCAACAGGCAATGTATTTTGATCATCTGGAATACAAAAAGATTATACTGGAGAATCTACTTTCCGAAAAAATTGTTTGTCGAAAAAAATCCATCGGAGATGCCTTTGATTATGAAACTTCTTTTGAAAAGCTGGTTCAACTCTACGAAGAATCTGAAGATGCACTTGATAAAGTAGGGTTGACCCCCTTTACTTTCTTTTCTACCTATAACAAGATGCTCCGTGAGAAAAAGAGACTTCAGCAGCAGCGAAAGTCTCCAGACAAGAATACATATCTTTTGGATAGTATCCTTCATTTATTAAATGTTACTATATCTTACGACTCTATAACGGAAATTCCGCTGTCAAAAGCATTTTTAATGACTGAGTTGCTATCCTCTTATGCGGGCGATTTGTCTTTGGATAAAAAATACATTTTTGTGGACGAATTTCAAGATCTTTCACCCAATGAGCTTCGTTTGGTACAAAAACTTTATCCTAACTCGGTTTTTAATTTGTTTGGAGATCTTAGTCAATGCATCAGTGAAAAAGGAATTGCAGAGCTCACCTCGATACCTAAAGACCTCCGTATTGGCACACCGGCGACTATATCAGAAAACTATCGAAATGCACGTCAGATTACGGAATATGTCAACCGAGAGTTCAGTATGAAAATGCTTGCCGTTGGATTAAACGGCAAGCAAGAAAAAGTAAATATGATTCCAGATTTGGAAATTGCACAAGATGATAGAGTCGCAATTATTGTATCAGGTGCACCTCTTGTTCTCAATGATTTTCTCCGTGACCACGATGTCGTTTTCTTTGATGAGCAACGAGAAATTGTTCGGGGAGCTTATAATGTTATCTCTGTGGCAAATGTAAAGGGCCTTGAATTTGAAAAAGCGATTGTTGTTCTTTCGGGCATGACACCGAACGAACAGTACGTTGCCTGTACTAGAGCCATTCAAGAATTATATGTAATCCCTTCCTAATAGATCAACTTGTCAAGAGGGCTGGCACCGTCCAGCCCTCTCTCTTTTTGCCAAAGTTCCCCTTACATTTTCTTGCAAGCTGCCGAAAGTATCGTATTTTCAAAACTTTTTGTTGACATGGCTCGATTTTTGTGGTAGTCTATCTCAACAATTTAATATAACATATTTACTTAGAGTTCCAGCTCGGCTCCCGAAGGAGCC
>OLQG01001292.1_pt1 | contig 16218 bp, 16 predicted proteins | sample 1672221 | NCBI WGS metagenome assembly OLQG01 (sample SAMEA3136660, study PRJEB25190) | human gut metagenome | biome: human gut; feature: human-associated habitat; material: faeces | place: Austria | collected 2013
CAGATGAGATGCACAGTCCGATTCTTGCAAAACGAGTATATGAATTGAAGGAGACGCAGAAAGGGGTGGAACTTATGTGCCATGAAATGGAGAAAATTTATAGTGAAGGAATGGAAAGCGGAGAGAAACGTGGTATAGAAATGGGCGAGTTAAAAGCCAAAAAAGAAACCATCCTTTCGCTGGCTGAAATGGGAATCCCAGTTGATAAAATTGCGAAAGCCGTAAATCTCAGCGAAAAAGATGTCCAGAAATGGATTGATGAGAATTTGTGCATAATGAAATAAGTAGGATAATATTGTTGATGGGCAGGTCTGTTTCGGGCTTGCTCATTTTTCAAAGAACTTACTAATCTTTCACAAAATGAAGATTTTTATAATGTACCCTATAAGGTGGACACAACAAGCCAAAGGGATTACTTGAAATGTTAATTACCGCTAGGGAAAATAATATATGGGCGCCACGCCAGAAGAAAAAAAGAAGCGGTTACATGAAGATTTTGATATTGCCATGACAGAAGAATTTGAAAGTGAGGTGAGAGACATGTGTAATCTAAGTAGAGCTCTTGTAGACCAGGGAATTGAACAAGGAATGAAACAGGGAGTTGAAAAAGAAAAAATGTCCCTGGCCCAGATGATGATCGAGGAAAAGGAACCTGTCGATAAGATTTCAAAATATACAGGCTATGCTATCGACAAGTTAAAGGAAATTGCAGCGGCAATGGGACAGACACTTGTGTAACATATGATTTTATAGGAAGAGGCTGTCGGGAAATAGACAGTTCTAAGAGAGGGAGGGTGTGACTCATATAAACACAATTAACAAAATGAAATCAAAAATGTAGTGGGATTTGAGGAATCAAAACGACTTCCAGATGGATCGTTCTTGATTCCTTTTTCTTTACAAATCGGTTACGTTCGCAGTACTGAAATTAGTGTATAATTGTAATAGTAAAAATCACGCACAATAAAGAAATAATCGGGTTTGTGTAAAATGAAAGGAACATTATTATGAAAGCAAGAATACTGGTGATAGAAGATGAAATGGCAATCAATGATCTGCTTTGTATGAATCTGGAAGCTGCTGGTTATGAAACAGTAGGTTATCTGGATGGAAATGATGCAAGTGAAGGCGTCGTACAGGACCATGAATTTCAGTGCGCACTTGTGGATATTATGCTTCCGGGAAAGGATGGTTATACCCTTTTACCGGAATTAAAAAAGTTTGGTATTCCGGTTATATTTCTTACGGCAAAGGCTGATGTTACAAGTAAAGTAAAAGGGTTAAAAGACGGAGCCGAGGACTATATAGTAAAGCCTTTTGAAATGCTGGAGGTAATGGTGCGTTTGGAAAAAGTGTTAGATCGTTATGGAACGGCACCGAAACAGATTCAGATAGACGATGTCATAATTGATACCGTAAGTCACATAGTTACGAAAAATGGAGAAGAAATATATTTAAAACCTATGGAATATAACTGCCTCATGGTGTTCGTAAAAAATCCAAATAAAGCACTTACCAGAAGCCAGATCTTGCAGGAACTATGGAATGAGGAATTCTGCGGAGAAACAAGAACTGTGGATGCACACGTTGGACGCATCAGAAAAAAACTAAGCTGGCAGGATAAAATCAAAACCATTCCCAGAATTGGTTATCGACTTGAGGTGGATTTATGAAGCTATTTACGAAAATTTTTTTACAGGTAATCTGCATGGTGCTTCTGCTGTCATCTGGAATTTTTTTCTATACAACTTACAGGTGGAAAAATCAGAGCATACAGAATATCAACAGTTATGAAAATAGCAGGTTTCAAACAAATATTTCTAAGTTTGAAAACATGCTAATGCGGATTAAAAGCAAAACACAGGACTCTGATGATAAAATCCGGGAAAAAATGATTATTTATGCTTTTCGTCAGGTATTCCACGACAGCGCCGTTTTATATCAGGATGGAAAAGAACAATATAATGGGACAAAATATGAGTTTGATCTGCAAAATATCAGAAACCTAACAAAAAACAAACATGATGGATTCGAAAATGACATCTATTGTGATAAACCACTGCTCAGCAAAACAAATGGCAACGTATTTTTGCTCTTTTATTCTTCCAGCTACAGTTCTACAGACATGAACTATCAGATTGTCACCTACAAAGATATTACCAGTGTACAAAAACAGAGTCAGACACTGTTTTATCAGGCAGGAGGGTTTACCCTGTTTCTGGTTCTGTTTGTTGGCTTTTTCCTGTTTTTGACTTTGCGGAAAATTATGGAACCGCTCACAAGGCTAAAAGAAGCGGCTGTTTCTGTGGCAAATGGAAATTATGAGATAAAAGTGCCATCAGAAGGAAAAACGGAACTGGCACAGGTTGGGAAAAGCTTTAATCTTATGACAGGTAAAGTAAGGGAGCAGATTGAAAAGCTTTCTTCCCTAAACCAGGCACAGAGACAGCTGCTTGGAAGTTTGGCCCATGAATTAAAGACCCCAATGACCGCAATCATAGGATATGCAGATACACTTCTAACGGTACGCCTATCTCCCAAGAGGCAGGAGATAGCGCTTGATTATATTAGAAATGAATGCCGAAGGCTTTCCAGACTTTCTGTGAAAATGCTGGAACTTACCGGATTATATGAAACAGGTGAAACAGAATTTGTTCCAGTGGAAGTTCAGATGAATCAATTTCTGGAAGCTGTAAAAAAACTTGTTACTTACAGGCTTCAGGAGAAAAAAATTTGTCTTGAAATACATTGTAATCCAGAGAATCTTAGAAAAACATTTGATCCGGACCTTATGATGAGTGCAGTGACAAATTTTATTGATAATGCAGTCAAGGCTTCCGATGAGAATTCAAAAATCGTACTGGAGGCAACCCAAAATCATTTATCCGTTCAGGATTATGGGAAGGGAATTCCAGAAGAAGATCTGAAAAGAGTAACAGAAGCTTTTTATATGGTCGATAAATCACGTTCCAGAGTAAAGGGAAGTGTTGGGCTTGGTCTTGCGCTATGCCAGAAAATTGCAGATATACATGGATTTCAGCTGGAAATTACAAGCCATCTGGGAAAAGGAACAATCGTATCTGTTTTATGGTAAATAATTGGAATTTACAGAACAGTTACAACTTGCGGAAGATTTGGTGCAATGAAAGATGCTATACTTGTGGACATAAACAGGAAGGAGAATTTATTCAACATGAGAAAAAACATAAATAAAATTGTAGGATTAACACTTTGTATAGGAATGCTCACAGGATGTGCCCAGACCCCGGAATCTTCCCTTGTAAAACCAAAAGGGAGCAAGGTAGAAAATGCTTATACAGAAACTGAAGGCGTAGATATGGTGAAGGAGGACTCTTCTGAAAATACAAAGGATAAGAACACAGCGGTAAGAACAACTATTCGAGACCTGCTCAATGCTCCGGAAACCTATAAAAGTCAGACTACAGATGACAGTGCAAAACTTGTAGTGAACACGGATGCCACCGTAGAAATACCGGATGTAGAAAAGATATCCGCAATTTCTGTCACGCCTGCAGAAGTTACACAGGATCTTCTTGACCGTATTACAGATGCCTTTTTCTCAGAGGCAAAGCTGTATACATCGGAGAGCTATTATACCCAGACAAAGGATGAAATCAAAAAAACGTTGGATGAACTAAAAGAAGATGTAGCAAACGGAAATCTGGATCCCTATAACTATGGAACAGATGAAGATGGAAATTATATTTATGACATTTATGGAGAAATTGAGATGTATGAGCAGGAATATGAGTCTGCTCCGGAAACGAAGACTCTGGTAGAAGGAAGACCTGTTGCAGGCTCCCATGAGACAGAAAATGGTACTGCGGAAAATGACTTCTCCGGTGTTGCACAGATGCCGGATAGATCGGAATATTTTTACAAGACATCTTCCTACGGATCCGATACCTTATCTGTCAAAATCCGAAAAACGGCAAAATCTGGCGGGGAAAAGCTGCCTGCGGACACGACCTGGTTTGAGTATACTTCTTTCAGTGAAGGAGAAAAACCTACTGAGGAGTCCATTGGGATTTCATTAGATGAAGCAAAAAAAATGGTACAGGAAAAAGTAGATAAAATGGGGATTACAGATCTGCAGTTTTCAGACTGGAGTTATGCATTGTGCAATAGTCTTGAAGAGGATAATAGTTTAAGTAATCTTGGAAGCGGATATGCGATTTATTACACACGTACTATAAACGGTATTCCGATTACTCAGACAATGGCAGATGGCGGTGCTTTGGAAGATATGGACAGCACTATGGAGACCTGGTCTTATGAAAGTCTTTATTTCTTTGTCGATAAAGATGGAATTGAAAGCATGTCTTATTCAAACCCTTATACCATAGGAGAGACAAAAACAGAAAATTTAAACCTTCTTCCATTTTCTGAGATTATGAAAACATATGAAAAAATGATGGTAGTAACCAATGCAGATAATATAGAATATGAAAAATCAAGAGTTTATGACATTGACCGGATTGTTCTGGGCTATGCCAGAATTTATGAACCATCCACAGATCCGCATACAGGTCTTCTGGTTCCCGTTTGGGATTTCTTTGGAAGCAGAAAAGTGGAAGGTGACTATGATGGGAATAGTTACTCGGACATCACAGACTATCCAAGCTGGAGCTTCCTTACCATTAACGCCGTGGATGGCAGTATTATAGACAGGGATCTGGGCTACTGATATGAAGCAGGTACTTGGAATTGTACATTACAATTTCTTTGGCTATTTTCGAAATCCAAAAGTCATTTTTACCTTCCTTCTGGAATTTGTACTTAGCTTTCTTCTCACTGGAAGAATCATGGTTGTTATGGAAAACTATGATACACCGGTACAGGCCGTAGAGCCATTTCTTTGGACCTTTGGGGATGGAACAGCAGTACTGCTCAGTTCTCTTCTGTTGCTTCTGCTGTTCTCAGACCTGCCAAAGATGACACCAGTTACTCCATATCAGTTAATTCGAACAACAAAGAAAAAATGGCTTTTGGTACAGTTTATTTATATTATTCTTGTGACTGCTCTTTATACAGTATTGATGCTGCTATTTACATCTGTACTGTGTATGAAGGACAGTTATCCGGGCAACCTGTGGAGCGAGACTGCTGCCATGCTCGGATATTCTGAACTGGGGAAAAACTTGCAGGTCCCCTCTACAGTAAGAGTCATGGAGAGTATCTCTCCGTATGGCTGTATGCTGCAGGTTTTTCTCCTGTTATTCTGCTATTCCCTGACACTTGGTTTTGTGATCCTTGTTGGAAATCTTTATAAAGGAAAAACAAAAGGCATGGTGTTTGGACTACTTTATAGTGTATTTGGATTTTTACTGGAACCCAGTGTGGTAGCCGCAATTTTGCATAAGGAAAAATATGAAATGTATCAAGTGAATGTACTGATCTGCTGGATCAGTCCTTTGAACCAGGCTGTATATGGAAAACATAACTTTGGCTATGATCTATTACTTCCGACCATCTGGCAGTCCTGTATGTTCTTCGCAGGTATTTTATTTGTTCTTATGGTTCTGGCACTTCGCAGGATGAAAAAATATCCCTTTGAATTTCTGGGAGAAAAAACATAATCAGAAGGGGAAATATCTATGCGGGTAGAAACAAAACGTATGCTTCTTGGCAGGAGTTTCCTGGCGGCATGGCTGATTGCCTGCTTTTCTATCGCAGCAGGTCAGACTTATCCAAGTTTGAAAAAAGCATTAACATGTGGAACTTTTATCAGCCTGCTGGATGGTTCATTGAAAAGTCAGATGGTATCTTTTGCCATCCCTGTAGCTGCAGTACTGCCGTGGAGTGATTCTTTTTTACAGGAGTATAAAAGTGGATTTTTAAAAGCTGCATTTCCCAGGACAAACCGCAGGCTATATGTGGAAGGAAAAGTCTTTTCTGTTATGACATCTGGATTTTTAGTCTGGATATTTGCTATAAGCACCATACTTCTTGTTAATTTTGTTATATTTTATCCTATGGAAATAAAAGGCAGCTTTCCAAAGGAACAGTTTCTGGAGCTGCTTATGAAAGCTCTTAGGATGGGACTGATCGGAAGTATTCTAAGCACTTTTGGTGGAATCTGTGGTACCTTATGGAATTCAGCTTATATGGCATATGGGATTCCTTTTGTCAGCTATTATTTTGGAATTATACTTCATGACCGCTATTTCAAAGACCAGATCTGGTTTTACCCAGTGGAATGGATTCTGGCAGATGGAAACTGGGGAACGGATAAAGCGGGATTGTGGTTATTTCTGCTATTATTTTTATTGGTGTTAATGGGAATTTTTGGAGGTGTTTTAAATGGAAAAGTGGAAGAAATCTGAATTTCAAAATACCTGTGTGAAAATAGAACACGTAACCAAAAGGTTCGGGGAAGATCTGGTATTAAAAGAAGTAAATCTTACCTTAAAGGTGGGACAGGTTTACGGCGTTGTAGGAAATAATGGCTCTGGCAAAACAGTACTTATGAAATGTATCTGCGGATTCCTTCCTGTTACCACAGGCACCATCCGTGTTTTCGGAAAAGAAATTGGTCGTGATGTAGATTTTCCAGAAAGCCTTGGTGTCATCATTGAGACGCCTGGATTTCTTACCCAGTATACCGGTGTAAAGAACCTGGAAATACTGGCAGATATGAAAAGAATGATTTCAAAGGCAGATATCCGCCTGATCCTAAAAAAAGTAGGACTGGATCCGGATATGAAAAAGCCGGTTGGAAAGTACTCTCTTGGAATGCGGCAACGCCTTGGGATTGCACAGGCCATTATGGAAGATCCTCGCTTCCTGATTCTGGATGAACCATTTAACGGTCTGGATAAACACGGCGTGGCAGAGATCAGGGAACTTTTGCTTGTTTTAAAGGCAGCTGGAAAAACCATTTTATTGGCAAGCCATAATGATGAGGATATCCGGATTTTATGTGATCACGTATATGAGATGGATGGCGGAGTTTTAAGAGAAAGGACAGCCTGAAAATGGGAAAAAAATTTGTGAAAACCACATTCGCAATATTAAGTTTCATGATGCTTCTGCCGACATCTGTTTTTGCAGAAGATGCAGGGAATATGGAAGCTGCTTTTGTGGGAGAGTCTGTTCTGGAAGCAGATCAGTCAGCTTCTTATAGTGATGCAGACAGTACATTGCCTTTTGAAGAGGAAAAAAACAATCCTACAGATGAGAAGATTCCGGAAACTGAGGAACAGACTCCTGAAAAAACGGATTCGGAAAATCAAAATTCTGACCTGGATGGATTTATATCAGGAGACGCTTCTGCTGAGGACGAAAAGAAGACAATCCATGTCATAATAGAAAATGGAAATACTGATACAGATAATGGAACACAGATCACAGATCCTGTTATAGATAGTGGGGATTATTCTGCTGGAGAGTATAGTGGAGGCGGTTCTTCTGCCAGCTCGTCTGGTGAGAAAATACTACATAAACCGCAGGTTCTTTTAGAGGATAACAATCTTTCCGGACAAAATCTAAAAGCAGGCTCTGTCACAGAAATGTCACTGACATTCCGGAATAAAAGCCGTAGCCAGAATGTATTTGGTCTAAAGATTTCTATTTCTGCGGATACAAAGGGAATTGAATTTGAGAGAAACTCTTTTTATGTTCAGAGACTGACTCCAGGAGAAGCAATTACCCTGAAGCAAAAGGTCACTATAGCAGAGGACTGTACTCCAGGTCAGGCAACCGTTTCTTTTTCTCTGGATTACGAAGATTCAAAAGCGACGGGAGCTACAGGTACAGAAACGCTGTCCTTTCAGATCACTCAGCCGGCGCGTGCAAAACTGGAAGCTTCTGATATTCCTTCCGTTTTATATACCATGGATACGGTAGAAATTCCGGTGAAAGCAATGAATCTTGGAAGGGATAAGATATATAATGCAAGTGTCCGGCTGGAAGCAGACGGATTGAACCCAAAAGAGTCCGCTTTTTTAGGAACATTAGAAGCTGGAACCGCAGTACAGGGAAGTCTCCGTGTGTATGTAAAAGGAAAATCAGAAGAAGATGACGGTTCTTTTCCTGGCAGGATTACCGGAAAACTGATTCTTACTTATGAGGATGCAGCCGGCAATTCCTATGAGGAAAGTACAGAGTTTGAGTCTGAGATTAAAGAAGCTAAAATCCAGTCTTTAAAAATAGAGGATGACCAGGAAGAAACAAACAACTGGTGGTATTCCGTTATTGCAGTTATTGCAGTACTGCTTGTTTCTGTGATTCTACTTCTTTTGGGTAAGCTTCATAAGAAAAACATACTTCTGGAAGAAACCAGAAAGGTGGATGCCCATTGAAAAAGAATAGAATAGATAGTTTTACCTGTTTTGTAGGTTTTCTTCTGATATTGGCATTATTTTTCTCTATAAAGCTTTTTGCAGGAATACAGGATGGGAAAAAACAATACTTGGCACTGGTTTCCCTTGGAGACCTTACTTATGATGATGATTTTTTGAAAAAGGCAAAAAAAATAGAAGGGATAAAAGAGATATGGCCCGTTGTGGAAATTCCAGTAACCATCAAGATTGAAGATTATACGGAAACAGCCACCTTTTTGGGAATAGATCTGAATGCGTTTGGCGAAAATCCAGAGCAGAATGATTTAGGAAATACACCGGTGTTGTTGCTTGGAAGTAAATCATTGCAAAACATGAAAGACTCAAATAATCATTCCATTTCAAAAAAACAACAGGAAAAATTCCTGCAAATGGGAGAAAATCTAACCATTTCTTATGCACTTTCTGAAAATACAAAAGAGCTTTCTGGCGCGGCAGATTATCCGGTATCCTTAACTGGACACGAAGAAAATGAACAGCAAACTGTTTATCTTCCATGTAAAGTAACTGCCGTAACGGAAAATGAAGATATCTATATTCCTTTATCACAGGCGCAGGAGCTTTGCAGTGAGATAGGTGAGCCGCTTAAAATTACAAAAATTTATTTGAAAGTGAATGGAAAAATGAATCTGGAGAAGGCAAAAAAAATATTTGAATAAGGTATTTTTGGAAAATTAATTGTATCAATCTATGGTATTCATTTGACTAACTATTGTATTTTGTGCATGTTTTATGTAATTTTATCCATGTACTTATTTAAAAGAAAAGTATATACTTTATTCTTGTAAATAAAAGTATTTTATTCCCCTAAGGCTTGTTCCATTGTCTGCATGACAGGCAATGGAGGCCTTCTTCCAACGTATTAATCATAATAAATTGGTATTTTTGTAAATTGTACCATATAATGGAAAACTGTTAGATTGTGATCTTTTAGATACAATTTAGCAGTTTTTTATATTGTGAACTTCCATAATAAAGTGCAACTCAAGTGAATCATACGGATTGAGAATGCCCTGAAAATACTGAAAAAATAAGGAAAAACCTGCATTTTTTTATTGCAGAAATGCAGGTTTTTATGCTATACCATATTTAGTCGTAAATACAACTATAAAGAAGAGGGATGTTCATGTATCTGGATTATGTTGTTGATATACCTGATGTAAAAGGAAAAATCACATTTCGAACCAAAGGTCAGGCACGCTATGTTTATTATGAGTACAGCCGTGAGTACGATCCATCCAAACAGTATACAAATGTAAAAAGGGTTACTATCGGTAAGATTTTACCGGAAGATGAAAATAAAATGAGGCCTAATGAAAATTTCAGGAAATATTTTCCGGAGGTTGAGCAGCCCGAGGAAAAAACAGTTTCATGCAGGAGCAGCTGTTTGAAGACAGGAGCATATATGATCATCGATAAAGCTGCAAAAGATCTTGAACTGGATACAAAACTGCAGGATTCATTTGGGGCAAAAGCAGCCGGGATCATGCTTGACCTGGCAGCCTATTCCATTATTACAGAAGGGAATGCTGCGCAGTATTATCCTGATTATGCTTATAATCACCCGCTTTTTACTCCGGATATGAAATGTTACAGTGATTCGTTTATTTCAGATTTTCTGAGGTCAATAAAAGAAGACCAGAGGCAGGATTTTCTGGATCAGTGGAATGCGGACAGATGCAAACGCGAACGTATTTATATATCGTATGATTCAACAAATAAGAACTGTCAGGCCGGAGATATAGATATAGTGGAATTCGGAGCAGCAAAGGTGGATGCAGGACTTCCGATATTCAATTATGCGGTTGGCTATGATGTAAACAATCGGGAGCCTCTCATGTATGAAAAATATTCCGGAAGCATCAATGATGTCTCCCAGTTACAGTTTATGGTTGATAAGATAAAAGGCTATGGTTATAAAAATATCGGATTTATCCTGGATCGGGGATATTTCAGCAAAGATAATCTTAGCTACATGGACAACAGTGGATTTTCTTTTATCATTATGGTAAAAGGAATAAAAGATTTTATAAGCAGTCAGGTAAGAAAACTGAAAGGCACTTTTGAAAACGACTGGGGAAATCGGATCGAGGAATTCGAAGTGTATGGAAAAACAGTCCATACTTTTGTGTATACCAGTGACACAAAGAAACGATACATACATATTTATTACAGTGCTGCCAAAGCGGTTGGCGAACGTGCAAGACTGGAAGAAAAAATCCATGAAATGCAGAGATTTATGGAACTGCATGAAGATAATGAGTATGAATTCGGACCGGCATTCCATAAGTATTTTCATATGCATTATAACAAGGAAAACGGACATTTTGTTTATGGCGAACCCAGGCTGCCGGTGATCCAGGATGAGCTGGAGCTCTGTGGATATTTTGCTATCATCTCATCTGAAAAGATGGATGCAAAGGATGCGATAAACCTTTACAAGAGCAGGGATGTATCGGAAAAAGTATTCCGGGCAGATAAATCTTATCTTGGAAACCATTGTCTGAGAGTGGCATCAGAAGAGGCGGCATCAAATAAGATATTCATTGGTTTTCTTGCACTGATCATCCGGTGCAGGATATATACAGCTTTAAAGGAGAAGGCAAAAGAACTGGCAAAAAAACCGAATTATCTTACAGTTCCGGCAGCAATCAGGGAACTGGAAAAGATCGAGATGACACGCCAACTGGATAAGGTGTACCGGCTTGATCATGCAGTAACCAAAACCCAGAAAGTGATCTTAAGTGCTTTTGGCATGGATTGGAATCATGTGAAATACCGTGCAGAAAATATCAGCAAAATCTTGAAGGGAGTACAGTGATGGCAAGAAACATGAACAGGGAAACACTTGAACAGAAAATAGCAAAAACAGAGAAGGCAATCAGCCGGAAACGTGAACAGTATGACCGCCTGACAGCGGAACTGGAAGACCTGCATAAAAAGAAAAAAGCGATTTTGAATGAAGAAATTTTAAAAGCTGTTTTTTGCTGAGGAACTTTCCACACTGCTGGATGAACGACATCCGAAACGGAAAATCGAGAGGGCAAAACAGGCGTTGTATGATGCATACGTGGAAAGCGAGCGTTCATTGGATGAAATCATTGACTTGATTCGGAATGCCGATGAATGGATATAGGCTGGATTTAGTTGTAAAATTTCTGGAAGTTCACATATATGATGGAAATCCAATACAAAAAACCACTTTTTCATGCTATACTTCATTTATGAATTATAGCAAGAGCAACACCAATAAAAAGGTCTGGGCAGGTTTCCGTTTTGGGAAAGAATGTAATTTATAGTAAATGAGTAGAAATTGCGATTGTTTTTTGGTACAATATATTGATTAGTAGTGAAATAGCTGGCGGGATTTATGCGTAAGAGTGAAACTTTTATCCTGCCTTAGCCGAAGATATCCCAGACTTTGTTCGGGAAAAGGGTGTGAATATATGGTAAAAATTATTTCAGACAGTACCTGCGACCTTTCACAGGAATTATTGCGAAAATATGAGATTGACATTCTTCCGCTTCATATTCTTCTGGGTGATAAAGAATATGAAGATGGAAAAAACATTACTCCGGATCAGATCTATGCCTGGTCTGATGCAAACAAGACAACACCTAAAACTTCTGCACCTGCCCTGGCAGATGCCATGGAGCTTTTTCGCCCCTATGCAGAGGCTGGAAGGGAAATTGTCTGCTTTTCTATTTCAGCAGGTATGTCCACTTCTGGAAATGTGATGCGCCTTGCTGCTGAAGAACTGGGGGCTTCTGACCGAATAAAAGTAATCGATTCTGCAAACCTTTCTACCGGTATCGGTCTTCTTGTAGTAGAAGCTGCAATTATGGCAAAGAATAACCGGACAGCTTCCCAGATTGTTTCTGAGATAGAGAAGTTAAAACCAAATGTGAGAGCAAGCTTTGTGGTAGATACCCTTACTTATTTATACCGTGGCGGACGCTGCAATGCAGTAGCGGCTATGGCCGGAGGTGTTTTAAAACTGCATCCCAGGATTGTAGTGGAGGATGGTGCAATGAATGCATCTAAGAAATACCGTGGAAAAATTGCTTCTGTTGTCATGAACTATGTAAAAGATATGGAAAAAGATTTAAAAAAAGCGAGACCTGAACGCGTATTTATAACACATTCTGGCTGTGAACAGGAAACTGTAGAAAAAGTGAGGGCTTATCTGAAAGAACTTGACATTTTTGATGAGATACTGGAAACCAGGGCTGGCGGTGTTGTATCAAGTCATTGCGGACCTGGTACGCTAGGTGTTTTGTATATTGCAAAATAAAGAATGCATTGCGATATCTGCTATATGCTTCATTACTATAAACCCGCAGTAACACGAATATATTTCGTATTTACAGAAGCACTGGAAGAAAATGGTATTCTGACTCAGAAATAATAAAAAACAGGACAGCAAAGGAGAACAAGCCTATGCCAACATTAACAATCATTATATCACTCATTATTTTAGCCGTTTACATTTTCTTACTGGTTGCTAATAAAAGTAATCCAAAAACAAATGGAATGCTGATGGTTGTACAGGGAGCTTTATGGACTGTGATCGCAGTAAGCAACTGGGCTGAGAATACGGTTGTAAACCGGAGTTGTTACATTATAGTAATTGTTTTATCGTTTATCTGTGGAATCCGGGAGCTTATTAAGCAGCATTAAAAAATGAGAATGGCTAAAACTGTTCCTTTAGGTGGAGATGTTAAAAATGATTCATGATTTAATGTACATTGAACTTAAAACGGGATATTCAGATGATGGTCCGGCATGGATCGGATATGTGAAAACTTCAAAGAGTAAGAAAACAATCTATTTTAATAACCATGCCTTTCAAAAATATAATGGCAATTATTCCAATTATATAGATATTGAGAATGGCGACGAATATTGGATTTCCGGGTTGAAGAAGAAAGAGAGTAATCGTCATTGGGATGGACATGGAAAAATCATGATCGACCGCAGAGCTGTTAATGAATATCTGTCTCTGATTGGAGAAAGGGAGCTACCGCTAAATTTGTTTGAAGTGACTGATATGGAAGATAGCTTCCCCATTGAAAGAGTAAATAGAGTATTGAACCAGAAGATTACAAGTACTGATAATTTTGAATAACCATAAGGGAACACTTCAGCTGACAAAAGGGAATGTCTAATGAGCTGTTCTCTTTTTGTTATGCTATGACTCAAAAAAATATAATTTTTTTGAGACGTCCGTCAAAAAAAGCCGACTTTATAATTGAGAACATTTTTGAGGAGGTGAACATCATAGACGATAAAAAAATAATAGAACTCTACTTTGAAAGGAATCAACAGGCAATTAAGAAAACAGATATAGAATATGGAAAGCTCTGTCACAAAATTGCCTATAATGTCCTGAATAACCGCCAGGATTCGGAAGAGTGTGTAAATGACACCTATTTAGGAGTATGGAACAGAATCCCACCTGCAAGGCCAGGCAATTTTAAATCTTATATTTCCACAATCGTCAGAAATATTTCCATCGATAAATTTAGAAAACTAAAAGCCCAAAAACGATCAGCCAATATGGTTATGGCATTGGATGAACTTGCAGATATACTGCCAGATGAAAGGTATGCTCCGAGCAGGAATGACGAAGAGATTGGAAAATCAATCAGTATTTTTCTTAATAAACAAAAAGAAGTGGTCCGGAGAGTGTTTCTTCTAAAATATTTTTATTTTGAATCTAACATAGCTATTGCAGAGAGATGTGGTTTTACTGAACGCAAAGTAACACATATGCTGGCTCACACCAGAGCCCAATTAAAAGAATATCTGATCAAGGAGGAAATCTATCTATGAACATACCCAAAATTGCAGATGCCATTGGTTATATTGATAATGAGCTTATCACTGCTACACTGGAAGCACCGCCAAAGAAAAGGCATAATCCTGTAATGAAATGGATGACGGCTGCGGCTTGTCTTACCCTATTTGTAATCGCAGGTATTTTGATTCCGCATCTTTTAAAGAATGACGCAACAGCTGAAAGCAAATATAAATATCATGTTTCTAAAACAGAACGAGCCATAGAATGGCCATGGAAATACAAGACTGCAGCTGAAAAGTATCCTGCTATTAAGTTTAATGGAAAACAGTTTACCGTAAAAAGCCAGAATCCAATCCACACAGATGCACTAGGGGATGAGATTGGCTCCTGTATAGCAGAAGGCCTTGATCCTGATACCGAAAAAAAATATACGGAAACATTTGAGGTGCGGAAGATTCATGGAATATCAGAAGAACTGATGATTGCTGCAGGGAATGAAGACGGATTTTATGTTTATGCAGCTGATGAAAGCACTGCTCCAGATACTTTAGGGAAGTTGCTGGAACTGTATGGTCTTTCTCAAAATATAGAGTTAAACTACGTGACAAAATGTGAAAATTATGAGGAAAAAGAGGAACTTTTGCTGGATAATGATGATGAGATCTGGCAGATCCTTGCGGGCCGCAGTGATGCAAAACTTGATAATACAAGTGATTTCTTTGAAAGAGAGAACCGTATTTATCTCGCTTTCACTGCAACCTCGGAAACGCTGGGTGTTTATAACCGGGTGATCTACATTTCTGAAGACGGCTATTTCGCAACCAATATTTTAGACTATGAATACAGCTATTTCATTGGAAAAGAAGCAGCAGGACAAATCATCCGTTACGTACAAAAGCATTCCACGGAAACAAAATCCAGCAGCAGTGCGCCAACCATATCCGGAACTGTCACGGAAATTGGAAATGGATATATGATAGTTGATAATACAGCTTTATGTAGGAACCCCAAAGCCGGAAAAGAATATAAGGTATATACAGATGACATAAGGGTAAAAAGATGGAGTGAAAGTGGGGAGATCAAGACAGGAGATCTTGTAGCGGTTGAATATGAAGGGAAAATTTCCGGCAGCTGCAAGATAACGGGAGCATATTCCATATTTACAGGAACGCTTGAAAAAAATGATATTCTAACTCAGTAATAATAAAAACAGGAAAAGGAAGGATACTGGCTTGAATGCGAAACGAATTTATTTGATAAAGATTGCCCCGGTTGTTTTATTGGCAGGCACTGCTTACTGGCTCCTGGGTTCTGATTTCTTTACATTTTTAACCTAGTGGGAGATGCTGTTTCTGTTGGGACTGGTATTTATGCCGGTAACATCCAGGATGTTTCGAGGATTTGATGATAATGGCTGGATGTTTTCCAAGGTACTGGCGGTTGCGGTATGCGGATATGCGCAATGGCTGCTGGCTTGTCTGAAGATCACTCCATTTACAGGAATCACCTGTGTGATCCTCACGGTTATCTGCTGCCTTGGAAGTCTTTTATATGGAATCAAATATAAGAACAGGTTCCCGGATTCACTTCCCTGGAAACAGGCAGCTCTGGTCTACCGGGAAGAGATTCTTTTGATGAATACAAAAACAGAGGGGAACACATTTACAAAGAAAATCGGTCAGACGGTCTATGTTGTCCGTTATCATTTTAATGAAGATTCAAAGGAAACAATGCAGGAGAAGATTAACCGGATGCTGGTTACAGAAGTAAGCCGAATGGCAATGTATTAAAATTAGGTGGATGTAATTGAAGAAAAAATATGATATCCTATAAGTAACAAAACAGAATTTAAGGAGGAGTCTGTAAATGAAATTATCAGATTTAGCAACAGGTTCTGATTGGATAGTGTGGATTGTCTTTGTGATATTTGCCGTACTTTCTATTATTTTACTTTCTGGACACGGAAGCTGGTTCATTTCTGGATATAATACAGCTTCAAAAGAAGAAAAGGAAAAATATGATGAAAAGAAGTTATGCAGAACAATGGGAAT